>OLNF01002525.1_pt1 | contig 14233 bp, 9 predicted proteins | sample 1673061 | NCBI WGS metagenome assembly OLNF01 (sample SAMEA3136751, study PRJEB25190) | human gut metagenome | reverse complement strand
GCTGAACATATACGCCCAGATTGTTGATGACATCACGTGGCTGGGAGGAGGTGACTACATATTATTCGACAATATGGCAATAATTCAGGAGAACGATTACATCAGCACCTAGAACTGCAACTTAATGATTATCGGATAAATGCAGTTCCAGGTGCGCGTAGTATTTCGCACCTGGAAGGGTGGGGCGCCAATAGGGGGCACTCTAGAGGGTTCTTTGACTTTCAGGTGTGCGATTATATTCACACCTGGAATTGTAACTTGGTCGTTATCAGTAGAATGTCGTTTTAGGTGCGATGGATGAGTCAACTGTGCTATCCGGGAATATTGGTTGCATACTTGCAAGGTGACAGAAATGGTCTAAAGTGTCGCTGAAGGGTTCCGAAGTGAGGTTTCGGGCGGCAAAAAAGGGCAAAAGTGTCGCCAGAGGGTTCCGACGGGAGATGTTTGGCAGCGAAAAAGGCCAAAAGCGTTACTGAAGTGTTCCGAAGTGGGGTGCTGGGCGGCGAAAAAGGCCAACAGTGTTGCCGTGGAGGGACTGTGGAGAGGCGTGGTGAGTGAATGACGAGCGAAATGTAAATATTTATGAATCATAGGGCTTGGAATTGTTGTGGACATTGGCTATCTTTGGGGCGGGCATCGGAACGGCTTCGGTTTCTTTCCGCGGGGCGTAGGATTCTGATGCGGGTGAGGCGAAAGGAAAGAGGAGGTAGAGAACTATGAATTACGGCTACATTCGGGTCAGCAGCGACAAACAGACTGTTGAGAATCAAAGGTTTGAAATCAATAACTTCTGCGAGAGGGAACATCTGTCCATCGACGGGTGGATAGAGGAGACCATCAGCGGAACCAAATCCTATAGTAAAAGGGAGTTGGGGACGCTGCTTCGGCGTGTGCGGAAGGATGATCTTATCATCTGCGCGGAACTTTCGAGGTTGGGGCGTAACCTGTTTATGATTATGGAGATACTCAACATCTGTATGACCAAGGAGTGCAAGGTGTGGACGATCAAGGACAACTATCGGCTGGGTGAGGATATTCAGAGCAAGGTGCTGGCGTTCGCTTTCGGGCTGTCGGCGGAGATCGAACGCAACCTTATCAGCCAGAGAACGAAGGAGGCGTTGGCACGGAAGAGGGCCGAGGGTGTGGTGCTTGGCAGGCCTAAAGGACGGAAGACGGCGTTGGAGAAACGTAAACTGTACGGTAAGAGGACCTTGATCGCGGAGTTGATGGCGGTGGGAATGTCACAGCGCAAGATCGCCAAGATCTGCAAGGTGGACCGGAATACCTTGTGGCGGTTCTTGAAGTCCTGTGAAGAGGAATGACAATTTGTCAGTCTGAATCTCTTGGAACATATTTTGACTATCCTTGAACCAGCTTCATCAGAAGGTGGAGCCGACTGAATATATTCGTAAAATTTAAAAATGAAAGATATTATGGCAAACAAAGGACAGATTGGAGTGACGACTGAGAACATATTCCCGGTCATCAAGCAGTTTCTCTATTCGGATCACGAGATTTTCCTGAGGGAGCTGGTCGCGAACGCGGTGGACGCTTCGCAGAAGATGAAGGCCATCGCCTCGAACGGTGACTTCAAGGGCGAGCTTGGTGAGCTGAAGGTTCGTGTCGAGCTTGACGAGGATGCCAAGACGTTGAGGATCATCGATAACGGTATCGGTATGACCGATGAGGAGATCGACAAGTACATCAACCAGATAGCGTTCTCTTCAGCTGGAGAGTTCCTTGAGAAGTACAAGGACCAGAACATCATCGGCCACTTCGGATTGGGATTCTATTCCGCGTTTATGGTCGCGAAGAAGGTGACGATTGAGTCTCTTTCCTGGAAAGAAGGCGCTAAGGGCGTGATCTGGAGCTGCGAGGGCAACCCGGAGTTCGAGATGGGACCTTGCGAGAAGGCTGACAGAGGCACGGTCATCACCCTCTATCTTGACGACGAGGCCGCCAAGGACTACGGCACGAAGGGTAAGATCCAGCAGCTTCTGGACAAGTACTGCAAGTTCATGCCGGTTCCGGTCGTCTTCGGCAAGGAACAGGAATGGAAGGACGGCAAATATGTCGACACCGACAAGGACAACGTCATCAACAAGATCGAGCCTCTGTGGACCCGCAAACCTTCCGAACTGAAGGAAGAGGACTATATGAAGTTCTACAGGGATCTCTACCCGATGAAGGAAGACCCTCTGTTCTACATCCATCTGAACGTGGACTATCCGTTCAACCTCACCGGAATCCTCTACTTCCCGAAGATCAAGGACAGGATGGCGATCGAGAAGAACAACATCCAGCTTTACTGCAACCAGATGTTCGTCACCGACCACGTGGACAACATCGTCCCTGACTTCCTGACGCTTCTGCATGGTGTCATCGACTCTCCGGACATTCCTCTTAACGTCTCCAGAAGCTACCTGCAGGCCGACGAGAATGTCAAGAAGATCTCGACTTACATCACCAAGAAGGTGGCCGACAGACTGGAGGAGATATTCAAGAACGAGCGCGAGGCTTGGGAGAAAAAGTGGGACAACCTCAAGCTGTTCATTGAATATGGCATGCTCTCCGACGAGAAGTTCTGCGAGAGGGCTCTGAAGTTCGCCCTGTTCAAGAACACGGACGGCAAGTATTTCTCTCTGGAGGACTACCGCAAGGCCATCGCCGAGAATCAGACCGACAAGGACAAGAAGGTCGTTTACCTCTATGCAACCGACACTGACGAGCAGTACGCTTTCATCGAGGCGGCGAAGAACAAAGGGTATGATGTGCTTCTGATGGACTGCGAGCTTGACTCCCACTATGTCAATCTGTTGGAGCAGAAGATCCCTGACACAAAGTTCGCCCGTGTGGATTCAGACACGATAGACAACCTCATCCCAAAGAGTGAGAAGGTCAAGCCGGAAATGGCACAGGCCGACAAGGATGACCTCAGCGCGATGTTCAAGGCCGTCCTGCCGAAGGGCAACGACTACTTCGTGGAGGCCGACAACCTTGGCGAGAGCGCCGCGCCGGTGATCATCACCCGCAACGAGTTCATGAGGCGTTACCGCGAGATGAGCGCGATGGGAGGCGGAATGAACTTCTACGGGAATATGCCGGAGTCGTTCAACATCACCGTGAACCTTGAGAATCCGGTCATGGCCGGAATAGTCACCGAGGCCAAATCCAAGATCACTCCGATGCAGGAACTTCCTGCCGAGCCTGGCAAGGACGCTTCCGAGGACGAGAAGAAGAGAATCAACGACGAGCGTCAGGCCATCAAGGATGCCCATCAGGCTGTGGTTGATGAATATGCCGCCGGCAACGACATCCTCAAGCAGGTGATCGACCTGGCCCTTCTTTCCAACGGTCTCCTGAAAGGCAAAGCCCTTTCCGACTTCATCGCCCGCAGCGAGAAAGTCATCGCCGACGCCTGCCGCAAATAATGGTGAATGAATATGTTCGCTCCTGATATCAGGCGATAATGCCGCAGGGGTGAGGACAAGAGAAATCCCATTCCAGAATTTTTCACGTTACAAAAATTCTGGAGTGGGATTTCTCTTGTCTTGTTATGTCTCTGCCGGACACAGACCCAGCCGAGGAACATGGTCACTGAGCTTGCCGAAGAGTGACCTGTGTGGGTGTTGTGCAGTTCTTGTGGTGGTCAATGCGTTGATTAAGAGTGGATTAATAGTCTCTCCTCTCATGTGGTGCAGATAGGAGGACACATGCTCTATTTGCTGATAATCAAAGATATATCCTCCACGACAATCGAGTGCTGTACTTTGTTGCCTGTCTCTTGCATATAACTCATACGATGAATAAGGTTGCTAGAAAGGTTGATATGTCGGATTTTAGTTGTATATTCGTCACGTTTGGTCACTTAACAAGCGTTAGAAATTTTTAAAGGTTTACTTAAGCGGAATTCAGAATTGGTCTGAGGTTCTTCTATGATTGCTGCTGATATGACTCTTCGCGTTTTATACAACTATATTCTGGTGCTTCTGGGGATCCGCAGACTGATGCCCAGGGACATTGTCAATCGTGTCGTGATCAGAGAATGTGGAGAGCCAATGGTTGGCTTGCCTGAGGAAGACATCATTGTGGCTCCGGACGTGGTGCCTTACGGAAGGGCGCAGGTCATAGAGAAACTTGCTGTTGTGTCTCGGAAACTTGAGACGCTTGGCCTCAGACTCCAGATTTTTGAGCTATACCGTCCGGCCGAAAAACAAGCTGGAAGACGCAAGGATTGCCGTGCATGGATAGTGGCTAAACACCCCGAATATTCCGATCAACAAGTAGAATCAACTCTGAACAAGATGATCGCCGGCATCGGAGGCGGCCATCAAAGCGGAGGCGCGGTCGATTTGACACTGTGTGATCGGGAAGGCCGCCCTATTGACATGGGGACCGGCTATTTGGAACATAATGACTCGACAGCGACTTACAGCAAGCATATTACCTCGGAGCAGCGAAAGAACCGCAAAATCCTCTTGACCGTGATGGAAGAAACTGGCTTCGTGAACTATCCTGCCGAATGGTGGCATTTCGCCTACGGCGACCGGATGTGGGCCTCCTACAAGCACAAGCGTCACGCCATTTATGGTAACGTGACATTCACGAACCCTCATCAGGCCTATTGAGGTATTGTCACTCGGAACGTCTTTCGAAATTTATCCTCAATTTCTATTTGGTTTTAACGATTTATTTCCTAAATTTGAATCCTTGTGAAAGAAACTGGGCCAATTACAGCTTGCGCTCAAACGATACCATTCGTGGCTGGCGGGCAGGAGCCTACGCGACTAATTATGAAGAGAAAAATTATGAGTTACAGAATATTCCTTTTAGGCGGATATGACCTTGAGATGCAGACTATTCGGGAGCTGCTTGATAAGTTGCGAATAGATTATGTTGACAAAAAACTTGGTTGGAACAACGCTCTCCTGAGCGAATACCGTGACATTCTTGATGAATATGCGGGCAAGCCAGATTGCACCATCTACGGAATCGAGTTGAAAGAGGACGTGCCACCACCCTCCAATTATGTCAGGATTGACCATCACAATGACTTCATCGACAGACCTTCGTCCATTGAGCAGGTCCTGTCTGTTTTGAATATCACCCCGGACCGTCACCAACAATTGGTAGGTGCCAACGACGCAAGGTATATCCCCGGAATGCTGGCACTCGGCGCGACACGTCAGGAGGTGGATGAGATCCGCAAGGCCGACCGCAAGGCCCAAGGAGTCACGGATGAGGATGAACGTGTGGCTGAATATGCCATCGGCCACAATCTGCGTGGAGACTCTTCCGGCATATTCATAGTGAAGACATCCTCTTCGAAGTTCTCCCCGATCTGCGACCGCCTCTACCCCTACCACCGCCTTGTGATATATTCAGACACGGAACTGATGTTCTACGGTGCGGATGTCGCCAGACTCCGCTCTCTTTTCGCAGAAGACATCCTCTCTCAAAAGGTCTTCTACGGTGGCGGCGATTCCGGCTACCTCGGCACCGTCTCCGGCTCCTACACCGCCCCCGAGCTCGAATCGATGGTCGCTCGGATTAAGGCATTGTTCGCCAATAATTAAGAGGATAACTTTAAAACCAGAATGTAATGCAAGTTTATGCTAAAAATAAATCTGTTTTTGATAAAATTATCAGCAGTCATATTTTTCTGTTCCCGTTTAAATGGGAATTGAAAGACAACAAGAAAGATTCTCTTTTTTCTGATAAGATAGATTTGGACAGAATCTTGATTAATCAGAATTCTAATTGGAGAAGGATGACTGGTCCATCTTCTGCTGAAGGAGCGGAATCATTATACAATGAGAAAAATTATTTCTATCCGTTTGTCCATAAGATTCTTTATGATGATGGAAGCAATGAAGTATCTAATCTTATTCGTCACTATGAGCGGGTTGAGCCGTCTGAATCAAATGACGTGAGGTTCGTAATCAAGGTGAAAGACAGGGAGAATCCGTATCTATTGGAAGTGAAATATATAAACTTGAATCTCTATGCTACAGGAATAGGTGTAATCTCTTTTTACCTTCATAACACAAGACACGATCAGAGTGATTCGGCAGACATTCTGAATATTAACCAATACGGACGGCGTGTGATGCCGTCATTCCTTGCCGATGTTGAGAGTCGTATAGGAATAAGCGAGTACATTCAAATTGAAGGCTTGAATACTCAATGTGATTGTCGCGAGGATTTCAAGAATTATACCGCGGCTGATTTCTGGACACCTGCGGCATTTGTATCCTCTCTTGTGTCAGACTTGTCAAATACTATCTCTCTCAAACCGGTAATTGATGAAAGAATGTTTGTTATGTCTTGGTATAAGAATGATGAATTATGTGAATCCTATACAACAGATCCAATGGCCTATTGTGATCTGAACTCACCTTTTTCTTCATTTTGGTATAAGTACTTGTTTGTTGACAATGAGAAAATGGATCTCTGCCAGAATGATGAAATGAAAACTTCTTTATTGAAAAATCACACATATTTGAGATGGCAGAAAAAGAACTCTTTGTATGGGGTGAGCAGGTGTTCTTTTGTCTATCTGTCATGTAGAGAAGCGGAACCTTTCTTGCTTGATTATTTCGAGACAATTTATGAGAGAATGGTAGAACTGGTACTTGTTCAACGTGCATCTATGCTTAGGTTTTCGCAAGAGGTGACGGAGTTGAATGATATCTCCCATTCGTTGGGACTGGTAAAAATGTCAGAGCACATTAGTTCTCTTTACAAAGAATATATCAGATTCTTGAATCAGGTGTATTTTCGGGAGGTGTCGGCGCAAGAGCAGGGAATAGAACTATATAGTATTCTTCATTCCAGTCTTAAACTTGAGGTTAACATCAAGGATCTTGACGGGGAAATCGAGGAATTATTTCAGTATGTGTCTCTTAGAGAAGATCGTGAACGCAATGAGAAGGTCTCGGCTCTGAACTTCATTACAACTATTTTCATTCCTGTCACTGTGATTACTACACTTTTTGAGATTCTCCCGTGTCGTGAATTACTAAAGGAGCAGTGCTGGAGTTTCTGGATTCAAGTTCTTTTGATAATTATCGGAATGGTACTTATGAATATGTTTGTTAACAAGAACAAATCAAAACGAAAGCTGTAAGTGAAATGATTAATTCAGAAATATATCCATTATTGAATGCTCTATCAAGATTGGAGGTCATCCGGATCTCTGTGGATTTTAAACCTCGCCGTGATTTGGGCCAGAAGGCTTGGGTTGGTGCTGCGGTAAGGAACCGTTTTCTTTATGCAGCAGAACAAATCAAGATGCCAGAAGGTGATTCTTTACGTGAAAGGTTGGATAGATTGTGGCTTAAGGAAGAACATTTTCTTTATAAGCAACTTTGCGGAGGATTTCCCAAAGGCTACCTTCTTGATGTGTCAGAGCTGCCTTTCAATGGAAATGAGTTCTGTATGACGACTTCGGAAAGGTATCGGATTAGCATTCTGCTTATGGGACGTTTGGTGGAATTACAACCTTATGTGATTTCTGCCGTCAATGTGATGCTTGAAAGCGGACTTGGTCAACCTTGTGTTCCTTTGGATTTGATGTGCTTAAGTGTTAGTCAACCGTTCTGTTTATCTGATTTTGATGAGCTAACGTTTGATTGTGATACTGAAGTGCGATTATGCCTAAAAACACCGGTCGCCTTGACAAGACCGACTGATGACTATAGCTCAGGTTATCAATCAAGGCTTAACGGATTTCCTTCGTTTTATCAGTGGATGAGTGCCGTAACGTATAGATTATCGACATTAGCCGTTCTTTATGCAGAGAATGGACTTCAGGATATTAGAACCAAAGGTGAATGGGAGACTTGTATGGAGTCGTTCATCGCTCAGTCTGTGAGATCTTGGTTAACTAATGCGGACATTGAATATGTGTCGTTGAGAAGTACCCCGAAACGTGGTGTGAATAATGTTTATGTCATGTCAGGGTATGTCGGGACTATTACATATTCCCGTGTATTGCCAGAATATATTCCATTGCTAAGAATGATGTCGGAACTGTCAATAGGAAACGATGTGAATTTTGGACTTGGAAAATACCGATGTCTATTTCTGGAGGTCAACCGCTATTGAATGATGTGAAAAGCAATGAAGACTCTTTCTGGCGAAACCACCCTTTATCCTAGACTCTGTTCGCAGTCTCTTCTGTTTGACGCATGGAAAATCGTCAAGCAGAAAGGCTCTGCCGGTGGTGTGGATGGAGTGTCGTTGCTGCAGTTCGAAGAGCGGCTTGGCACCAATTTGGCGATATTAAGATACTATGTGCCTTTGGTCGCCAAAGATGATCTGGCTTATTTGGACAAAATCTTGATAGGACATCTTTGTGATGTTGTGTCGGAGCGATATTCCCTTATTCCAAACAAGAAAGTGTTGCATGATGCCTTGAATGAGATCAGCTTTATTTCTCCGGATAATGTTCTTAGGGCAGAATCTTTGAGGGAGGAGTTGCTTCAACATTATTCCTGCTTGAAGGCTGGTAGTAAGACGAAGTCTGATGGGAACAAGGAAGTAAAGAAGGCTATTCAGCAGAAGAAACTTGAATATAGGAAGAAAGAAGGCGAGACAACGGACCTTGTGATAACAACGCCTGGGACATATTTAGGAGCAAGTGAATATGGATTGGTGATGAAAGTGGCCGGAAAGAAAAAGAAGGTCCCTTCTGTTTCCAATTTGGAACACATTTGCGTCATGTGCGATGGCGTGACTATCTCCAGTAACCTTGTCAAATATTGCATGAATCACAAAATTGGGATTCACTTTTTCTCATGGTCCGGAATGCATCAAGGCAGTTTGATGACGCAAAGGCACATAAGTACTTCGTTGTGGCAGAAGCAATCTTCCATGACGCTCGCCAGTCAGAGTCGTTTGGCTGCAAAGATATTGCAGGGGAAGATGAAAAATCAGTTGAACCTGATGAAATATTTTCATAAGTATCATAAGGCGACCTCGAAGAAACTTTGTGATGTTTATGAAGATGCAGTTCCACGCATGACAGAATGTTTGGCAAAGGTCATGGACTGCGTGGATACCCCGGAGTATCGCACCAAGATGATGGCGCAGGAGGCTCATTGTGCCGAGTTGTATTGGTCTTATATAGGGGATCTAATTTCGGATGATGATGTCGGCTTTGAGAAGAGAATCCGGCAAGGTGCCACTGATTTGGTGAATTGCATGCTGAATTATGGCTATGCGATGATTTACCCACGTGTGTGGCAGGCATTGCTTTGGCGAAGGCTGAATCCAACTATAAGCGTTATTCATGTTCCGCAGCAAGGGAAGCCTACTTTTGTCTATGACATCATTGAGTTGTTCCGCGCTCAAGCCGTGGAGCGGGTTGTGATCTCACTTATTCAGAAGAAAGAGCCATTGGCGATGTCCGATGGAAAACTGGATGCTTCTACACGCAAATTGTTGGTGAAGAATATTTTTTAGCGGCTCAACCGTTATGAGAAATACCGTGGGGTTGAGACCCGTTTGACGGATATAATAAACACTCAGGTCTTGGAAATCGCTAATTTTATCGATAGTGGAGCGACGTATAGGCCGTATATAGCTAAATGGTGAATATGCGTGCGAATAAGAATTTTTGTGTGGTCGCCTATGATGTGGCAGACAACAAACGTCGCGAGAAGGTGGGGAAACTTCTCGAAAGGTATGGTGTGCGTGCGAACTTCAGCGTTTTTGAGTGTATGATGACTGACAGGCAATTCGAGGAGCTTGAGGCTAAGATTGCCGGTATTATTGACCTCAAGGAGGATAGTGTGATTTATTACTCGTTGTGCATGAACTGCTACACGAAGATAGTGCGGTTGCCTGACCGGCGGCGTAGTTTGGACAATGTGGCTATATGCTGATTTGACAGGTTTCCGTAGCCGTCCATGTTCTTTGACATATTGAAAAACATTTGCGAAAATTGACTTTTGAGTTAATTCGTTTGCTGTTTGGGCTTTACGTTTAGACAGATGCTTTTTGCCTCAGAACGATTATTCGAAACTCCGGAGATTTCAGAAATGTTTGGGTCATTTTAGAAGATTTTCAATGGTGTGTTTTGCGAGACGCTGATTGTCAATGATTTGACACTGCGCTTTCGTGGCTGATTTTCGCAAAACCACGATGATTGATTTGACCCGCAAAGGTTTGCGAAAATGAATATATCTTCTAATACTCTTATTATCAGTTGAGTTGGCTGTGGGATCCAGTGTGAAATGTCTTGATTTATTACGCAAAAACCATTACCTTTGCGAACAAGATGAACAAAAGAAGTAAGCCACTGGCTATGAGGATGTGAGCGGAACAGCATTATTTCACATGAAAATCTAATCCATTGAAACCAATGCTGTTCATTTAGTCTACTGCGAGAGCGGTATTGAGACATCCATGTGTGGGTACCGGCGATGCCAATTGAGTTCATTTAGTCTACTGCGAGAGCGGTATTGAGACTTTTCCGCATAGGCGAATGCTTTTGCAACATCCATGTTCATTTAGTCTACTGCGAGAGCGGTATTGAGACACCAGACACAGATTGTAGCAGCTCTTGTTTTTGAACGTTCATTTAGTCTACTGCGAGAGCGGTATTGAGACTTGACCATCTTCTCCATCCAACGGAATTGGCCTGAAGGTTCATTTAGTCTACTGCGAGAGCGGTATTGAGACATAGCAAACAGCCTCATCTGCCGGTTGGTAGAACTTGAGGTTCATTTAGTCTACTGCGAGAGCGGTATTGAGACACCTTAACGGCAATCTCAATTTCGGCATAGTCCTTGTTCATTTAGTCTACTGCGAGAGCGGTATTGAGACAATCCAATGATGAGCAGTGCTATAGCGACATTAAGAGTTCATTTAGTCTACTGCGAGAGCGGTATTGAGACTTTAAGTTTTTCTTTTTTGGATCCAATTTCATAATGTTCATTTAGTCTACTGCGAGAGCGGTATTGAGACCAGACCACAGTCTGCAAAGGCTTTCCGGGTGTCTTGTTCATTTAGTCTACTGCGAGAGCGGTATTGAGACTTTCTGCAAGTTTACCTTTTTGCTCATCTGTAAGAGCGTTCATTTAGTCTACTGCGAGAGCGGTATTGAGACTCGGCAGTATCTGCAGAAAAAGCGAAAGATGAAAGGTTCATTTAGTCTACTGCGAGAGCGGTATTGAGACACGTGCAGCATAGTGCAGCTTCATTTCGTGGGCTGACGTTCATTTAGTCTACTGCGAGAGCGGTATTGAGACGAAACGTGCCATAATAGTGATGATTTGGCAGTCAATGGTTCATTTAGTCTACTGCGAGAGCGGTATTGAGACACGCCGCGGATTCCGAAGACCTCGTTTTCTTCCGTCGTTCATTTAGTCTACTGCGAGAGCGGTATTGAGACAGGAACGGGAGCGCTTCGATCTTGGTGGTATCGACGAGTTCATTTAGTCTACTGCGAGAGCGGTATTGAGACATTGTGAATCCTTGGTGCAGGAAGAAACAGAAAAAAAGTTCATTTAGTCTACTGCGAGAGCGGTATTGAGACAGAGCTTCAACCGCCGGTTTGTCGTTTACTTTGTTGTTCATTTAGTCTACTGCGAGAGCGGTATTGAGACAAAAACGACATGTTGTCGAGAATCTTTTTAGATTCGTTCATTTAGTCTACTGCGAGAGCGGTATTGAGACCCCGTCTTGACATTGTACGCATACGCTACTTTGTTTGTTCATTTAGTCTACTGCGAGAGCGGTATTGAGACCTGCGATGGCGCGTTCGGCTTCGGCTTCCTGCTCTGGGTTCATTTAGTCTACTGCGAGAGCGGTATTAAGACAACATGGAAGTGTTGGTGAAAAGTAACTCTAATTGATTTGCCATACTATTAAAATGTTTTTTATATTTGTATAATTATTAATCACATATAAGTATGTCTAAGATTCTAATTTCATTTTTGGGTACTGGCCGTAGCAAGGATAAAAGGGCGTATAACACTGCTAAGTACAAGTTTGGAGATGACTCGCCTGAAGAGAGTACTTTTGTCGCAAAAGTACTGGCGGAAAAAGAGCATATTGACAAATTCTTTTTAATAGGTACTCCGCAATCGATTTGGGAAGAAGTGTATGCGTCTTTTTCCGGTTCGGAGAATGATGAAGACATCTGGTCGGAAATCGGAGACTATTGTTGCCGTGCTGACAGGAACACTACTATGTCGATTCCTCATAAAGAAGAGATTGAAGCCGCTTTAGGATGCGGCTCAAAAGTCGTACTTGTCCATTATGGACTTGACGAGAAGGAGATCAAGGATAACTTGGAGATTGTTCTCGGCCTCGTTAATGACCTTAATCAAGGCGATGAGATAATTATTGACATCACACACTCTTTCAGGTCTTTACCATTGATAATAATGAACCTGTTGTTCTATCTCAGAACAGTGAACAATCCCAAAGTCAGGATTTCTCACATTTATTATGGAATGCTTGAGGTTAGCAGAGAGTTAGGGTATGCACCAATCATTGACTTAAAGCAAGTGCTGGAAGTTACAGATTGGACCCTTGGCGCTTATTCCTTTCATGAGTTTGGAATATCAAAACAGATATGTGGATTAACTAAGGATAAGAGTGTGTCAAACGCATTGGAGCGATTCTCGTCTTTGCTCAGTCTGAATTATCTTGGTCCACTTCAGCAAGAGGCGCAAAGACTTTCTGGTCTGAAGAATCATGAGTATGATTCTTTATTTGAGAGTATGACGGTCAAACCGGTGGTTAATGATTTCATCAAGACTTTCGGGAATGAAAAAGAACCTTACAAATTCCAGTACAAACTTGCGAGGTGGCAATATGAGAAGTTTAATTACTTGGCATCAATGACAACACTTCTTGAGGCTACTATCACTTATGCTTGCGTGGCCAACAATCTTGACTGGCAGGACTATGATTCAAGAAATTACTGTAAGGAAATGTTGAGGACAAGAAATGACCAAGATGGTAGTCTTAAGTTGGATTACGATTTGTGTAATATCTTCAATTCGATTAACAGTAAGAGAAACAATCTCGTACATCAGAACACACAGTCAAGGAATCAGCCGTGCGATGTTTATGTGAAGGCAATAAATGACAATTTGGACAAATTTTCAAATTTGATTGCAAGCTTATAGGTGGCAAAAAAGTTCCTAACGTGTTGTTGGGAACTTTATTCTTACTTTGTATAAACGATTGGTTATACTCTGATTGCGGAGAATATTATGTCTGTAGGTGCTTTCCCTATTACTTTAGCGATAGGTTCCCATCCTTTTCTTGTGGTCCATTTCTCTTTATCCTTTTTTTTCATTTCAGATATTTTTTTACAAAGAATTTGTCCTAATTCGGTAATCTGAACCTCTGATAGTTCCACTGTGCCGCATGACTCCATCCACCTCTTAAGCTGTGAGGCAAATGCGGCGGTGGAAAATAACTTCTGGCTTGAGAAAAATTCAACAAGAGTTTTTTCCCTATTCATCAATTTTACCTCAATGTCCTGGATAATAGAATTGCAAGTGTTTATATCGGGTTGTATTAATACATGGCTTTCTAAACTTCCTTTTAAATATAAGTCAAACAGTGATATTGCTTCCTTTAAGCAGTTCTTTGCGCTTTCAAATTTCCCCTGTTTATTGTATTCGATGCCTTCTGACATGCATTTTTTAGCTTCAGTTTTGATTGAGTCTAATTTGCAGATAATCTCAGCTTTGAGATTATCTAACAGTTGTTTCTGTCGTTCGTTGGCATCATCGTAATACTTATTGATTAATAGCGATGCTTCAGATAACTGACCATTGGATATTAATTTACGAAGCTCATTTGTCGCGAAAGTTATAGCGACTTTATTGTCATAAGCCACTATTTCGCGGTTGAGGTCATCAATGGTTTTAACGTAATTCCTATTATTCGGGCATCTTACGTCACTCCTTTGTCCATTAATGATTTCAGTAAACAGAGGAAGATTTTCGTTCTGCTCTTTTGCTGTTTTGAAATCATTCTGATTAGTCGTATTCATTGTCATGTATTTAAATTCGTCTTCGCTAATTGCGGGTATGCCTTGTGCCATACAGTATAGTTGGGTGAGGGAAACGCAATTATCCCAATCATGAATGAATAGACGCATCATTTCTCTAAATGAATCCAAGGCAATTGCAGCGGATACTTCTGAGCAATAGTTCGTTAATTTTATAAGTTTTACGCCGCGGCGCGAACGCCGTAGAAT
>OLNF01002520.1_pt1 | contig 14258 bp, 10 predicted proteins | sample 1673061 | NCBI WGS metagenome assembly OLNF01 (sample SAMEA3136751, study PRJEB25190) | human gut metagenome | reverse complement strand
CTCAGCCGCCTGCGGCGGCGCTATGACTCAAGAAAGAAACGTATCCTCCTCTCCCCCGTTTCCTTCCCTACTCCCCCGCCATGCGGGCGAGATTGGCTTCCATGGTACGAATGCAGCGCAGGCACACCTCCAGATCGGCCTCCGGCATGCCGGCCGCAATCTGCTGCATGAAGGATTGTTGCAGCGCCTGCCCCTCCCGAATGATGGGCTGTGCAAGCTCGGTGCAGCGCAGGCCGCACTTGCGGCGATCGCCCGGCACAGGCCGCCGCTCCAGATACCCTTCGCGCGCCAGGCTTTCCACATGCAGGGATACAATGCCCGGCTTTAAACGCCGGTACAGGCAGATGTCCCGCGCCGTGTCCAGCCCCGGATTGTTGGCCAGAAACAGCAGAATATCCACCGCCCCCTGCGCCATGCCCGTCCGCTCACACAGCGGGCGCAGCGCCGCGGCGTATGCATCCTGAAATCTGCGCAGCGCCGCGTATAGCTGCGAAGCCGTTTTCATTGCCCCTCGCCTCCCATAGATAGATAGTTCAATATTGAACTATTCAATTATAATTCATTTCTTGCGCTCCGTCAACACCCGCGCCGCCAAGTTTTTAACGGAATTGTTACGCTTTTCAGGGCTTACAGCTTGACATTGTAAACAATTTGACATAAAATATTCCTGTATAGGTATGTATTTTCAGGAGGCCGCTCATGCATCACAACCGTATGAAACGCTCATTTGCTTTTTTGCTGACGATGGCAATGCTCCTCTCGCTGTGCCTGGGCGCGGCGGGCGCGCAGTATCCCTGCGTGGGCTTTGCCGCGCGCAAGCTGACCGTCACGCGCAGCGCGTCCGCCACGGGCGAGACGCTGTATACCGTGCCTGCGGGCGACGCCGTGTATATCACCGGCGACAGCGGCGATTACTATATCATCGAGTACGACGGCCAGCCGGGCTACGCCGCCAAGTCCGCCGTGCGCCTGGCGGGCGAAGTGCTTGTCAACAACCCAGACGGCGCGTGGCTGGGCGCCTATACCGCCCTGCGCCAGGGCGATGAGGGCCAGCTGGTGCGCGAATTGCAGTCCGCGCTGATTGAGGCAGGCTTCCTGTCCGGCAGCGCCGATGGCAAGTACGGCCAGCGCACGGCGCAGGCCGTGGCCGATTTTCAGGCCGCCAACGGGCTGAACAATTCGGGCTATGCCGATATCGCCACCCAGGGCACGCTGTATGAAACCAAGATCACCAACAGCCGCGGCAAGGCCATCAGCGTGGCCATCCTGCCCTCGGTGGACGGGCTGAGCGTATCCAGCGGCAAGACCGGCGCGCCGGTGGAAAGCCTGCAGGCTGCCCTGACCGACCTGGGCTATTATACCGGCAAGATCGACGGCAAGTGCGCCAGCGGCACCGTCAGCGCCATCAAGCGCTTCCAGACCAAGAACGGCCTGCAATCCACCGGCGTGGCCGACCCTGAAACGCTGACCCTGCTGTACAGCGGCGAGGCCGTCAACGCCAAGGCTACCGCCACCCCCAAGCCCACCGTCACGCCCGTGCCGCCCGTTATCGGCTGGGAAAACGGCCAGTCTGCCAGCAAAAAGGTGTACCCCTTTGACACCACCACGCTGGACGCGGTGAACCTGCGCCAGCGCGCCCGCACCAGCTCCCAGCGGCTGCTGACCATCCCCGCCGGGGCCACGGTCAGCGTTAAAAAGCTGACCGGCGATTGGGCGCAGCTGGAATACTTCAACGGCAAGCGCACCTTCACCGGCTACGCCATGGCCAAGTATATCGATATCCCCGCCATCTACTATGGCGGCAAGGAGCTGGCCTCCGACCGGCAGGCCCAGCTGAAATACACCGGCATTTCCGCCGGCGCGTCGGGCACTAACGTATCCACCCTGCAGGAGGCCCTGCACGAGCTGGGCTTCTATGACGGCGATATCACCGCCATCTTCGATACCGAAACGGCCCAGGCCGTAAAGGATTTCCAGCGCAAAAACGGCCTGCTGCAAACCGGCGCCGTCAGCGCCGAGCTGCAAAAGCTGATCTACGAGGGCAAGCCCGTCAACGCCAAGGGCAAAAAGGTGAGCGTGGCCGTGCTGCCGCCCATCGCGGGCATTGCCATGCAGCAGGGCGACGCGGGCTATCAGGTGGAAGAGCTGCAGGCCGCGCTGATTGACCTGGGCTACCTGGAGGGCGCGATCTCGGGCACCTACGACGCCAAGACCACCGCGGCCGTTAAAAAGCTGCAAAAGGCCAGCGGCCTGAAGGCCGACGGCATCGCGGGCGCGGCCACCCTGAAGCAGATCGAACGGTATCTGACCACCCCCACGCCCAAGATCACCGTGGTCACGCCCACGCCCGCGCCCATCACTGCCGATAACGTGATCGTGATCCAGAAGGGCACGCGCGGCCTGGTCGTTACCCGCCTGCAGGAGCGGCTGGTGGCGCTGGGCTACTATGATATCGAGCCGGACGGCATCTTCAACGCCAACGATGTGACGGCGCTGAAGGCCTTCCAGAAAAAGAACGGCATCAAGGCCGACGGCATCGCGGGTCTGGATACGCAGGTGCGCCTGTACTCCGACGCGGCCGTATCCGCCTGGGCCACGGCCACGCCCAAGCCTGCCGCCACGCCCAAGCCTGACCTGACGGCGCGGCTGGAGATCGGCTCCTCGGGCACGCAGGTGAGCCTGCTGCAGGCGCGCCTGACCACCCTGGGCTACTTTACCGCCACCATAGACGGCAGATTTGGCACCGCGACGGCGCTGGCTGTGGCGGAGTTTCAGAGCGTCAACGGCCTGTCGGCGGACGGCATTGCGGGCGCGCAGACGCTCAAGGCGCTGTACGCCTCCACCGCCAAGAGCGCCATCGTAATCACCCCCACGGCCACGCCCAAGCCCAGCTTTACCGCGCTGCGCATTGGCGATCGCGGCAGCGAGGTGCGCGCGGTGCAGGCCATGCTGATTGAGCTGGATTACCTGACCGGCGCGGCGGACGGCATTTACGGCACCAAGACGTATCTGGCTGTGCGCGCCTTCCAGCGCGACAACCGGCTCTCGGCCGACGGCGTGGTGGGCACGGCAACCTATACCCTGCTGGTGAACCAGAGCGGCAGCGCGGACAACGGCAGCACCGGCAATGGCGGCAACAACGTCAGCGGCACCACCTTCAAGGCGCCGCAGGCCAGCGAGGTACGCTTTGCCGACTGGTACCGCGAGACGCGCGATGTGGTGCGCAAGCTGCCCAACGCCATCATCTACGACTACACCACGGGGCTGCACTACAACGTGCACATGTTCAGCTTTGGCAAGCACTGCGACGCGGAGCCTGTGACGGCCAGCGACACGGCCATCATGCGGCAGATCATGGGCGCAGACAACTGGACGCCGCACGCGGTATGGGTGATCCTGTCCGACGGGCGCGTGTACATGGCCAGCACCCACAGCAAGGGGCACACCGTGGATCACAACGCCAGCAACGACCTGCAGGGGCATATCTGCATTCACTTCCCCCGCGAAATGAGCGATACTGAAAAGCGCAACATGCCCTACGCCACCCGCCATCAGAACGAGATTCTGCGCGGCTGGGAGGAAACCCAGAGCATGATTGGGTATTAAAGGACGGAGGGAACGATGGGTTACGTTTCTTTCTTGCGTCAAGAAAGAAACAAAGAACCTGTGTTGTGGACGGAAAAGCTGCTGAAATAAAACTGGAAGGGGTCACTGACCCCCGCAGGGCAGGTGAAAGCCTGAACCGCCCGGATGAAAGCAAGCTTTCCTCCGGGCGCTCCCTGCTTTCCCCCTTCGGTCTGGCTTCGCCAGCCCTTGCGTCCAGCTGCGCTGTCCGCTGCCCTGCGGGCATGGTTGGGCGCGGGAAGCCTTGCGCAGCGCTTAGCGATGGTTGGTTGAATGCACCCACCAACTTTCACAAATCGCCACGCCTGATTTCCGCACCCAATCATGCCCCCGTGACACGCTGATCGCAGATCAGCGCAGGGCGTGCGCAGCACGACCGAAGGGGAAAAAGGCAGAAGCGCGCGGGCGGAGCTTGCTCCAGACCGGGCGATTCAAGTTTTTCCCTGCCACGGGGTCTCAAGCGCCAATGTCGCCTTCCAGTTTTATTCAATCGACTTTTACGTCACACACAGGTTCTTTGTTACTTTCTTCACTGAAGAAAGTAACGTCCCCCTCGTCCCCCTTCGTCCCCTCGTTCCTCACTTCGCCGCGCGGGTATACTCCGCCATAAAGCGCGTGCGGAAGTCGGGCGCGGGAACAGCGCCGCCGCGCAGCACAGCCTCCAGCGCGCAGCCGAATACCGGCGGCACGTCGGCGCGGATCATCCGCGCGCGGGGGGAGGCCTTGGCCGTGACGGACTGCGCATACTCCGGGAACGCGGCGAAAATGCCGCCGCTCATCACCACATCAAAATCGCCGGGGAAATAGCGCTCCGCCGCCCAGGTCAGCTCCGACAGCGCCGTGCTGCCGCGCTCAAAGATCTCGCGGCTGACGCAATCCCCCTGCCTGCGCCCCTCGAACACGCAGTGCGCAAAGGAGGCGATGTAGGGCCGCCCGCCGCTGTAAATGGCAGGAATATTGCCCTCCGGCGATACGCCGCCCATCTGCGCGCGCACCAGATCGTACAAAACCGTCTTGGGTCCGCGCCCCTCCACCTGCTTGATGGCAGCCAGGATCGCGTCCCTGCCCAGGATAAACCCGCTGCCTACCGTATCGATCAAATACCCCAGCCCGCCGATGTGATACAGCGCGTCGGGCGTGCGCGCAAACAGGCTGCACCCCGTGCCGCAAACAATGCAGCAGCCCGGCGCCTGCCCCAGCATGGAGGAGATCATCCCCCAGCCGTCATCCTCCAGATACAGCGGCCAGTCGGCAAAGGCCGCTCGCAGCGGCCCGCGCATGGCCTCGCCATAATAATTCATGGAGGCGATGCCGCAAAAGGCATAGTCCGGCTTGCCGCCGGGAATGTGCTGCGCCACCCGGCGCAGGGTGAAGACAGCGCGGCGCAGCGCCTCCTCCAGCCCCATATCCATGGCGTTGCAGCCTAGGCTGATATCCCGCAGAAGGATCCGCCCGCTCTCATCCAGCAGCAGCGTTTCAGTCTTGGTGCCGCCCGCGTCCAAAGCGATAAAATAGCCCATGGCGCGCTCCTTTATTACTTAAAGCTGTGCGAGGTCAGCTGGCCGCCGCCGCGCACATCCTCCCGGCTGCCATCCAGCGCGGGGTCCACATAGCAATCAAACCAGTGCGTCAGCCGCGCCTGCATGGCCTGCCGCAGCGCCTGCAGGGCAGGATCGTCAATGCGGTTATCGCGCTCGCCCGGATCGTTCACCAGGTCGTACAGCTCGTCCGGCCCATCGGGATAGCGGTGCACCAGCTTCCACTCGCGGGTGCGGATCATGCGCACGGGGCCGTACTCATCGTATACCACCACCTCGTCGCGGAAGGAATCGCTCTCGCCCGTCAGCACGCGGGCAAAGGAGCGTCCGGGCAGCTCCTTCTTGGGCTGATAGGGCACGCCGCACATTTCAAGCAGGGTGGGCATGAAATCATAGTGGCTCACCATGGTCTGGCTGACCACGCCCTGGGGGATGTGCCCCGGCCAGGCAAAGATGCCCGGCACCTTGACGCTGGTTTCATACATGTTCATGGGATAGGTGCCATTGCCCTTGCCCACGATGCCGTGATGGCCCATGTTGCTGCCGTTATCGCTGGTGAACACAATCATCGTGCTGTCCAGCAGGCCGTCGGCCTCCAGCCGGTCGAGGATGCGGCCCACGTTCGCATCCATGGCCGTAACCGCCGCGTAATAGCCGCGCTGGCTCTCGCGGCAGTAGGGCAGCCAGGTTTCGCGGATGGGCGCGTAATTGGCATGGATAAAGCGGACGCCGGGATGCGGCTTCTTTTTCCAATCGGCAAAGGAGATATCGCAATCGGGCACCCAGGGGTGGATGTCCTCAAAGGGGATGGAATCGAAGGGGCAGTCGCGATACAGTTCGTAATACTCCTTGGGATGGCATTCCTCCGCCCAGGGGGAGTGCGGCGCGGTAAAGTGCACGGCCAGGCAGAAGGGCTGCTCCTGATTGCGGATATCCAGGAAGCGCAGGGCGTTATCGGCAATGTAGTTTGTCACATAGCAGTTGCGCTTCATGGTCATTTCGCCGTTTTCCAGCACAACGGGGAACATATAGTTTTCGCCACCGTTGGCCGTGGTGCGCCAATAGGTAAACCCGGCCTGGGGGGTGAAGCTATCGCCCATGTGCCACTTGCCCGACAGCCCGCACTCATAGCCCGCATCGGCCAGATAATCGGTAAAGGCGTCCTTGCCGCGCAGATAGTGGATGGCGCGGTCGCCCTGGAAGGATACGCGCGGCCAGATGTACTCAAACGGGGGATTCTCCATGCGGAAGCCCTCGCGCAGCTCCTGGGACAGCACGCTTTCATCCAGCAGCCCCTTGGCCAGCCAATCGTGCACGCCGTGCTGGGAGGGAATCTGCCCGGTATAGACGCTCATGCGCGCGGGCGAGCAGACGGGCGACACGCAAAACAGGTTTTCCATGCGCATGCCCATGGCGGCCAGACGATCCAGATTGGGGGTGTGGATTTCGCTGTTGCCGGCGCAGTGCATGGCCCATGCGCCCATATCGTCGGTCATGATGAAAAGCAGGTTGGGGTGCTCAGGGGCTTTCGGCATGGCTTGTGTCTCCGATCCTTCCTTTTGTTTTGACTGGCTTATTCCTTGATGGAGCCCATCATGACGCCCTTCATGAAGTACTTTTGCACAAAGGGATAAATGCACAGGATGGGCACGGTGCTGATGATGATCATGGCGTACTTGACCAGCGTATCCAGGTACAATACGTCCGCGGCGTCGTTGCCGGCGGCGTTATTGGCGTTGTTGATGTTGATCAGCAGGATCTCGCGCAGGAACAGCTGCAGCGGGAATTTGCTGCGATCCTGCAAATAGATCATCGCGTCAAACCAGCCGTTCCACTGCGCCACGGCGTAGTAGAGCACCATCACGGCGATGGTGGCCTTGGCGCAGGGCACAATGATGCAGAAGAGGATGGTAAAATCCCCCGCGCCGTCCAGGCGCGCGGATTCCTCCAGGCTTTGCGGGATGGCGCGGAAGGAGGTGCGCATCACGATCATGTTCCAGGTGCTGATTACGCCGGGCAGGATGACCGCCATACGGGTATTATACAATCCAACGCCCTTGACGACAAGGAATTTGGGGATCATGCCGCCGGAAAAATACATGGTGAATACCACCAGCAGCGTAAACAGCTTTTTGAACATCAGCTTGGGGCGGGACAGCGTGTACGCGCCCAGGCAGGAAAAGAAGATGCTCAGCACCGTGCCCACCACCACATAGAAGATGGTGTTGGCATAGCCGATGCCCACATTGGGGTTTTGCAGCATGGTGCGGTAGCCCTGCAGGCTGAAGCCCAGCGGCCGCCACAGCAGGCCATTGTGCATAAACAGCCGCACAGGATCGGAAATGGAGCCGACCAGCACGTACCACAGCGGATACAGGAACACGACGGTCAGCACAAACAGCAGCGCGTAGTTGAGCACGTCAAAGAGACGGCTGCCAAAGGATTTGCTTTCTACCATATCAGCGCCCTCCCCTTACCAAAGGCTTTCCTTGACAACGTGCTTGGAGAAATAGTTGGCCGAGCACAGGATGATCACATTGACCAGCGAGTTGAACAGATCCACCGCCGCGCCAAAGCTGTAATCGTTATTCTTCAGGCCCCGGCGATACACATAGGAGGATACGATATCGGATACCTCCCAGGTCATCTCATTGTAGAGCAGGATGGTCTTTTGATGGCCCTCGCCCATGATGTGGCCCATGCGCATGATCAGCTGCACGGCGATGATGGGCACCAGCGCGGGCAGGGTGACGCTGAGCATCTGGCGGAAGCGCCCCGCGCCGTCGATGGCCGCGGCCTCATACAGGCTCATATCCACCGAGGACAGCGTGGCCAGGTACAAAATGCTGCTCCAGCCCATCTGCTTCCAGATGCCGCTGGCAATGTAGATGGTGCGGTAATAGCGCGGCTCGGCCAGGAAATTCAGGTGCGGCTTGCCTGCCAGATCGCGGAACACATTGAACAGACCCGTGGAGGCGGCGAAATCGCTGATCATGCCGCACATGACCACCAGGGAGATAAAGTGGGGCATGTAGCTGACCGTCTGCACCACGCGCTTGTAGGGGTTGCAGCGCACCTCGTTAATCAGCAGGGCAAAGATGATGGGCATGGGAAAGCCGATCAGAATCTGCAATAGGCTGATCACCAGGGTGTTGCGGATGGTGCGCCAGGCATAGGGGCCGGTGAGGAACTCCTGAAAATGCTCCAGCCCCACAAACTTGGACTTGGCGATGCCCTTGAAGGGCTTGTAATTCTGGAAGGCGATTACCAGCCCGCCCATGGGCGCGTAGTGGAAGATCAGGTAAAAGGCCAGCACCGGCAGCCACATCAGATACACCATTTTGTTCTGCCGGAAATCCAGCGCCAGGCGCTGGAGGAAAGTCTTTTTGTGGTAGGTTACCGGCGGGCGGTCGTTGACAATCTGCGACATGCGTAATCCCCTCCCTGGGTATAGAATGCTGGAAGCGCCGTGGGGCGCTCCCCGCGATGAGTAGCCGCCGGGGGAAATTTGCCTTCCCCCAGGCGGTTCAATTTTTGCGTTAGCGGCTCAGATAACGATCATAAGCGCCCTGGGTGATTTCCACCGCGCGGCTCAGCTTATAGGCGGCCAGCTGCTGCACATAAGCGTTCCAACCGGTTTCCAGATCGGCCTCGCCGCGGATGAACTTGAGCGACATTTCGCTCACGTAGGTATCCACGTTGCTCATGATCTTCAGGCGCTCGTTGTTTTCATCGGTGGTCAGGGTCACGCTGGTGGGCATCAGCCAGGCGTTGTCCCAGTTCTCGCGGTCGGCGTACTGCAGGCGCAGGGCCACGGCGGTCTCGTCGCGCAGCAGGTTGGGGCTGCACTGGGTATCGGGGATGCGCTTGCAGGGCCAGTAGGTCATGCGGCACACATTGTGCATGATGGAGGTTTCGTACAGCTCATTGTGGATCACCCAATCGGTGAACTTAAAGCCGCCCTGATCGTCCGTCGCCACCCAGGACAGGCCCTCGGGGCCGCGATTGGCAAACACGGAGCCTTCGTCGGTGTAGGTGTAGTTGAGGAACTGGCACACGATGGGCAGCAGCTTCTCATCGCAGGCGGTGGTGACCACGGTGCAGTAGCCGTTGTTCACGTTCACGCCCAGGTTGTACACATGGATCTTGGCGTCCTCGCTGTAGGACTGGAAGGGGGTCTTGGCGATGGGGGTGCCGGAAGCCTTGGAATCGGAATAGGCGTTGCCGATGGGCACAACCAGGCAGCCCACGGTGCCGGCGGAGTAGAGCTTGCGGATCTGGGCGTTGCCGATGGTGCCAAAGTCCGTGCCCATGTAGCCCTTTTTATACCAGCTGTGCATGCGGGCCAGGAAATCATGCCACTCCTGGCTGTCGGCATAGTACTTGACGGTGCCGTCTTCCTGATAGAAGCCCTGATACACGTTGTAGCCCGCGCCCAGGGTGGTGAAGGTCTTGTCCTTGCTGGTCAGGAAGGGGGTAACGCCGGGCTTGGTATCCTTGACCTTCTGCAGGTATTCCTCCAGCTTGTCAAAGGTGGTGATCTGGGCGGGATCGATGCCGAATTCCTCGCACCAGTCGGGGCGCACCACCAGGCAGTCCGCCAGGGAGTCGTACTCGTCCTCGTAGTAGTAGAAGCCCAGCACCTTGCCGTCCTCGTTGTAGAACTGGCGGCGCACGTCATCGTTTACGTTGATCAGCTTGTAGTAGTCGGGGGCGTTCTCCTCCAGATAGGGGGTCAGGTCGTAGATCAGCTCGTCGTCATAGGCAGCCACCGCGCCGCCATTGTAGAACTTTTCCAGGTCCACAATGATATCGGGCAGCTCGCTGCCGGCCAGCATCATGCCGAAGCCCTCGCCCGCCGCGCCATAGGTGGGGTGCATCATTTCAAGCTCGATGCCCGTCACCTCGGAGAAGCGCTGGTACACCGGGTTCTCCATATAATTGGTGAACACCTGGGACGCGCCCGCGTTCATCTCCATCCACACCTTCAGCTTTACGGGCTTGTCGGTCTTGATGGGATAGGTTACATCGGCCAGCGCTGCCCCGGCGGACAGCAGCAGGCACAGCGCCATCAGCAATGCAATCAGCTTTTTCACGTTGGTTTCCTCCTTAAAATCTTTAGTCGTACACTCACGGAATTACACGATGTGATATGTACAAAATGGATGGTTTGATTATAGCACACGCCATTCAAACATTTCAACCGCTTTGCAGAATCGCACAGCGAATTGCCATATGACCGTCAAATTGCTCATTTCTGTTCAAAATGCGCCAGTTTTGATCATGAAACGTGCCTTCGCCGCTCCCGCATACGGCAGCCACCGCGGAATGATGAACAAAGCGCCCATCCCCTACATGACAGCTTCCCCCTGTCCTTATGCTCATACAGGCCAGTTTGCTGCTCCGTCCGCCCTCCTGTGAAGGATTTGTAAATCCATCCAGCCGCCGCTTGCATTTTAAACGGCCAAATGATATGATAAATCTGTGCAAAACCATTCCATCTGCAAAGGAGATATAATAATGAAGAAACTGCTTTCCCTGGCGCTTTCCCTGCTGTTGGCGTGCAGCCTGTGCACCGCCCTGGCCACCGATTACAGCGACGTATTTACCAACTTTGACCTGCGCGACAGCTGGACTGCCGCCACGGAGATCACCTTTACCGATACGGCGGTGACGATCAACGGCAGCGGCGCGGCAGCCGACGGCACGGTGGTCACCATCACCGCCCCCGGCGTATACAAGCTGCAAGGCTCCTGTGCCGACGGCCAGGTGCTGGTGGAGATCGACAAGGCCGAGAAGGCCCAGCTGGTGCTGGCCGGCCTGACCCTGACCTGCCAGAGCTCCGCGCCCCTGTACGTGCTCTCGGCCGACAAGGTGTCCCTCACCCTGGCCCCCGACACCGTCAACACCTTTACCGACGGCAAGGCCTACACCGCCGCCTTTGAAAAGCAGCCCAACGCCTGCATCTGCTCCCGCGACGACCTGGTGATCAACGGCACGGGCACGCTGAACGTGCAGGGCAACTTCAACAACGGCATCGGCACCAAGAACGACCTGCGCATCGCGGGCGGCGTCATCACCGTATCCGCCGTCAAAAACGCCCTGAAGGGCAACGATTCCGTGGCCATCCAGAACGGCGCCATCACCCTGACCGCCGGCAAGGACGCCATCAAGGCCGACAACGAGGATAAGCCCGACAAGGGCTATGTGTACATCGCGGGCGGCGATATCCGCATCACCGCGGGCGACGACGCCATCCAGGCCACCCAGGATGTGACCATCACCGGCGGCGCTCTCACCGTCACCGCCACCGGCAAGGCTGTCAACTCCAAAGGCTCCCAGGACGTCGCCAGCGGCGTGATTAATGGGAAATAAAGCGTATTCCACCCGATAACCTGCAAATTAAAGCGGCTGAACGAAAAGTGCTTTCGTCCAGCCGCTTTCTTTGTAAGCTGCGTGCTTACGACATGAGACGATGCACCTTGTAGGGGACAATACGCATTATAACCTGGTCATGATTCTCCTTATGCTCTCGCAAAACATCAATTTTTATCAAGCACTATTTCCTTGTTGTCAAACATTGAGGAGTATTCTTTCAACATTTTCGCTAACTGCCGTAGTTCGTCTCATCTGCCGTATCGATCAGGCTGCAATTGTGCAGTTCGATCACATAGCCGTCGTTCAGACGCTCGCTGATTTCTTCGTTCGGCTGCAGCATATAGCGCTCTCCGACGTCCAGCGTGATATCCTGCATAAGCGTAGATACAATATAATAAGCGTCGTGCCTATTATCTGCAACGATTTTATAATAAGCTTCAGGGGCCCCCCGAAAATCGATTCCGCAAATCTGGCGGCCATTGAAAACGGTGGTATCCACCATATTAATAGAAGAAACAGGCGTAAAAATGCACGGCTCGGACAGGGAGATATTTGCCTGCATGGGCAGCAGCACAGCATAAGGCGCGTTTTGTCTGCCGCTTATCCGATGCTCCAGGAGCTTTCCGCTGACGTTTTGTATTTTCACGATCGCATCCTGCCCCTGCTGTGCAGAAATGCGCCACAGCCCGGCAGGCAGATTCTCCCCAATGGTGTAGCTGCCTGCCGCAAGCGTTCGCGGCACTTCATCAGGCAGCAGAATACTGTCAAACGGCATGGTGGATGCGTATCTGCTCAAAATAAAGCCGTCGTAATTTCCATACTGAATCTGCAAAAACTCGCCTGCATAGCCAATCAGTTTCAGTGCTCCCCCATTTTCGACGATATCTCCATGCTTGCTCAGATCACAATCCCCCAGTGATTCGATAAAGCCATTTGGATCTACAAACGGCTCGCCCAGTTCAAAGGAGGCAAAGGCAAAGCCGATTGGCTCAATCTTGGCTGCACCAGTTCTTTTCAGCTGCGATGTTTTCATATACCCTTCCGCACACAGAAAAACGCGGCACCATTCCGGGCCATACTCCAGCATATAGACCTGCGCGCCGGGATAATAAAAGCCCGCAATTTGCTTCTGCGATTCCTCCGGCGCGCGATAATAATAGCACTTTTCGCCTTCGTCGCCTATCACAGAAGCCACAATCAGCCGCTTTCTTCCTGGCTCCTCCGAAGCGCCTGCAGGCAGGCACATCCAAGCGCACAACAGGATAATCAGCATAAGCAGCACGGCAGCTTTTTTCATGAAGCGTCACCCCTTTCACAAGAATATAACGATAGCCACTGCGGTTTTCTTCCCATTTCTTGGTGCAAAGCAAAAAAGCTGCCCGGCAAGCGGGGCAGCCTATGCGCACGATGAAAAAAGTGCTATAATGCTTGAGAGAAGCGAAAAATTGAATTTGGTGGAGAAATATTTATGGAACTGTTTGAAAATATGATCCAAAAAGATTTTCAGGGCGGCGTGCTTGTCCTTAAAAATGGTCAAGTTGTTTTTGAATATTGCCAAGGTGATGCTGACTACAGCACAAACACGCCCTTCACATCACATACTACAATTACATTAGCTTCGCTGTCCAAGCAATTTATCGCAGCAGCCATTTTACTTCAGATAGAACAGGGGAATCTTTCTCTGGATGATACAATCGAGCTGTACTTCCCCCAATATCCCCAAGGGAAAAGCATTACAATTCGCCAGCTGCTGCATCACTCAAGCGGTATTCCAGATTATATCAGTGACAGAATTATCCCTGACGCAATCCGTAAATATGAATCAGAGCACGGAACAGCGCCGACTGATGCTATCGAGCTTCATAAGTGCATTGCTGCGGAATGCCGTCCTGTTCGTCTTTCAGAATGCTTTGAACTAATAGGTGAACTGCCGTTGCGCTTTGAACCCGGCACAGAGGGAAGCTACAGCAATACGAATTATTTTTTGCTTGGTCATATTCTGGAGATATTGACCGGCAAACCGTTGTCAGCTGCCATGAGCGATGTATTTATGCGCTTCGGCTTAAATCACACCCACATGAACGGACATATAGCAGACGCTTGCGGATATGTAAAACATAACGATGAGATATTTTCCTGCGGCAGGCCTGCCATGGAGAGTGGTGACAGCAGCGTTGTTTCCTCGCTGACAGATTTGGGGCGTTGGTGCAGCGCTATACTAAATGCCGACATACTGTCCGCTGACAGCTGGAAGGAATGTCTGAGCTTTACCCCAAAGCCTTACGGATGCGGGTTATGGCAGTTCGATAATGGTTGGTTTGGACATGACGGAGGATTGCCGGGATTGAGACATTGGCAAAGGTTGAATTTTAAGGATAAAGCGGCAATTATAATCCTCTCCAATACCGTTATGGAGACGCCTCCCTTCCTTGCTCAAATGATGGAGCATTTCACTGAAACCAAACAAACAGCAGAACGGCTCTGAGCGTGCTAGCAGTGATCTGTGCTTAGAACTGTGCTGTATGAAGAATAGATAATTCTTCTGGGCAGAGCGTAACGCATTTTCGTTCGTTATTTCCTGTTTTTAAGCTACTAAATACGCCCTCATAAAGACGCAACAGAAAACTATAAACAAAAACCGCCGCAGAATCTGCGGCGGTGTGGCTCCCCAGGTAGGGCTCGAACCTACAACAACTCGGTTAACAGCCGAGTGCTCTG
>OLNF01002516.1_pt1 | contig 14274 bp, 16 predicted proteins | sample 1673061 | NCBI WGS metagenome assembly OLNF01 (sample SAMEA3136751, study PRJEB25190) | human gut metagenome | reverse complement strand
TCCCAGGCATCATCATAATCGCCGTCATAGACAGAATAAAACTCTGCAAAGGAGAGAGGGTAGATTCTAATCTCATCACCTCTGCCACGGAATTCGGTCACAATGTCGCTGGACAGGAACTTGGAATTACTTCCGGTGACATACACATCAATATTGCTCATGCGGAGCAGGCTGTTCAGCACTTCCTCAAATCGTGGCATGAACTGCACTTCATCCAAAAGGAGATAATACTTCCCGTCGTCTTTCATGGCATCCTTGATGTACTTGAAGCATACCTTGGGATCTCTTAATTCCTCGTTCTCAATACCATCCAATGCAATTTCAATAATATGATCAACATCAACGCCGTTCTCCAGTAAGTATCTCTTAAAGATGGTAAACAGCAAAAAGGATTTGCCACATCTACGAATGCCGGTAATCACCTTTATCATTCCATTATCTTTTCGCTCGATCAGCTGCTGTAGGTAAGCGTCTCTTTTAATCTCCATCGTTACACTCCCCATTTCCGTGCATCTGCACACTTTTTAGTAATGAGATTCTATCACAGAACTACCTGAATTTCAATATGTATTCCCATTTTATGTGCATCTACACACTTTTATGTAATGTTGATAAATATATTTTCAGATTTTTTTGATTGCATTGTCTATAATCGACTACTCCAATCGTTATTATAGGTAGACAACAAAAAGAAGATGGTTCCGATGCTGCGCCCTAATGCTTTTCGGATTCAGTTCAACAAACTTGAAGTTATCACTCTGTCAGTCGATTCTCCTCGCCCCAGACACAGAGCTGATCCAGCACAGTCATCAGCGATTTTCCACGCTCCGAAAGTGCATATTCCACCTTCGGCGGAATCTGCGGATACTCGGTACGGACGATCAGTTTGTCTGCTTCCAGCTCCTTGAGATTCGTGCTGAGAGTCTTGTCGGAAATGGTTTTCAGATACCGTTTCAACTCATTGAATCGCACCGTCTCAAACTAGTTCTTTATCATTTAACTTTCTCATAAGATAGTACCTGTCATAATTGCCAGTACTTGAATTTATAATTTGCATGGAGATAATTATAAGCAGGATGAACAGTCCTGTCAATATGATCACAAGGAGGAATTATCATGCGAACAAAGCTGAAAATTACCGAAGGCATTTTCCCCATGCCGGTTCTGATGGTTGCAACTTACAACGAGGACGGCAGCGTCAATGTCACTGCCGCTGAGAACGTTATGGTGGATGGAAAAATTGATATGTCTAAGGTCAACACCATCGCATTAAGTTGAATTCTATAGCCAGCATAATGGTGCATATTTTACAGTAGCAAGAAATTATTTTTTGAAAATTTTGTATTTTTCTGAAATTTAGTACGGAAAAGAGCATATGGCTTTTCTCCACATGCTCTTTTTTAGTAAACTGTTAATAGACATCAGATATAATAAGATTCGATCATTATTCTTTTTTAACAGTCATCCTGTCAACTAATTAATATTTTCACCGTTGGTTGAAATAACTTCTTTATACCACTCGAAAGAATCTTTCTTTCTTCTAGACAAGTCTCCTGTTCCATCATTATGTTTATCCACATAAATGAATCCATATCGCTTATCCATCTCACCGGTTCCTGCACTGACAAGGTCGATACATCCCCATGGTGTATAACCCATCAAATCTACACCATCTTCCTCTACTGCCTTTTTCATTTCTGAAATGTGGTGCTGCAGATATTCCACACGGTATGGATCGTGAATGCTTCCATCCGCTTCTAACGTATCATATGCTCCAAATCCATTTTCTACAATAAACAGTGGTACTTTGTAGCGATCTGTAAACCAATTCAATGAATAGCGCAGTCCGATCGGATCAATCTGCCATCCCCATTCACTTGTCTTTACGTACTGATTCTTTATGCGATCCTTTTCTCCGCGGTAGTCATATTCCGGATTATCTGGTTCTGCTTTTGTACAGAAAGACATATAATAACTGAAACCGATATAATCGACACAGCCTTGTTTCAATACTGAAAGATCTTCTTCTGTTACGTCGATCTTAAGGTCTTTTCTTTCCCAGTATTTCAAAATATTTACAGGATATTCTCCTTTTACATGCACATCTGCATAATAATATCTTTTCTGCATGGCTTTTTCGGCCTGCAGTATATCTTCCGGACGGCAGGTAGCCGGATAGATTGGGCACATTGCAATCATACAGCCAATCTGAAATTCCGGATTGATCTTATGCCCTGCTTTTATCGCTTCAGCACTGGCAACCAGTTCGTAGTGAGATGCCTGATACATCAATTCTTCTACATTTTCTTCTGGTTTAACCACAACCCCGGAATTAGCGTAAAGCATGAATCCGTCACCGATATCTGCCTGATTATTAATCTCATTAAATGTCATCCAGTATTTTACTTTGTCTTTGTATCGTTCAAAGCAAGTTACTGCAAATTTCACGAAGAAATCAATCAGTTTTCTGTTTCTCCATCCACCATACTCTTGTACAAGATGCAGAGGCATCTCAAAATGACTCAGTGTGATCACTGGTTCGATCCCATATTTCAGACATTCCTCAAACATGTCATCATAGAATTTTAATCCGGCTTCATTCGGCTGTTCTTCATCACCATTTGGGAAGATACGTGTCCATGCAATACTTGTACGGAAACACTTGAATCCCATTTCCGCAAATAAGCGGATATCTTCTTTATAGTAATCATAAAAATCGATTGCTTCATGATTCGGATAATTCTCGCCTTTTAGTATTTCACCTGTTATTCTTCTTCTTGTATTCACATCTCCGCTGGTTACAACGTCCATAATGCTCAAGCCTTTTCCATCTCGATCATAGGCACCCTCCAGCTGATGAGCAGCAACTGCGCCGCCCCAGAGAAAATCTTTTCGAAATCCCATTGTTATTTCCTTCCTGTTGTCTTAATTGCTTTGTATAATAGTGTTGGGGGCTTTTGCCCCCAACTTTCTGTTTCTATATTCAATCTCAGCTTAATGATTATTTCTCATCGATTCTCTTATACAGTGCAATGAATTCATCTGCAAGAATGCGGAATCCTTCTGCACTCATAAGCTGATCTTCTGCATGCATCAGAAGCATGTATCCATTGGAAATTTCACCATTTGCATCCATTGTCAAAAGATCTGCATGAGCGTTATGTCCAAGTGAAAAGGCTTCATCACCTTGTTTAATCAGTTCTGCTGCCTCATCATATTTTCCTTCTTTCGCACACTGGATTGCATTGATAAAATGTGTTCTTGCTGTACCTACATATGTGATGATCTGAAAACATGCCGTTTCAAATTTTTCGTCCATTTTTGTCTCCTATCCTGCTATTATTTTTATTCTGATTTTACCAGTCTTCATCCTCATCTTCTACCGGCTGATTCTTCTCCTGAACCAAATTCATCTTGTCAATCTTCTTAATGAATGGCAGATAAACAAAGAATGAAACACAAAGGATCACTAACTGAAGTAAAGCACTTTTCCATCCTGCTAAAAGGAATCCTGAGATAATCGGTGGACAAGTCCATGGGATCTGTGTTGCTCCATATAATGGGCAGATTCCTGTATACAGTGCAAAATACTGGATTAAACATGCGATCACAGGCATTCCAATAAACGGAATTGCAAGCATTGGATTCATAACGACTGGAGCACCAAACAGGATTGGCTCATTGATTCCAAATATTGCCGGAATAATTCCCAATTTACCAAGTGCTTTCAACTGTTTTGATTTTGCAAAGAAGAACATATACATTACAAGTCCGATTGTGATACCTGCACCTGTTATATTGATAAACTGATCATAAAACTGCTGTGTTACAATATGTCCTCCATTTGCTATTGTAAGTTCTACACCACTGTCAATAATAGCCTGATTTGCAAGGCTGTTTGCCTGTAATAGTCCTGTCATGATTCCACCAACTACTGTTGAACCATGAACTCCGAAGAACCACAGGAATGGTCCTGTAAAGCACATCAGAACTGCTCCACCAAGGGAGTCTGTCATTTTCTGAAGTGGTGTCTGAACAACTTTGTAAATAATTTCCATACCTGTTGTGTTGAATCCAATAGAACAGATACCGTGAATTACTGCAGTCCCTGTCAGGATTACGAATGCCGGGATTAATGCTGAGAATGCATTTGTTACACCTTCCGGAACTCCGGCCGGCATCTTAATACGTATATTTTTCTTCAAGAACCAGCAGTAAACAAGTGGTACGATCAATCCAACAATAATTGCTCCGATCATTCCCTGTCCTGCTGTCCATGTCTTATTAATGATTCCAGTAACAACTTCTCCACTTTCTGTTGTTATGGATGAAGGCATCAGGATCAAGAATGATGCTAATGAAATAATTGCACAGTTGAGTGGTTCCTGATTTTCCAGTTTCGCATAGCTATAGCTGATACCGATAACTGCGATCATCGCACTGATGGAGAATGTTGCACCACATGCCTGATCTAATACTGCTTTGATTCCTGTAGACTCTAATACATCGACAACTGCCTTTACAGGAAAGTTTGACAAGATCAGGAAGATTGATCCGATGATCAGAGGAGACATGGAAGTCACCATACCATTTTTAATTGACTGTATTCCCTTTGTGTTAATAAACTTAAGGATTATAGGGATTACTTTTTCGTTAAATTTCTCTTTCATTTGCTACTACCCTTTGCTCTGTTTTTTTGCTTTAAATTGTGTATCTTTGTTTTCTCTTATTTATTTTTCGCAAGCTTATATGCAAATTTCAAAACATTCATTCCATTGCACATTCCATAGTCCTGCATTGGGATCACATCTACCGGAACCCCTTTTGGCTCACAGATTTCTTTTGCTCTGCCAAGCTGATATCCTACCTGTGGTCCGAGCAGTGCTACATCCACACCTTCAATCACGCGTTCCATCTCTGTAAATGGATATGCTGCGATGTCAGCATCTTTTCCTTTTTCCTTTGCTGCCTCTTCCATCTTCTTTACGAGAAGACTGGTTGACATTCCTGCTGCACAAAATAATCGAATTACCATGATTGTTTCCTCCCTTATTTCTTTCTCATTTGCTTTGATGGTGCTAGTATAACAAGCATTTTTCGTTTTGTCAGTACTTTTTCCTGTTTCTGGTTTCTGTTCCATATAGACGGAATTTGTTACATAAAAAAAACAGGGCATTCTACTTTGTTGTGTAAAATGCACTGTTTTCCTTTTCCTTTTTTGTATATTATGATACTTTTTCGTGTATTCTGTTTTTTTTGTTACTTATCTGGTTACTATTCGTACCATTACATTCTACAACCTTAATGAAATAAGTCTTCCATATCATTTTGAAACAGATCATCTGTATCGTTATGGACGCCCTTCAATTCTCTTCCGATTAATTCCAAAATAAAAACGACTGCCATCTGGGATGTCAGATCATAATTTTCGTCTTCTTTATATTTATACTCTGAAACATAATAATTTATATTGCAGTCACTCATCTTCGCCAAAGAACAGTTTGCCTTATTTGTAATAGATATCAGGCTGCTCCCTCTTCTTTTCAACTTTTCTGCCAACATCAGTGTCTGTTCCGTCTCTCCTGATACAGACAATGCGATTGTAGCTGTTCTCTCACCTTTTCCACGAAATACTGGCGTGAACGGATCATCAATAGCAAATGAAAACCAGCCTACATTATTAAAATATCTTGCCCCATACTTTCCTATAAAAGAAGAATTCCCCACACCTACAAATATAATTGACGATGCCTTTGTAAGTAACTTCACAGCTTCCTGGATATTCTCAGCAAATGCCTGTGTCTGCACCCGTTCAAAGAAATCTTTAACCGCAGTAAGATCCATATTGATTTTCTTCTGTTCCTTGCTGCTGACTTCCTGTTTTAATTTCAAACGGAATTCAGAATATCCCTCGCATCCTACCTTTTTACAAAAGCGAAGGATCGTCGTTGTTGAAACATGAACCTCCTCTGCCAGTTCACGTACTTTCATATATACTACTTTCTCTTCATTGCTGATGATGTAATTATATACATCCATCTCCAACTGATTAAAAGATTTTATCATCTCATGCGTAAACATATGAATTCAGTTCCCTTCTGTTTTTCTCTCTATTTCATTCTTCTTATTATACACTCAACAACTGGCTTACTTCCTTCCAGCACTGTCTTCTTGCTGCCAGTATCGAACACGGCTGATCCAGCGTGATCATTCCACCTTCTGCCGTTAAGTTCAAGTCGAGTCGCCGCATAATCCCACGGATACAACATCAGTTCAAGATATACTCCGTTTGTAGTCCTTTCGTTATGTCGTTTAATTGCAATATCACAGATTCTGTGCTTCTATCTTATCATGATTTTCCTCATTAATCTATAGATATCCGGGGCAAAATCAGCCTGATCAACACCCTGTTTTTTACTGTTCCAAATTATCGAGCCAGTCGTCGAAACGAGAGCTCCAACGGCTGTTTTGTCAAATTATATATCAAATTGAATCCACCTTATCAATCGGCCATAATTTTCTGAGTGCCGCATAAGAAATCAAAAAGTTTGCGAGCCAGCCAGCCGGTACACCAAGCCAGACAAATGCAATACCAAAACGAGGGGCACAGATTAAGGCAACTGACAATCTTATTGCAAGATTTACCATATTTGCAATAAGAAATGGCCACATGATTCCAAGCCCACGAAGGACTCCATCTGTTGCCATCTTGACACCCATGAAAATGAAAAAGTAGCCTAGCCATCTCATATAATCCCCTGATACCTGATAAGCTAAAGCAGTTCCGTCTTTTCCTAAGAATAACGAAGAAATTTGCGTATGCAATGTCTCAATAACTATAAAAGCAAGAACTGCAAAACATAAATCTAACACCAGTGCAGCATGATATCCTTTTTTGATACGTTCGTTTTTCTTTGCACCAAGATTTTGGGAAACATACGGTGAAACTGCATTTCCAATAGATACAAATATCAGTGAAAATACATTCTCTACTCTCATCGTTGCCGAATAACCCGCTAGTGCCTGTGTACCAAATGGATTTACAACCGCCTGTACAATCATCATCCCAATTGACACTGTAGACTGCTGAAGAACCGAAGGTACAGCAATTCGAAGCATTGAACGTAACTCCTGCCCGTCAAACCAGCTAAAGTGACTTTTATATCGGCGCATCCGACTAAAGAAAATCAAAAGTGAAAATACTGCAGAAATTCCTTGTGCAATAAGAGTCGCAAGGGCTGCACCAAACACACCAAGACCAAGTCCAGCCACCATCCAAAGGTCCATAAATATATTTAAAACCGAAGAAAACATTAAAAGACCTAACGGAATCTTTGATTCGCCGATTGAAGTGAACATCGTTGAAAGGATATTGTACATAAACAGAAACGGAAATCCCACAAAATAAACTCGAAGGTACAGTACCGCTTCATCCAATATATCAGCAGGTGTCTGTAATAAACTCATCATTGGATGGGAAAAGCAAAATCCAAACAGACCCAGAAGTATACTTAGAATCAGAAAACTAATTAATGATGTCGACACAATCGTTTTCATTTTGCTATAATCCCGGGCACCAAAATAACGGCTTACAAGAACCCCTGCACCTACACCTGCACCCAATGCTACACAAATGAATACATTCGTAAGTGCGGCACAGGCACCAACTGCAGCAAGTGCAGATGAGCCAACAAACTGACCAACAATAATAGAATCAGCCATATTATATACTTGTTGAAAAAAACTGCCTAGAATCATAGGCATTGCAAAAACAGTCAGTGCTTTAAGAGGCGCATCTGTAATTAAATATTCATCTTTTGACATTGTCTTATTCTCCTTCTATAGAGATTTATTTTATATCTTCAAAACACAAAATGCAAATGCCAATGGGAAAAGTACTTCCAAAACCATCCGAAAATTAGATACGTTAGAAGAACAGGGCTTCATGCCGGTATATGAACGTCAGGAAATCACTGATGATCTCCATGAAACCTGCGGATTCAGAACAGACTATCAATTCATAACAAAACGGAAAATGAAAGGAATTCAGAAAGAAAGTAAGCGGAGATAAAACATTACTATATTTCGTGTATGCAGATAAAAGTGCCACACCCCTTGTTTACAGGGATTGTGGCACTTTTTTAACTAATCAACTGTCAAAGATGAGAGTATAAAGCATATCTTGTATAAAAACAAGTTGAAAGATCTTTTATGCATTTTATTCTCTTATATCACTAAAATTCTGTGATTACTTAAATTCTACAACAACCTTTCTTTCACCGGCCACATTTTCAAACATGCCCTTGATCACTTTCTTTGCATTCTCATCTGCATTATCAAGGAAACCATATTCATCGGATTCGGCCTTTTTCTTTGCCTTTTCTTCCGCTTCTGCGACAACTTCTATCACAGCTTCTTTATCAATACTCATGATTGCAAAATTCGTGTCATAGATTTTCAGATCACTGGATTTGATCTTGATTGAGTCTTCGTTGATCGTACAATGTGGGATAGTGATTCTGATCTCATCATCTGTTTCTTTAATCTTCGCCTTTTTCACATCCAGGCCAGCAGTAACCGTTGTCTTATACTGCACCAGGAATTTGTTCTTGTTGATCAGCGGGATATTACCCTTTGTGCTTTTGAATACATCTGAGATAATCATCTTCTGGGTAGTCAGTTCCGCCGCATCTTCAAGCGTGGTTTCCAGTGGAATACTTTCTTCTTTTGGGCTGGTAATATACTTGTATGCGGATATCGAGCCGACACTGATTACGACGGCAAGAATTACCGCAATGATTACTTTCCATTTGGTCTTCATAGGATTCGCCTCTCTTCTTTTGTATTGCCTTATATCTTGTGTTACTTTATATCATATCACATTATCTTTTCTTCCAGATATCTATTCCATATAATCCAGTTCGAATATTGCAATCTTCTCTCTTGGATCTTCTCCCGGGAACAGATCCATACATACGATCTCATCTGTGAACATCAGCTCCTCCACCGTCATCAGATACGATATATACTCATCTGACGGATAATAGAAGAATAACTGAATCCGTCTCGGCTCTGCATAATAAGATTCTAATATCCTTGCCATCACTTTTCTTAATATCTCCACCGAAAATGGATTAAAAAAGTACATACAGTCTGCCGTCTCCGGTACTGCAAATTCTTCCGCATTCGCAAGTTCTATCTCCACCCTTCCGGACGATACCGCATATTTTTTATTCTCTGCTGCTTTCTCATAGATTCGCTCATCATATTCGATTCCAATAGACTTACATCTTGTCTGATATGACAGGAAGAAGTCTACTCTTCCTTTTCCACAGCCATAATCAAGCAGTATATTCCCCTTACGGATATATCCTGCATTTGCCAGCCTTTCCAGCACAGAATACGGCGTCGGTTCGTAAGGGTAGCGGTACTGGTCTGCATGAGTGTCATCTCGTCCCATCGTCCGAATATTCAAAAGCTTGTCCCATCTTGATTCGTTCTTATCTTCTTTCATCTTTTTTTATCGCCTTCTGCTCTTTCACTTCTTTTATTTTTATCACACTTCATCCTCCGTTTTCAATCGCTTTTCCACAAGTCTGGTAAATGATTCTGCAAATCTTCTGTCATCTTCGTCTGTCCTTTTTGACGGACCTTTCAGATGATGCTTCTTCTTCGCATTTCTCGCTTTCTTCGCGAGATGTCTTTCCATCAGCATACGATCAATATTCTCATTCGTATACCATTTGCCATTCTGATGGATTCCATATGCTCCCTTTCCAAGAATCATCGCTGCGACACCATAATCCTGTGTTACCACGATATCACCTTTATGGCAGAGACTGACCAGCTTAAAGTCCACAGCATCTGCTCCGGCTCCTACCGTCACTACCTCACTGTAATCCGAATATAACACATGATTCGTATCACACAGAAGAGTTACCGGAATCTCATATTCTTTTGCGATCTGTTCAACGATGGCTACCACCGGACAGGCATCGGCATCCACATATATCTTCATAATACTTTTCCTCAAATACTTGTTAACAGAAAAACGCCACACATGTGACGTTTTTCCCTATTTATCTATTATCTACAGAACCTTCCATTGGCATCTTCTTGGCAATTATCTATCATTACGAACTAGAATGATCTCACCTTCGGTCTGTAGCGCATATCAGATACTGTATACACCGTTACAAATGCTTCCGGATCTTTCTGGACAATATAGTTCATGAGTTTCTGATATTCACTCTTATCTACAATCGTAATAATCTCTCTGTACTTCTGCATATTATAAGCACCCATCGCTTCATAGAATGTCGCTCCACTGTGCAGCTCATGTAAAATAAACTGTCGTACCTCTTCTTCGTATTTTGTAATAATGCAGACTCGTCTTTTTACATTCTGTCCAAAGATGAAATGATCCAGCACAATACCATTAAAATATGTGCCAAGCACACTTAACACTACCGCTTTTTTATCAAAGATCAAAGCAGACGAAAGTGCCACACACATTCCTGAAATTGACATAGCTTTGCCCAGTTCGATGTGAAGATACTTGTTCATGATCTTCGCTACGATATCCAGTCCACCGGATGACGCATTCATGTTGAATAAAATGCTAAGACCAATACTTACCACCAGAATATAACATAACACATCCAGCTCACTGCTGTTCGTCAGTGATTCAAAATCCGGAAATACATGTTCAAATACCGCCAGATACACTGGCAGCAAGATACTCGTATATACCGTCTTCGCCCCAAATTCTTTCCCGCAAGTTACAAATCCGATCAGCAATAAGACCACATTCAGGATCATCGTAACCGTTGACACATGCAATGGTACATAATGTGCGATAATAATCGCCAGTGCAGATATACTGCTGATCGAAGTCTGACTCGGAATCAGGAAGAAATACACTGCCGCGGCGATAATCCCCACTGCTATCGTCATGACGGCGGTTTCTTTTAACGTGTCTGATGTGAAACCTTTTTTCTTTTGTTTGTTCATTTTTTATTCCCCACTTTTGTAAATAGTTTTATCAATATTTATATTATATCTCTAATGTATCCTCGTAATAATTATTCTTTTTTCATCATATACATTTTTTTCCTTCCTGCTCCAGTCCGTATGACAGTCCCCTCATCAACCAGCTTTTTAAGTGCTGATTCTACTGAAGAACTTCCAAGGCTAGGGCAGGCAACCAATGCATCATGTTTTGAAAACTTTCCAAGCGTGTTTTCCGAATATGTCTTTACAATATCATATATATTCATCATTTAGTCCTACAAATCCTTGTATCATTTTATCTGCTTCAAACACATAAACTTCGGATTGTGACATCATTTCTTTTACTAATTCATAATTACTTTTCCAGTATTGATTGGAAATAAAATAATGTGCTTTCAGATTTGTCTTTAACCATATGTCAGCGACTCTATCGATATCTCCGTTCAGCAACTTTCTAATCATAACAAATATTCTCCACAACTACATCCTTTATGCTTTTCTCTTTTTTCCATTCTATCACAAGCTCACCATTAATTATCAATTTTTTGATATTTTTTCTTTTCCCCCACTGTAAAACAGCCTCTGAGCGTTTCGTTATATAGAGGGATACAAATAAGAGCAAGATCCACCCATGTTTAACAGTATTGCCGTTTGGCATCCTGTTCTCCTATGGGATTTATCTTGATGGGGATCTCCCCATACCCTCTCAATAACAGACGTTTCACTTGTCTGTTGGTTCCACCTAAAGGTGTTCACAGCACTATTTCTAATATCGGAAGGGACAGCCGATATTGAAATACGTGAACTCCCGGCGGGAGGAATAGTCTCAGCGGAAGGAGGAGTATGAGAACAAAAACAAAAATATCTTCTTAGTGCAGCTTATCTCGCCAAGAAACTGAACTACAAACTACTATTCCATCTTCATAGGAAGAGATTCCATCATGTGAAAACTGTTCTGGATACTCTATATCACTAAGTTTCTCGTTTACATAATTATTAAAATTACGATATCTATTCTGTTCATTAAATTGTCCTGATTTCATCGAATTATATATTTCTTCAAGAATACAATATTTTTCATCTTCATACACCCAACAATAGTATTTTTGATTTTTTACAGACTCACATTGATATACCTGATTTAATGAATCCACATACGAAACAAATGCTTGATAATACATAAAGCATTCTTTATCAAAATTAATTTCTAAGTTAACTTCTCCCTTTCCTTCTGGATCCACATCATGTATATTCCATACTTTATCTATACCAGAGTATGCGTCAAAACATGAACAAATTACATGTTTGCTATCTTTTTGTGGGTAATACATCTGGTTTGTTGATGTATCCTTAATTGAACCCACATTATTTAATTGTACTTTTGCATGCTCGATTGTCTTTTTCCTAACATTCTTATTACAAGTCCCCTTACTTTCAAATAAAAATACTTTTTTTTGCCCATCAACTCCGATCCAATCTGGTGCCATTTTTCCATTCACCAACGTTCCTTTAAAACTCTTATCTGTAAAATGATATAATTTGTTAATGTTATATATTTCATTTGCAATAATTCTTGTTGCTAACATACCCATGGCAAAAGAAATTACATTTTTATATGAAGTTTCCGCAAATTCATACTCATCTGAAATTACATAAAACCCTTTTTCCTTTTTTACTGCCATTCTACACATTGATGAATAAAATTTTCTTGCATCTCGAGAAATCAGTTTTTTTCCGTAAAATCCATTTAAAATAGCATATTTACTAAAATCTCCTCTTGAAACGTTCGCGCCGTGGATGCAAGCCGCGTCGCCACCAACTACATTGCCGAAAAAGCAGACGGAGACATCAATTTCGGCGTCGGCGATTACTCGTACATCATCAACCGGGATGGGCTGGAGTTCAGAGGCATCCAGAATCAAGACGAAATAAAAAACTGGGATGGTTACACTTCTTTTGGGCAATGGACTATTTCCGTTGATTTGTCTGGATACTCTGCGGTTTTGTTGACATTTGAAAGCAATAAGGGTTCCACATGGCTTGCTTCTGGTGGTGGTGCAGGAGCGACCACTATGATTGTTCCCGTTAATGGTAAGACTTATAGCATGATGTACGCATGGAATACTGTACATCGGCGCGATGTTACTGTATGGCCGGATAAAATTGTTTTTGGTGCCGGATATGAGCGCACATCGAAATACATAATGATCACAGCAACGGGCAGCACCTTTTTCAGCTTGCAAAGCCCCGGCACGGACGGCTGGGAACAAAATCCATCTGTGTGTATCCCACGCCAATTGTTTGGCTTTATGTGAGGAGGAAAAATTCTTGAAAAAAGAAAATTATTTGTACCAATGCAAAATTCTTCCGAATGGCAGATTGTACGCGGGAGCGTGGACACACAAGAAAATTGTGCCCAAAAACCTACCGGATGATGAAGTCGTTTTTGAAGAGTTCCCGGAGTGCCGGAACGGCGGGGAGGATTACGTTTGGGACGGCCAGACGCTGACCTATGCGCCGCTGCCGGAACCGGAAAAGGAGGAAGACGATGCAGCAGATCAAGATTGATTTTGACAACCCCGGCTTGCCGCAGCACCTCGAAGCCATGGAGGGCGACGCGCAGAGCCGATTTTTTCAGGCGACGTTGTACCGCTCCGGCGCGGCCTACACGCCCCCGGCGGGTGTAGCCTACAGCATCATGTACCGGGGTTTCGGCGAGCAGAATCAGGGCTGGTATGACACCATTGAGGACGACACGGGCAAGCGCGACGCTTGCGTTGCGTCCGGCAATGTCGTGACCTGCGAGATCGACCGCCACGCATTGATCGTGCCGGGCCATGTGAGCATCGTGCTGTGCATCACCAATGACCGGGGCTATATGCTCAAGAGCCGCCCCATCCTGACCGACGCCCGGAATGACAACTATAACGACACCGTAGAGGTCGAGAGCTATTTCCGAATCACGGGCAAAACCTCGGCGTGGTGGCTGCAAAACAAGAAGGAGGTCCAAGACCTTGTAAATATGGCAACGGCCGAGGCCACAAAAGCCGAAAACAGCGCGAATGCCTCGGCAACAAGCGCAGCAGCCTCTAAGGGGAGTGCGGATAATTCGGCAGCCTCTGCCTCCGCCTCTGCCAATTCCGCCGCCGCAGCCGCCCGGAGCGAGAGCGCCGCGGCGGGAAGTGCCACGAAGGCAGCCGGTTCGGTGCTTGATGCCTACCCTGAGCTTAAGGCTCTGTATGATGCGGATGACGGCAACAC
>OLNF01002508.1_pt1 | contig 14298 bp, 9 predicted proteins | sample 1673061 | NCBI WGS metagenome assembly OLNF01 (sample SAMEA3136751, study PRJEB25190) | human gut metagenome | reverse complement strand
GCCAGAATCTAAGGAATCCCACGGTTTTAACCGTGGGAGTATGTCAAGTTGATAAGACTGAAATGCTGGAGTATACAAATAAGGTAATGAATACTTTGCAGGGATATATCTGTAATAGCCGTCCGCGTCGATTTGGCAAATCAATAACCGCAAATATGCTCACAGCATATTACAGCAAAGGGTGTGATTCACAAGATTTGTTTGCGGGGTTGAAAATCAGCGAGGCGTCTGATTTTAAAAAGCATTTGAATCAATATGATGTTATTCATCTGGATATTCAATTAAGAGAGTATGATAAAGCCTGACGATAGTTAGGAGCTATCGGGGACATTACGTGTCCCTGGTGGCTCTTTTTATTTTTTTACATAGATTTGACATATCACTGCTTTCTGATTTTACAAAGAAACAATAAGATTAGTGGCGTTAAGAGAAAACAAAACAAACAAACACAACAAAATGGGTAGAAACAGAAAGGAAGTTTTTATTATGAGAAAGATGATCACAATGGCAGTAACCGCAGCTCTTGCAATTTCAACATTGACTGCATGCGGAAAGACAGATAAAAAGGAGACTACAGCGTCAACAGCAGCAACTACCGCATCAACAGCAGCAACTACCGCTTCTACAGAAGCTAAGACAGAGGCTAAGACTGAGGCCAAGACAGAGGCTAAGGATACATCTGCTGCAGCAGCTGAGTCTAAGGCAGATGCACAGACTCCTGTATCTGGAAGCGTTGCAACTGATGGTTCTACTTCTATGGAGAAGGTAATCGGTGCTCTTGGTGAGGCATTTACAAAGGCAAATCCAGATGCTACCTTTACTTACAACCCAACTGGTTCTGGTTCTGGAATCACTGCTGTATCTGAGGGACGCTGCGATATCGGTCTTTCAAGCCGTGCATTAAAGGATGAGGAGAAGAGCCAGGGCTTAGTAGAAACTACACTGGCACTTGATGGTATTGCAATCATTGTTAATAAGGAGAATACAGTAGAGGATCTTTCTCTTGATGATATCGCAAAGATTTACACTGGCGAGATCACAAATTGGAGTGAAGTTGGCGGAGAGGATGCTGATATTGTTCTGATTGGCCGTGAGGCAGGAAGTGGTACAAGAGATGGTTTCGAGTCTATTACAGGTACATCTGATTCCTGCAAGTATCGTCAGGAGCTTACATCTACAGGTGATGTTATCACAACTGTTTCCAGCAATCCAGGTGCAATCGGATATGCATCTTTAGCAGCAGTAAAGGATACTGTAAAGAAGGTATCAGTAGATGGTGTTGAGGCAACTGAGGAAACAGTAAAGGATGGTTCTTATAAGGTACAGCGTCCATTCGTTCTTGTTACAAAGGATGGTACTGAATTATCAGAGGCAGCACAGGCATTCTTCGATTATGTAACTTCAAAGGATGCAGCAGATATTATCTTGGCAGCAGGTGCTGTTGCGGTAGCAGAATAATCACAATTGGAAGGGTGCGAGGATTTATGAAGAGCAAAGAGAGTCTGTTAGAGACAGTAGTACATGGCATATTTTTGATTCTCGGACTGATTACGGTCGGATGTGTATTGTTAATTACAGTTTATCTGGTAATTTCCGGTGTGCCGGCAATCGCAAAAATTGGTCTGTTTCAGTTTTTATTTGGCACAAAATGGGCATCGACCGCCTCTGAGCCATCATTTGGAATCTTACCGTTTATCATGACAAGTATTTACGGAACAGGAGGTGCAATTTTGCTTGGTGTTCCAGTCGGATTTTTCACATCTGTCTACCTGGCAAAGATTGCATCACCAAAGGTAAGAGGTGTTATTGAGACAGCTGTCAGCCTTTTAGCAGGTATTCCGTCTGTTGTTTATGGTCTTGTCGGTATGCTGATTCTTGTGCCTGGTATCCGCAAATTGTTTAATGTGCCAGATGGTGCAAGCCTTCTGGCAGCGATTATCGTACTTGCAATCATGATTTTGCCGTCTATCATTAAGGTTTCACTGAATGCGCTTGAGGCAGTGCCAAAGGAATATGAGGACGCATCACTTGCACTTGGTGCGACAGATATTGAGACATATTTTAAGGTGTCAGTTCCGGCTGCAAGAAGTGGTATCGCAGCAGCAGTTGTATTAGGTGTGGGCCGTGCAATTGGCGAGGCAATGGCAGTTATGATGGTTTCTGGAAATGTTCCAAATATGCCGTCATTGTTCCAGAGTGTTCGTTTTTTGACGACTGCTGTTGCCAGTGAGATGTCATATTCAGCAGGACTGCAAAGACAGGCGCTGTTTTCAATTGCGTTAGTGCTGTTTTTGTTCATCATGCTGATCAATGCAACACTGAATTTTTTCTTAAAGCATGAGAAAGCCTGAAAAACGGATTCATAAAAGGAGTGAGTAAGATGACAAAACAGGAAGCAATAGGGGCGTCGCAGACAGCAAATGTAAAATCGGTAATGACAGTGCGTGCCACTGCAAAGAATGGACCAGGGGTAAAGCGCAAGCTTTATATAGGTCTGATGAAGTTTTTGATGGGGCTTTCCATAACAATTACATGTGGACTTGTATTGTTTATGATCGGATATGTATTATATAGAGGTGTTCCGAATATAAGCTGGAAGCTGGTGTCCACATCTCCAAGCTACCTCGATGACAACATTGGTATTTTGCCTGATATTTTAAATACACTTTATATTGTAATTGCAACACTTGTAATTGTACTTCCGCTTGGTGTTGGTGCTGCAATATATCTGACTGAGTATGCCACAAACAAAAAAATAGTTGGCATGATCGAGTATGCAGCAGAGACACTTTCAGGTATTCCTTCTATTATATATGGTCTTGTCGGAATGCTGTTTTTCTGTCAGTTTTTAAGCTTGCAGACATCTCTTTTAGCAGGTGCGCTTACTCTTGTTATCATGAATCTTCCAACTATCATGCGAACAACCCAGGAGAGCTTAAAGACAGTTCCGCAAAGCTACCGTGAGGGTGCCTTTGGACTTGGCGCAGGAAAGTGGAGAGTTATTCGTACCGTTGTACTTCCAGGATGTATTGATGGTGTAGTGACAGGATGTATTCTTTCTGTCGGAAGAATTATCGGTGAGTCAGCAGCGCTTCTTTTCACCGCAGGTCTTGCACATGCAGTAAATGGAATGATAGATGGTCTTCACAGTGCAGGTGCAACACTTACAGTTGCGCTTTACATGTATGCTAAGGAGCAGGGTGAGTTTGGTGTTGCATTTGCAATTGCAGCAATCTTAATGGTATTAACCGTGTTTATCAATTTAACTGCAACTTTGTTAGGTAAGTATTTTCAGAGGAGGAAGAATCAGTGAGCAGCGTAATTACTGTAAAGGATATGTGTCTGTGGTATGGACAGGTGCAGGCATTAAAAAATATTAATATCAATATTGAGGAGAAGAGTATTACGGCGCTGATTGGTCCTTCTGGCTGTGGTAAATCCACATTCTTAAAGTCGTTAAACAGAATGAATGATCTGGTGCCTGGTGTGAAGATTACAGGCGATCTTCGTTATCGCGGCGAGGACATTTTTGATCCAAAGTTAAATGTCAATGAGCTTCGCAGAAATATCGGAATGGTATTCCAAAAGCCAAATCCATTTCCAATGAGCATCTATGACAATATTGCATACGGACCGCGCACCCATGGAATTACAAGCCGTGCAAAGCTTGATGAGATCGTGGAAAATTCCTTGAAGGGTGCAGCCATCTGGAATGAAGTAAAGGATAACTTGAAAAAATCGGCACTTAGCTTATCAGGAGGACAGCAGCAAAGACTTTGTATTGCACGAGCACTTGCTGTTGAACCAGATGTACTTTTGATGGATGAGCCAACAAGTGCGCTTGACCCGATTTCTACATCAAAGATAGAAGAGCTGGCAAGCGAATTAAAATCACAGTACACAATTGTTATGGTTACGCATAACATGCAGCAGGCCGTGCGTATTTCTGATTACACCGCATTTTTCCTGCTTGGTGATCTGATAGAGTATGGTGAAACACAGAAGATCTTCGAGCAGCCAAAGGATAAGAGAACTGAGGATTATATTACAGGACGTTTTGGCTAATGGAAATAAAAAAAGTGAGGTGAAGACATGAGAAGCAAGTTTGACGAGCAGCTAGCGCTTTTGAATCGTGATCTGACAAAGATGGGATCGCTTTGTGAGGAGGCGTTAGCATTAGCGGCAAAGGCACTGGCAAATGCAGATGGACAGACAGCAGCAAAAATCGCACCGATAGACAGTGAGATTGACCAGATGGAGCGCACTATCGAGTCGCTTTGTTTAAAGCTTTTGCTACAGCAACAGCCAGTTGCGAGAGATTTAAGACAGATCTCAGCAGCACTTAAGATGATTACAGATATGGAACGTATCGGTGATCAGGCATCCGACATCGCAGAGATTATTGGATTCTTAAATGGAAGAATCGGAACGGATGCACAGTATATTTGTCAGATGGCAGTAGCTGCAATGCGTATGGTGACAGAGAGTGTTGAGGCTTATGTAAAGCGTGATGTAGCAATGGCAGAGGCAACAATTCAGCACGATGATGTGGTCGATGATCTTTTCTTAAAGGTAAAGGAGTCGCTTATTCAAATGATCTCAGAAAATCCAAAGGACGGCGAGTATGCACTTGATCTTTTGATGATTGCAAAGTATTTTGAGCGAATCGGAGATCATGCGACAAATATCGCAGAGTGGGTTGTATTTTCTGTTACAGGTGTGCATGAGCAGGGGTGAATTAAATTAGAGCAAAAAAAGGGCAGATGAAGAGTCTGCCCTTTTCGTTTTTTTTATAAACAATCTAAATTTTATATAAATTGTATTGACTGTTCTATTTTGAACGCTATAATAGTTTCTATCTAAAAAGAAGGGAGCAGCAGATAATGGTTAAGTTGTTAAAGAAGCTTACATGGAAAGATTTTATTCTGGCGGCAGTTGCATTTGTGTTTATTATCGTGCAGGTGTGGCTTAGTCTGACAATGCCGGATTATATGTCTGAAATTACAAAGCTTGTCCAGACTAAGGGCAGTAAGATGAATGATATTTTGATAGCAGGAGGCAAGATGCTTGCATGTGCACTAGGAAGTTTGCTTGCGGCAGTATGTACATCAATATGTGCATCAAAAATTTCATCTAATTTTTCTGCCAATTTAAGAGGACAGGTTTTTCATAAGGTGCAGTCTTTTTCAATGGAAGAAATTGGAAATTTCTCTACTGCAAGTTTAATTACACGTTCTACAAATGATATTACACAGGTACAGATGCTGATTGTTATGGGTCTGGAGGTTTTACTTAAGGCTCCTATAATGGCAGTGTGGGCACTGTGCAAGATTTCTACAAAGAACTGGCAGTGGACTGCTTCAACTGGTGTGGCTGTTGTTGTACTGCTTAGCTTTGTTGGTGTTTGCGTGGCTGTTGCGCTTCCAAAGTTTAAAAAGCTGCAGAGTCTGACAGATAATTTAAACCGTGTCACTAGAGAAAATTTGACAGGCTTAAATGTAGTTCGTGCTTACAATGCAGAAGGTTATCAGCAGAAGAAATTTAATGATGCAAATGATGAGCTGACGAAAACGCAGCTGTTTGCAAACCGCACTATGGGAACTATGATGCCGGGAATCCAGATGGTAATGAATGGATTGATGTTAGCAATTTATTGGATCGGCGCTTATTTGATCAGCAATGCTCAGATGTTTGACAAGCTGACTATTTTCTCAGATATGATCGTATTTACTCAGTATGCTATGCAGGTCGTTATGTCCTTTATGATGCTTGTCATGATTTTCGTGCTTCTTCCGCGTGCGAGCGTATCAGCAAAGCGTATTAATGAAGTGTTTGATATGCCGCTCTCGATTAAGGATGGCACAAAAGAGAATGGAATTGACGGCAAAAAGGGTGAAGTTGAGTTTCGCAATGTATCTTTTTGTTATCCAGATGCAGAGAAGGATGTCATTGAGGACATTTCCTTTACTGCTCATAAGGGTGAGACAATTGCCTTTATTGGTTCAACCGGCTGTGGAAAGAGTACTGTGATCAACATGATTCCGCGTTTTTACGATGCGACAAAGGGAGAGGTGCTTGTCGATGGCGTTAACGTAAAGGAATATACACAGAAGGCACTTAGAAATAAGATTGGATATGTTTCACAGAAGGCTGTTTTATTTACAGGAAGCATTAAAAGCAACGTTGCCTATGGAGATAATGGTACAAAAGGCTTTACTGATGATGTTGTTAAGCAGGCAATTGAGACTGCGCAGGCAAAGGAATTTGTAGATAAGACAGAGGGCGGCGTAGATGCTTTTGTGGCACAGGGAGGATCTAATTTCTCAGGAGGACAAAAGCAGCGTCTGTCAATTGCACGTGCGATATGCCGTCACCCGGAGATTTTAATTTTTGATGATTCATTTTCAGCACTTGACTACAAGACAGATCGTGTTCTTCGCGATACATTAAGAAAAACTTGTGCAGATGCAACGCGTTTCATTGTGGCACAGCGAATTGGTACTATACGCGATGCGGACAAGATTATTGTGCTTGATGATGGAAAGATTGCCGGAATGGGCAAGCACAATGAGCTGATGGAAACTTGCGAGGTATACCGTCAGATCGCATATTCACAGCTGTCAAAGGAGGAGCTTGCATAATGGAAAATAAAGAATATACCTCTGGACAGAACCGCCCGGGCAGAAGAGGCGGTATGCGTGGACCTGGCATGGGAAGAGGTCCTGCTGAGAAGGCATCTGATTTTAAAGGAACATGGTCAAATCTGATTTCGTATTGCAAAAGCTATCTTCCGGTTGTGATCATTGCACTTATCTGCGCGGCAGGAGGCACGGTTTTGACGCTTCTTGGACCAGATAAGCTGTCAGAGATGACAAAGGAAATTGGAAAAGGTCTTGTAACAGGCGTTGATATGGACGCTGTTTCTAAGATTGGATTTACATTAATTGCATTTTATGTGTGCGGTGCTTTGCTGTCATTTGGTCAGCAGTGGATTATGGCAACAGTGACACAAAATATTTCAAAAAAGCTTAGAGGTGATATTTCAGGAAAAATTAACCGTCTGCCGATGAGCTATTACAGCCGCTCTACGACAGGTGATATCCTCTCACGTGTCACAAATGATGTTGATACGATATCACAGTCTATGAATCAAAGCATCGGAAATCTTGTCTCCGCAGTTACGCTTTTTGTCGGTTCACTTTTTATGATGTTTAAAACAGATGTGATTATGACGATCACTGCAATTGTGGCGACATTGATTGGCTTTGTACTTATGACAGTTATTGCAAAGCGCTCCAGCAGATATTTCGTGCGCCAGCAGCGCTGCCTTGGTGAGATCAACGGTCACATTGAGGAAATTTACACAGGTCATACAGTTGTAAAGGCATATAATGGAGAAGCGCAGGCAACAGCAGAATTTGAGCGCATGAATAATAATTTAAGAGAAAGTGCATTTCGTGCACAGTGCCTTGCCGGACTCATGCCGCCTATTATGACATTTATCGGAAACTTAGGCTATGTGGCAGTCTGTGTGGCAGGTGCAGTGCTGACTATGAAGGGAACTATTGGCTTTGAAGTAATCGTTGCATTTATGATGTATGTGCGTTATTTTACACAGCCGTTATCTCAGATCGCACAGGCGGCACAGTCTTTACAGTCAGCGGCAGCAGCAGGTGAGCGTGTCTTTGAGTTTCTTGAGGCAAAGGAGATGGATGACGAGAGCAATAAGACAAAGACGCTTGACAATGTAAAGGGTGATGTATCATTTGAACATGTAAAGTTTGGCTATGATGAAGATCGCGTGATTATCCATGATTTTTCTGCACAGGCAAAGGCTGGACAAAAAATTGCCATTGTCGGTCCAACGGGAGCAGGAAAGACAACACTTGTCAATCTGCTTATGCGTTTTTATGAGATTCAGGGCGGAAAAATCTGCATTGATGGCATTCCGACTAATCAGGTAAAACGTGAAATGGTTCATTCTCAGTTTTGTATGGTTCTTCAGGACACATGGCTGTTTGAGGGTACTGTTAGAGAAAATCTTGTATATTGTACGCCAAATGTCTCTGATGAGCGCATGAAGGAGGCATGCCGCGCTGTTGGTCTTGACCATTTTGTGAGAACACTGCAGAATGGCTATGATACAGTGCTTAATGATCAGGTTAATCTGTCACAAGGTCAGAAGCAGCAGTTAACAATTGCCCGTGCAATGATCGCTGACAAGCCTATGTTGATTCTCGATGAGGCAACAAGCTCTGTCGATACAAGAACAGAGCTTCAAATCCAAAATGCAATGGACGAGCTGATGAAGAATCGTACTTCTTTTGTTATTGCACATCGTCTTTCCACAATCAAAAATGCCGATCTTATCCTTGTGTTAAAGGATGGAGATGTAATTGAAAGCGGAACGCACGAAGAACTTTTGGCAAAGAAGGGCTTTTACGCTGATCTGTACAACAGCCAGTTTGACCAGGCATCGTAAGAGATTCTTAAGAGATGTAAGGACATTGAAAGTACTTATTTGACATAATCTCTGGTAATATAAACTTAGAAAAGAGTTATTGCCGGATTATTTATGGGAGCCGGTTAAAAACCGGCTCTTTTTGTTTAAGAGAAAGGAAGGGAATACTATGAAAAGATCATGGAAGAAGAAGGCGTCCGTATGGACGATGGCTGCTGCGATGACCGTTTCTTACATACCGCAGTATTCATTTGCGGAGGAAACTACTGAAAATATTAAACAGGAAACGCAGACACAGACAATAGAAGAGCAGACTATATTGGAGAACCTGACATCAGAGGCTTTGGCGACAGAGAGTATCCCAGAGACGTCTTTGCAGATACCAACTGAAAGCTCATCAGAAAGTGTACCGGAAACGTCCTCACAGACACCTAGTGAAAGTATAACACCGACATCATCACAGGAAGAATCTTCCACGCAGGAAAGCACACCACAAAGCAGTGCAGAGGCTAGCACTGAGGAAGAAACTAGCGAGGAAGAGAGTACAGAAGAAACTACCGAGGAAACTACAGAAGAAACTACACCAGAGGAGACGACAACGGAGGAACCAGAGTGGTCTGAGCAGGCACCTAAGGAGGATACAAAGGGACTGACATTTAGCTTTAGCGAGGATGGACAGACTGTCAGCATTACAGGATTTGACGGTTCAAGAAGTGTTGTTGAGATTCCAGAAACTTATGGCGGTGCAAAAGTTACTTCCATAGCAGCAGGTGCATTTCGCGGACAGACCATGATTACTGACGTGGTGATTCCAGAGGGTGTTACTTATATAGGAAGAGAAGCATTTGCAGGATGCAGCGCTCTTGTTCGCGTACAGATTCCGACAAGCGTTACGCAGGTAGGTGCCAATTTATTTGAAGGCACACCATATGATTCAACATTGACTGGAGAGCTTGTATATATTAACAGTATCCTCTATCGCTGTCAGAGCGATGCGGTAACTGTTTCTATCAGGCAGGGAACGACTGTTATTGCTGAGGAAGCTTTTATTAATCGTGTTAATCTGGCTGCTATAGTTGTGCCGGACGGCGTAAGCTATATTGGCTCTAATGCATTTAAAAATTGCAGTGCTTTAAGTCAGATTGAGATTCCAAAGAGTGTGCGAGATATTGTGGCAAACGCGTTTGACGGAACAAAATGGTATGAAGATCGAAAGCATGAGATGATTTACATCAATGATTTGCTGTATCGTGTGCCGGCTGAGATTATCGTGCAGTCAGAGCAGCCGACTGGATCTTTAAGTGACAAAGATGCAGCCGAGTTGGCAAAATCAGGTGTGGCAACACAGCTTGTTCCTTATACAGATGTTATTGTTCAGGGAGGAACTACAACGATCTGTACACTTGCATTTGCCAATACGCCAGTTCAGAAAGTACAGCTGCCATCAACACTTACGACGATTCGCTATGGTGCATTCCAAAATTGTACTGCATTAAAACAGATTACACTTCCAGAGAGCATGACATTTATTGAGGGCGGCGCATTCCAAAATTGCAGCGCACTTTCTTCAATTTTGGTTCCGCAGAATGTAACATATCTTGGTGCAAGTGCATTTTCTGGCTGTACAAGCCTTACATCTGCGACATTGCCGCAGGCAATTACAAGAATTAGTTCAGGCTTATTTGAAAACTGCAGTTCACTCACAACAGTGCAGGCTTCGAGTGCGCTTACGTCAATTGGAAGCCGTGCATTTGCAGAAACATCTGCACTTTCTTCATTTACATTTCCACAGACGCTGACAGCAGTTGGCGCAGAGAGCTTTACAGGCTCAGGTATTGTAACTGCTAACTTGCCGCAGAGCGTAACTTATCTTGGAGCAGGAGCATTTGCTGATTGTACAAAGTTAGTCTATGCGCAGGTGCCGGCGGCAATCCAGGCTGTAAGAGAGCGTACCTTCCGCAACTGTACAGAGTTGAAGAATGTATCGATCCCAGAGGGGATTCGCTACATTGGTGCGGCTGCATTCCAAAATGACGTATCACTTCAGACAGTTGATTTTGCACAGTCACTTCTAACGATCTGCGACAATGCATTTGAGGGAAGCGGCGTTGGCGAGGGTCTTGTGCTTCCACCAGCTCTTCGTACAATAGGAAGTCGTGCATTTGCAGGCTGTATGCGTCTTACATCACTTACTATCCCGGCAGATATTAGAAAAATGGGAAGTCAGGCATTTGCAGATGGATCATCACCATCAATTGTGTGTGCATTTAGTCGTACAACATATATGAGTAAGCTGGCTTCTGGATGGGTAGCTGATTGGGGCAGCGGCCTTGGTGCACTTACATTTACAGGAGGTGCAGTAAATGATGAGCAAAAGGCAGCATTTTTACAGATGATCTGTAAGCTTGTTCCTGATTTTAATGCATCAGAGGCAAACAACACTTTGTATTCTGGAATCATTGGACGTCTTGGCGTTAGTGCAAAGGCAGGCGGTGAGGCAGCCAGCTTGCTTGGCATTGTGTCAGAACAGGCTCAAGAAGGATGGATTCGTATACCTGAGCTTAGCACAAGAAGAGCTATTTTGAATCTTACGGGTATCTGGATGCAGGATTATTGTCCGGCAAATACAGGTGTTGAGGATGTTTATTATGCAGATGGATGGTATTACATTAATGAAGTTTCATTTGCAGAAACACTTACAAAGGGCTATCTTCCAAAGGGACAAAATGGAAGCGGCTATTCCTTCTTTGATTCCTATGATGCTCCAACAGGCATGATGGATGGTGCTGTGACTGTACTTCTTAGTGAATCTGACAATGACTATGGAATTGCAGCGCAGGTTCGCTCTAGTGAAAAGATTACAGACGGACGCTACATAAATGTATATGAGAGCATAGAGGAGCGTGAGCTTTCAGAATCCATCAAAGATATCTGGATGACAGAAAGTGCTTCATATCAGTTTGATAACTACAGCAGAATCTTAACTGTTCAGTCACTTGTATCACCGGATGCAGGAATTGAGACTCATTTTCGCTACAGCTGCAAGCCGGGTGAGGATGATGGTACCTTTACGATGGAGTGGAAGGGAATGGATGAGGCAAATATTGACCAGGTTCGTACCTTTACGGTTAGTGTAGATGAAGAAACTCAGGCAATGAAGCTGACTGATGCGCAGACACAAGAGGAAATTACACTTAATTCAATTGCACAACAGGCTAATCAGCCAACAATGTCTGGACAATAATGGCATTAAATCTTTAAGGCTTACTTAAATTTCTCAAAAATTTTACATTACCTATTGACACTATTAAAAAAAAGGACTAGTATAGCAATTGTCAGCAGAAGTGGTAAGAGGAGATCACTTTTGCAGCAAAGGACATTAACTGTTAAGCATATTTAATAGTTATAAATAGGAGGAACAAAAATCATGAGAAAGTTTATTACATCTATCGCAGTAATCGCTATGGCAGCAGCAATGATGACAGGATGCGGAAGCGCTGATAAGAAGACTACTACCGCAGCTAGCACAAAGGCAGAGGTACAGACTGAGGCTAAGACCGAAGCTAAGACTGAGAAGGCTACCGAGAAGGCAACTGAAAAGGCTACCGAGAAGGCAACTGAGGCTAAGACTGAGGCTAAGTCTGAGGAAGCTTCCAGCGAGGCAGCATCTGAGGAGGCATCTTCTGAGGCTGAGAGCGCAAGCGCAGCAAACTAATTTTTGATTACTACAGATAAAAAATAATGAAAAAGGCAGTTTTGGGAATATTTCCTGAAACTGCCTTTTTTGCACAAATTTAATTAAAAATGTTGATGCTTTCGTGAGAATGTGGTATGGTTTATTAAGTCTATTATAAGGAAAGGAAATAGTGAGCCATGCAGACATTTCAGATTAACACAAAGGAAAAAAGAGAAGCAACAGGCGATCTTTTCGGAATTTTTTTTGAAGACATTAATCATGCGGCAGATGGCGGACTTTATGCGGAGTTGATCCAGAACCGTGCATTTGAATTTGATCCGATTGACAATAAAAAGTATCATGCACTGTATGCGTGGATGCCTTGTCAGTTAGATGAAAAAAATGGACAGACAGACGCAGCTGATGTTTCACTTACCATTCTGACAGATAGTCCTTATACGAAGAAGAACCCACACTATCTTCGTATAACGGCAAATTCGGCAGCAGCAGGTGTAAAAAACCTTGGCTTTAACAGTGGAATTGCACTTGAAGGTGGGGAAACATATCATTTTTCCTGCTATTTAAGAAAAATAGACGAGCCAGTGACAGTTAAGGCCTGTCTGATTGGAAAAGAAGGACAAATCTATGCATCATGTGAGCTTACAGCAGATGCTTCTGATTGGAAAAAGTATACGGCAGATCTTAAAATTGCAGAAGGCACAAGCTGCACAGATGCAAATCTGGCGCTTGTCTGCATGACACCGGGCAGTGTGGAAGTGGATTTTGTATCACTATTTCCAGCGCACACATATAAGAACCGCCCAAATGGTCTTAGAAAAGATTTATGCGAGATGCTCGAAGCAATGCATCCGAAGTTCATACGTTTTCCGGGAGGCTGTCTTGTACATGACGGACAGCTTGATGAGAATGCAAGAGATTCGATGTATCGCTGGAAAAATACGATTGGACCTGTTGAGGAGCGCCCGGCGAGACGAAATAACTGGGGATATAATCAGACACTTGGTCTTGGCTATTATGAATATTTCCAGCTGGCAGAGGATATAGGTGCAGAGCCGCTTCCAGTACTTCCGGCAGCATACGATCCGCATCATCAAAGAAAGGTCCCACTTGATGAACTTGGTCCTTGGATTGACGATGCACTTGATCTTATTGAGTTTGCAAATGGCGATGAGACAACTGTTTGGGGAAAGAAGCGTGCCGATATGGGTCATCCAAAGCCATTTGGATTACATTATCTGGCAATTGGAAATGAGGAGGTTGGCGAGGGCTTTACCGAGCGCTATCCATATTTTCATAAGGCAATCCGTGAAAAATATCCTGATATTAAGCTGATTGGTTCGGCAAGTCCATTTGCCGCAGGCGGTGAGTATGAGCGCGGATGGGCAAGTGCAAGAGAATGCGGCTGTGATCTGATCGATGAGCATTACTATATGAATACCGACTGGATGATAGCAAATGTAGATCGCTATGATAATTTCCTATCATCTGATCCCAAGGTATTTTTGGGTGAGTATGCATCATGGGGCAATCAGTGGGAGAATGGCCTTGCTGAAGCTGCCTTTATGACAGGTCTTGAGAAAAATGTGCATGCAGTTGGACTGGCATGCTATGCGCCGATGTTTGCAAATGTGGATTATGTAAATTGGCGTCCTGATATGATATGGTTTGATAATCATCAGGTGTATGGCTCTGTTAATTATTATGTTCAGAGTATGTTTATGCGCCATCAGGGAACTCATCGCTTAGATTTTACTGTTACAGAGCCAGAACTTGAGCAGACAGCGCGTCTTTTGGCAGAACAAAAAATCCGCGAAAGCGCAAAGACTATAAGCGGTCCAATTCGTGTGTTAGTCAACGAGGGACAGGGTGTGTTCTTTGAGGTGACAGTGAAAAATCATGATACAGGAAAGCTGCATCGTTTTACAGACTGTGTGTGCGGAACTGAGAGTGAAAATCGTGCTGCTTCCTATGAAAATGCAGTCGAGACTGGTGTAATTCCAAAGGATTGGACAAATTATACGCTTACCATGAAGGCAAAAGAGACCGAAGGAAAAAGAAACAGAAGCAAAAACAGAAACCGGAAGCAAAAGCATAAGCAAATGAAGCCGGGATTTGAATCCTTATGTTATAAAGACTTAAG
>OLNF01002500.1_pt1 | contig 14356 bp, 12 predicted proteins | sample 1673061 | NCBI WGS metagenome assembly OLNF01 (sample SAMEA3136751, study PRJEB25190) | human gut metagenome | reverse complement strand
ATAATATGTTTAAATACAAGTAAGAAAATCTTATTTTGGAGGTGGTTGTTATGATACAACTTATGACTGATGTAACTGCTTTATCATCAAGAGGTCAAGTCGTTTTACCAAAATCAATAAGAGAATCGTTAGAATTGATGCCGGGCTCGAGACTTATGGTATTTAGTGATGGTAATAATATTTTATTAAAACCAATTAAACAACCAGATATGTCTGAATTTACAGAACTTATGGATGGAGCTAAAGAATGGGCTGAAAGTGTTGGTATGACAGAGGACGATATTAATGATGCTATAAAATCAGTAAGGAAGAATAGGAGAGTAAATGCATGAAAATAGTAATAGATACAAATGTTATTGCATCTGCTATTTTCTTTGGTGGGAAACCAAGACAGTTAATTGAATTGTTGGTTGGTAAAGAACTGAATGCTTATGTAACTCCGGATATTGTTAAGGAATATTATGAGACAGCAGAATATTTACAAAATAAATATCCAGAGAAAAAAGTATTGATACCGTTGACACAAATAGTATCTGCCTGTCAGTTGATTGAGGGAAGGACAGTTGTAAAAGTATGCAGAGATCCTGATGACGATAAGTTTCTTTCATGTGCTATTGATGCGAAATGTTTATATATTGTAAGTGGAGATAAAGATTTATTATCACTGGGAGAATATAAAGGTGTTGAAATTATGACTGTTTCAGATTTTTTTCAACATATATGGAAAAAATAGTTGACTTTGAATTATTTTCTTTGACGACGACGGTTCTCTGTGGTATGTTGGCAACTATATCAGCCCTGACTGCCTTTATGAGGGGCATCATGGCATCTATCTGAACGAACTTGATCCGGAAACCTTCCAGTTCAAAGGCCCACGTTATATCATCTGGGATGGTGTAAAAACACACAGCAAATGGATTGAAGCTCCGCATATTTATAAAAAAGACGGATGGTATTATCTCCTTGTTGCAGAGGGCGGCACTTTCGTAAATCACAGCGTACAGATGGCTCGCTGCCGTACAATTCAGGGAGATTATGAGATCTGCCCGAGAAATCCGATCGTTACTCACAGACATATGCCTCTGTTAAATCCGATTTCTGTTACAGGACATGCTGACATTGTAGAAACCCAGAATGGTGAATGGTGGATGGTTCTTCTGGCTGTACGTCCGTATGAAGGAGGCCATTATAATCTTGGCCGTGAAACCTTTATGGTTCCGATCGTATGGGCGGAGGACGGATGGCCTATGGTCGACAACGAAACAGGACTTGTCCAGACAGAGGACCGTCTTCCAGATCTGCCTAAGACCATTTATCCTTTAATGTCTGAATCTGATAACTTCGAATGTGAGACTCTGCAAATGCAGTGGAATACCATTCACCCACCTGTTGAAATGATTTATTCTCTGACAGAGCGTTTCGGATATCTGCGTCTGTATACAAGAAAAGAAGTCATGAATGAGATCTGCCTTCCTTCTTTTGTAGGTCGCAGACAGCGCCATAAAGTATTTCTGGCAAAAACAGCTATGGAATTTACTCCTGCAAATGAGAATGAAGAGGCAGGAATCGCCCTTGTGCAGGATGACCGTTTCCATTATCTTATGGTATTAGTCCAGAAAGACGGAAAACCATTCCTTCAGGCTTACAAAACAGAAAATGGTACAAAATCTTTGCTTGCAGAAACTGAGATTAAAAACGTAAAACGTCTCTATCTCAGCGTTCAGGGCAATACTACTGATTATGATTTCTATTATGGATACACAGATCAGGAAATGATCCCGCTTGTCAGAGGACTGGATGCTTCTCTGTTAAGTTCTGTAGTAAATAACGGATTTACCGGAACATACATCGGTATGTATACAAGTTCCAACCATCAGCCAAGTACTAATTATGCTGACTTTGACTGGTTTAACTATCAGGGAGAATAATCGCTGTTTCCAAGTCAAGCGGATATTCGCAATCCGCTTCGCTACTTGCTCATAACCAAATATCTGCTCCGCAGTTTATAACGTAAAAAACGGATTGCCGCTCAATATAATCTGTGCAATCCGTTTTTACTGTTTACATGCCTATAACTCTTTAGTCAAGCAGATAAGATCCTTCTCTTCTCCACTTGCCCATAACCCAATAACTGCCCGGCAGTTTATTTGATCAAAATGCTTTTTTTATCTGTTTTACCAATGCATCCACATCTTCCGCTTTCACAAGAAATCTCTCAATTCCATTGATCTCCACACTGTCATAAGTATCATCATATGTGTAATATTTCAGAGTTACTTCCGGAGCTTCTTCTGTGTTTCTGTGGAATGTTACAGTCAGGACTTCTTCTTTCTCTGCCGCATCTTTTGTCTCTTCGATTTCAGAATCAAGCATTACACTCTGAAGTGCCTGATACAGCTCAGTAAATTTCTCTTTCTTTACTGTCTTATTGCCGAATTTGTAATCTCCGCCATCCAGTTTCATCGTATATGTTTTCTTTCCGATTGTCATATCCACACTGTCAAGTGTATCAATATTTACCAGTGCCGGAATCTTCAGAAGCAGGTTAAATGGTTTCAGTTCCAGAAGGCTGTTTACTGACTCTTTTGAAAGCAGGTAAACTGCATCTTCATACCCTTTTACACACGCATAATAGTCACCGTTATCATCGGTATTTCCGATAAGGATCGTTGCTGTTGCATCTGCGTCCTGTGTTTCTCTGGCAGTGTCGTCATTGACTGTATTTACGAAATCTACTGAAAAATACGTCTGAGTCATATCCAATCCGGTATCTGCATCTGCTGCATCAATACCGTTGCTGAGGTCAAAATTGACCAGCACGCCAAACATTTCATACATATTCTCAGTGTTTACTGTTGCAATCTCATCATAAGGATTTGTAATTTCCCAGTAATCGAAATCCATCTTATAATCTGCCGGTTCCTGTTTGATCTGGAATACTTCTTCCCCGTTCTTTACAATGGAAAATCTGCGGATGGAATAGGTGGACATTCTTGGATGTTCTACATTTTTCAGTTTTGTAGTTTTTGCTGTATCATCCGCCTGATCTGTATTTTCAGCTTCGACATCTGCATCTTCTGTCGTTGTTCCTTCTGCGTCCTCAGAATCCTCTGCTGTATCTTCTGTTTCATCTGCCCATACAGGACAGGATATAACTGCTGTGCCCGCCGTGCCAGCAGTAAACATGGCTGTCATCCCAAGAAGTAATATTTTTTTTATTTTGTTTTTCATGTCTGTGTTCCTCCTGTCCATATGTGATATGGCTTTTGTTTTATAAAGTGAAGCGGATATTCGCAATCCGCTTCTCTACTTGCTTGATTTGGTTAAAGTGTAATCTCCACCTCAACAGGTTTATGTCCTGTCAGTTCTGCACTTCTTGCATCCGGCTGGGATACACCTGCAAATAAGCGGAAATGTTTTCCCGCGATATAACGGTTACCATTTTCATCTACTACATTCATTGCTTTATTTGAAACTGTAAATTCTACAGTTTTCTCTTCTCCTGCTTTCAGGGATACTCTCTTAAATCCACAGAGACTGTAGTTGCGGACAGCAAGTGGAGAATCAAGATCTTTGATATATACCTGAACAACTTCATCTGTATCTACTGTTCCATTGTTCTTGACAGTTACTTTTAATGTGATATCGGACTCTGCAGATACTTCACCGACAACCACTGCTCCTGTTACGCAGACATCGCTGTATGTAAGTCCGTATCCAAATGGATAAAGAGCATCTTTTTCCATATAACGATAAGTTCTGTTCTTCATGGAATAATCTGTGAATTCCGGCATTCCTTCCAGATCTTTGTAGAAAGTGATCGGAAGTTTTCCTGACGGAGATTCTTTTCCAAAAAGGAGATCTGCCACTGCACGTCCGCCTCTTGCTCCCGGATACCATGCGAGAAGGATTCCATTGCAGTTATCCTGTGCATAATTAAGGTCAATTGCGCTTCCTGCCATAAGAACTACGATGGTAGGTTTCCCTACTGCAGTTACTTTCTCAATCAGTTCTTCCTGTACTTTCGGAAGATGAAGATCAACCTTATCGCCGGATGCATCGCTGTTTCCGGTATCTCCTTCTTCGCCTTCGAGAGTCTCATCAAGACCTACACAGAGTACAACCACATCGCTGTTCTCTGCCGTGATCACTGCCTCAGAGATTCTGTCCTGATCCCATGCCAGGTTTTCAACCTTATCTTTATATAAATCACAGCCCTGAGAATAAAGAATTCTTACATCATCCCCTGCCTCTGCGCGGATTCCCTCAAGAACAGTAATATATTCAGAAGATGTTCCGTGGTAGTTTCCAATCAGAGCAGCACGGCTGTCTGCATTCGGTCCGATCACACCAATGGTATTTACTTTCGATTTATCAATTGGAAGAACTCCGTCATTCTTCAAGAGTACGCAGCTCTTTCTTGCCATCTTAAGAGCCTCATCAATGTGCTCTTTGCACTCTACCACACTATACGGTATCTTATCATATTCACTTCCGTCAAACAAGCCCAGAAGATATCTGGTTGTCAGAAGTCTTACCGCAGATTCTGTGATCTTCTCTTCTGTCACAAGTCCATCCTGATAAGCGCCCATCATATGAAGATATGTATTTCCACAGTTCAGATCACAGCCTGCATTTAACGCCATAGCTGCGGACTGTCTTGGTGTGGAAGTTACCATGTGGTGTTCATGGAAGTCACGGATTGCCCAGCAGTCAGAAGTAAAGTGGCCTTCAAATTTCCATTTTCCTCTCAGGACATCTTCCATAAGATATTTATGCGCACAGCATGGTTCTCCGTTTGTTCTGTTGTAAGCACCCATTACTGCTTCTACATCTGCTTCTGTAACAAGCGCTTCGAAAGCCGGAAGGTATGTTTCCCACATATCTTTCATGGTTGCCTGTGCATCAAATTCATGTCTGAGAGATTCCGGTCCGCTGTGCACTGCATAATGCTTTGCGCATGCTGCTGCTTTCATTACAGGTCCGTCACCCTGGATTCCTTCTACGAATTTCACGCCAAGTCTGGATGTCAGATATGGATCTTCACCGTAGGTTTCATGACCTCTGCCCCATCTCGGATCTCTGAAAATATTTACGTTCGGGGACCAGAAAGTAAGACCTTTATAGATATCCCTGTCTTCTTTTGAGGAGTATGCATTGTATTTTGCTCTGCCCTCTGTTGCGATGATATCGCCGACTTTTTTCATCTCATCATCGTCAAATACTGCTGCCATTGCGATTGCCTGTGGGAACATGGTTGCCACGCCTGCTCTGGCTACTCCGTGCAATGCTTCATTCCAGTAATTGTATGCCGGAACACCCAGTCTTTTCACAGGAGCAGCATCGTATTTTAACTGGGAAGCCTTCTCCAGAAGTGTCATCTGGGATACCAGTTTCTCTGCTTTTTTTCTTGCTTCTGCTCTTTCTTTTCTGTGGTCTTTCATTTCAAGATCCTCCTCGTATTATATAGTTTGATATTTGCTCAGCAGATACCAGTACAGCACATATACCAGCCTGCATTATGTATTCTGCATTTCTTCTCTGTATTTCGTCGGAGATTTTCCTGTATGTTTCTTAAATGCCAGTGAGAAATAATTCGTATCTCTGTATCCTACCATCATAGCAATCTTTCCAGTCTTGATGCTGGTAGTTTCCAGAAGGCTCTTCGCCTTCTCAATCCTCTTTCTGACAATGTATTCGTTACATCCTTCACCTGTAATCCTCTTAAATAATCTGGAGAAATAATTCGGTGTGATATAGAGGCTTTCCGCAATGCTGGAAACTGAAATATCCTCTGCAAGATGCTCATCTATATAGTGTCTGGCATCGGAAATGGTATAATGCACATCCTCTTCATCATTTTCAATAAGCTGCTCAATAAACATTCTCGTAATCTCACAGGCCTCTTCTTTTCCTGCTGATGACAGACTCTTGGAGAGTGCATCCAATTTTCCTTCTTCCACCTCACACGATTCTTCCATGTAGGAAAAAATCAGAGCGGAGGCAATCTCGAAACAACATCTGCGCACAGCAGAAGGGGAAAGATTATAGGATTCTGTTGCCTTAGTAAAGGTATTAAATGCCTTTAGTACATAATCTGGAGTTCCTATATTGGAAATCATGATATTTCGCAGTTCTGAATAGATTTCCCAGAAGATTTTCTTCTTGTTCTGAGCCCCCATCGTCTGTATAATGTCCTGAATATTCTTTTTTTCATGCTCCAGAAGATATCTGGCATCATTGTAGGAAATTGCCAGATTTTCAAATCCTTGCACAGCACTTCCAACCGTAATCTTTGGTTTATATTCAAATTCATCCTTCAGCACATCCGACAATTCTTCAATCTGTTCCAGAACGCTGTCGTCATCATCCTTTTCAAAACAGACAATCGCAATCGTACCGTCATCATCTGTGAATGTGATTCCTCTGTTTTGGGAATCCACCATACTCATACAGACATTTTTAACAGACATTGCACGAAATTTTTCATCGTTCTGCTGATCTGTATACATACCCTGTTCCAGAAGGATCAGGCTCATTTTCTGCTTAACATCAAACTGGAAATCATTCTGCAGAATGTATAACTGCATCTCGTTATCTGCCTTCGCATGAACCAAATTTCTCATGCACTGCTCCAGCCTCATCTGAACTACAGATCCCTGAGACCTCCACATTCTGGCCTGATGTCTTTCTTCATTCTCCTGTTTTTTCAGTTCATTTATCTGCTTTTCTATTGCCTCGAAAAGGTCATCTTCATCAATCGGTTTCAGGAAAAAGTCCTGCACCTGAAGCCGCAGACTCTCTCTTGCATACTCAAAATTATCAAAACCTGTAAGTACGATTACACGCAGTTCAGGTACTAATTCTCTGGCCGCTTTGATCAGTTCCAGACCCGTCATTTCTGTCATCTGGATATCTGTAACCATAATTTCAGGGCCTTCTTCTTTGAGAATCTTCAAAGCCTCGTTTCCTGACGCAGCAGTAAAGACATCGTCAATTCCCAGTTTCTTCCAGTCTATGGCATTTTTCATACCCATGCGTATCATTTTTTCGTCATCAACTATCAGTACTCTATACACACGTCCACTCGCCTCCCGCTGTGTTCTTTTTGATTTCTGTCTGATATGGCAGATGGATTACGACAGTTACCCCACCCGAATCATTCTTCTGATAATGAAGCCCATATCCTTCACCAAAAAGAAGTTCAATCCTCTTGTTTACATTCCGCACTCCATATCCGAAGGAATCCTCGTATCTGGAGAGCTGTTCATTCATTTCATCTATCTGTTCCTGACTCATTCCTGTACCGGTATCTGATACTTTGATCACAACTTCATCCCCATCTTTATATGCGGTAAGATAAAGCGTACCTTTTTTTCCCTCTTTTACTTTCATTCCATGGTAAATGGAATTCTCTACCAAAGGCTGCAGGGTCAGCTTCGGTATCAGGCTTTCTTCCACCCGAGATTCCACGACGATCTCACTTCCGATAATATTGTCGTATCTCATGTTCTGGATGATCATATAATTTCTGATGTGTTCTATCTCTTCTCTGATTGGTATCACATCGCGTCCCTTGCTGAGACAGATCCTGTAATACTTCGCAAGTGCTTTTACCATTGTGGAAATTTCTTTATTTCCTTCAGCAATCGCCTGCCAGTGGATACATTCCAGTGTATTATACAGGAAATGCGGCTGGATCTGCGACTGAAGGGCATTAAAACGAATCTGCTCCAGCTGATGCTGTTCCAGTTTTACCTGTTCCATCAGCACCTCGATTTCATCCATCATGGAGTTAAAGCCTACTGCAAGTTTGGCAAAATCTTCTCCCATATTGTCCACATTAATTCTTGTTCTCAGAGATCCTGTTGCTACATGATCCATCTTGGATACTACCTTATTAAGAGGCTGATACATCTTCTTGATCAGAACTCTTATAATAATGCTTACCGTGATCAGCACTATGATCAGAACCAGAGTCACAACAATCATTGTATGAAATCCTGACTCCATCAGTTTATAGGAAGAAATGGAACTGACTACATAATAGTTCCAGTTTTTTATCTTCTGACATACATATATATTTCCATTCTTTGAAAATATCTGTATCCCATTTTCCATTTCATCTATGTAATTTACATAACGGCCTGTCTCCTCTTTATCCTTTGAAAGGAGGATCATTCCGCCTGTATCAACCACTCTTGTTTCTGCTGAAGAATCTCCTACAGCCAGCATTCTCTGTACTGCCGGATCATCGAAATTCATACACAGAAGACCTTTTGCATCAGATACTCTTCTGGTATCATATAGCGGATAATACAAACTCAGTGTGTATCTGTTTCCTTTATAATAATCATTATTATAGGAAACTTTCAGAGTTCCTTTCTGTGCATATTTGCTTCTGTCATATGCCTGAGGATACACTTCTTCAAACTGCGTTACTGATAAAGAACCTTTTCCTCTGTAGTAATAGCTCTTGTAATCTGAACTGACAACAGCAGCAAAATTCAGACTCTCATACATATTATTCAGATTCTCAAGTTTACTGTAAATTGCGTTAATATCCTCTGTTTTCAATGCATTTCTCTGCACCTGCCTGCAATAATTCTGTACAGAGTCATCCATGATCGTGCCCAGTACGATTTCTTTATATGAATCCATCGCACTCTGAAAAGATTCCGCAACTGTATTGTTCTGCATCTGCAGAAGTTCTACAGACTGTTCTTTCATTGATGCCATAGAAAAAGTCAGAGAAACACCTGCAACCGTCAATGTTACAATAAGTATACTGACGGTCACAAGTAAAAGTATTTTTTTATCAAATTTCCAGTGGCTGAATTTCGTTTTCCATTTGTTCATGTTGTCTTTCCTCGTCTGTCACGTAATTTCCAAATATGTACAGATACAGATTTGGGGGCAAAGAATTTTGCCCCCAATATCATACCATATATTCCAGTAAATAGACACAACAGATTCTGTGGAAAGAATCAACCTTTTACAGCACCTGCTGTCATACCTTTTACCAGTTTATCCTGGAAGATAATGAACATGATAACCATTGGTAAAAGTGTTAATGTAAGAACCGCCATGATCATTGGTGTGTTCATGGAGTACTGTCCCTGGAATTCCCAGATTGCCAACGGCAGTGTACGATTCTGTGCGGACTGTGTCAGTGTATTTGCGAATGAGAACTCATTCCACATATTTACACCATTGTAGATTGCCAGTGTTGCCATTCCTGGTTTGGAAAGTGGCAGGATCATGGAGAAGAACATCTGGATCTTTCCACATCCATCGATTTCAGCAGACTCTTCGATTTCTCTCGGAATCTCTTTCATAAAGCTGGTCAGGATAAATACTGAGATCGGAACTGCGAATGCGATGTACGGTCCGATCAGTGACCAGATTGTATCATAAAGTCCTGTTGACTTTGACATTTTGAATACAGGGATCAATGTAATATGTACAGGAATTGACATACATGCTACGATGATCGCGTAAATCGGCTGTGCCATTTTGAATTTAAATCTTGCCAGAGGGTAAGAAGCACATGCTGAGATAAACAGTAACAGGATCAGAGAGATTGCCAGAACAATTACACTGTTCTTGAAGTAGTTTCCAAATCCACCTGTAAGTACCTCAGTGTAGTTAGACCAGTTCAGTTTATCAGGAAGCTGGAATACACCTTTGGTAAGCATTTCAAATTTCTCTTTGAATGAGTTCAGTACCATGAATACAAACGGTAAAAATGATACAATTGCTGCACCAATAGCAAGAACAAAAGCAATGACCCAAGCTATGATGCTTTTTCTTCTACTTTTCTTATAGCTGTCCATTCCTTAATCCTCCTGTTTTCCGTTGATGAGTTTCATTGTGATCATAGATACCATTGTGATCAGTATAAACATACCACCTGCAATGGCAGAACCATAACCCATGTTAAAGTTCTTGAATGATTCTTTGTACATATAAGTTGCCATCAATTCTGTAGATGTACCAGGGCCACCACCTGTCATAACATAGATCAGGTCGAAGTATTTCAGAGATCCAACCATTGAAAGAATGGCTGCACTCTTGATTGACGGAACAAGAAGTGGAAGTGCGATCTTCCAGAAATACTGTCCTCTTGTAGCACCGTCGATTCTGGCAGCTTCAAATACATCATATGGAATATTTGTGTAACCGGCCATAAAGTAAACCATGTAAAATGGTGTAAACTGCCATGCAATGATAAGGATAACTGTAAGCAATGCTAATTTCGGGTTACCGAGAAGGTCGATATTGCCGCCTCCGAACCATCCGGAAATTGTGCTGACGATACCACCGTTTGTTGCAAGTGCATATGTGAAAAGGAAACCAATTGCAACAGAAGACATAAGCATCGGGATAAACCAGATAACTTTGAAGACTGTAAGTTTCTTACCGCCAAAGTCAAGAAATGTTGCCATCGCAAGTCCTAACGGAATCTGGATGACGATAGACAAAACCATGATGATAACGTTGTTCTTAAATGCTGTCCAGAATTTTGTATCTTTGATCAGTTTTGCCCAGTTTGCAAGTCCGATCATCTTTTTGTCTGCGGAAATACCGTTCCACTGATATCCACTGGTGATGAATGTATCAATGATCGGATACGCGATAAATACTACTAACAAAATGACTACAGGTGCCAGAAAGAGTGCCGCTGTCTGGCGTGTTTTTCTCTGTCTTAACTGAGCCAGAGATATCCCTTTTTCATTCATTTTAGTGCCTCCCTTTTATTACTTTTTGATGTTTGATCATCTGACCTAAAGTGTGCCAGAGTATGTTTGAAAAATACTTTCGGAATATGTGTAGAGATATATTTCTGAGATGGTTTGATATATTTCCTGACATGCTATTTGACATGTAATCTGACATTGAAATGATTTTTCAAGCACGCTCTGTGTGCTCACATTTTTCAAGATAAAGGGTTCTGCACTTTTAACATGTGCAGAACCCTTCTTTTCTTACCTTACTCAGGTCAGAATGAATGCCTGCTTTACCTTAAAGATTATTCAGCAGCTTCCTCTGCTGCAGCGTCATCTGTAGCTTCTTCTGCAGTGTCATCTGCTGCTTCTTCTGTATCATCAGCTGCGCTGGAATCAGATTTAGTGCTTAAATATTCATCCATAGCTGCCTGCATTTCTTCCTGTGCTTCCTGTGGAGTCTTTGTCAGACCAAATACTTCCTGTAAGCCATCAAGATGTGCGGATGCAACAGATGTTGGCAGGTACTGGTCATACCACAGCTGGATAGAGGATGCGTTTTCAGCTGCATCAAAGATTTCTTTTACAACAGGGTCTGTAATGTGGTCGCCTGCATCTTTTACAGGAACGATCTTGTTGTTGGAGTATGTGATATCAGCAACTTCGTCTGATAAGTGGTCTGCTGCACACTCGAATGCTGCTGCAAGTTTGTCGCCTTCGCAGTTGAAGGAAATGAACTGGTCACCTACAGTACCGATCTGGATTGTAGAGTCAGCGTCAGATCCGTCGATTGCAGGGAATGGGAACCAGCCTATCTTCTGATAGAATTCTTCGCTGTCAGACTGGAATGTTCCTGTGTACCATGATCCGCAGAGAAGCATACCTGCTGTTTCCTGATACATTAACTGTTTTGCCTGTCCGTCATCTTCGCTTAAGGAGTTTACACCATCTGGGAAGTATCCGTCGTTAACCCACTCCTGAATCTTCTCACCAGCTTTGATGAAACAGTCATCTGTAAATGAGCCGGTTCCTGCTACTGCATTCTGGAATGGTTCCAATCCGCCGTAACGAGCTGCCAGAGACATAAAGTACATGGAACCTGTCCATTTAGATCCGTTAGCAAGTGCAAATGGTGTAATTCCGTTCTCTTTTAATGTTGCACAGATATTTTCCAGATCTGCTAATGTCTTTGGCTCTTCAAGACCATATTTTTCAAACATTTCTTTGTTGTAGAAAATACCAGCCAGAGAAACGTTCAGATATGGGATTGCATATACGTGTCCGTTATAACTTCCCTGCTCAATAGCTGCATTCAGAAGTTTGTCTTTGATATCAGACTGATCAAGAAGATCATCGATTGGCTGAGCAAATCCGGAATCAATGTATTCGTACATTGGGCCACCTGACCAGCTTGAGTACATATCAGGGCATTCGCCAGAGCTCATAGCGATAACAAGTTTTTCTTTGTATGTATCGTTCTGAATGGATACCTGATTTACTGTATAGCCTGACTCTGTTTCTTTGTTGAACTTATCTACTGCTGCGGTAACAATATCTTTGTCCGGGCTCTCTACCGCAATGTTCCAATAAGTAATTTCTTTGTCATCGGCTGCAAATGCAGTTGTCTGCGCTGCCATAGGTACCACCATAGCTGCTGTCATGGCAAGTGCCATAATCTTGTACATTCTTTTCTTCATTTCTTATTTCCTCCTTTTTTGTTCACTTTGTATATTTAAGTGTATTTATCATAGCATTCCGTTCACATAATGCCCATAAAATTTTCTGTCCAAAATCTATAAATTTCTGTCTTTCCCTTTTTTCAGTACACAAAAATATAGATATAATGCAGAAAACTATAGATACTTACCTTAAGTAAAGTATTTGTTATTATAGCAATTCTTAAAATTTCTTCTATATCTTTTTGACTATTTCCATTATTTGCTTTAATATAAAAGAAGTTATTGTTGAATTTCAAGATTATCAATCGGAGGTAATTTAGATATTATGAGAAATTTTGAATATTATACACCAACCCGCGTCATCTTCGGAAAAGATACCCACCTTCAGGCAGGTTCTCTACTGAAGGAGTATGGAGCAAAGAAAGTCCTGATCCATTATGGCGGTCAAAGCGCTGTCCGTTCCGGACTGATTGATGAAATTACCGCTAATCTGAAAGAGGCAGGAATTGAATATGTGACTTTGGGCGGTGTTGTGCCGAATCCTCATCTTTCTAAAGTCCGTGAGGGAATTGAATTATGTAAGAAAGAAAATGTGGACTTTATCCTGGCTGTAGGCGGAGGCAGTGTTATTGACTCTTCGAAAGCCATCGGATACGGGGTTGCAAATCCTGATACAGATGTCTGGGATTTCTGTCTGAAGAAAGCAACTCCAACTGCGTGCCTGCCTGTCGGTGTAGTCCTTACCATCGCTGCTTCCGGAAGTGAAATGAGCAGTTCAAGTGTTATCACAAATGAGGAAACCAAGGAAAAAAGAGGATGTGCAAAAACAGATTACTGCAGGCCAAAATTTGCCATCTTAAATCCTCGTCTCACTTACACGCTCCCACAGTATCAGACAGAAAGCGGATGTGTAGATATCCTCATGCACACAATGGAACGTTACTTTGTAAACATCGAAACTATGGAGATTACCGACAGCATCAGTGAATCACTTATGCAGACCGTTATCTATAATGCCCGTATTCTTATGAAAGAACCAGACAACTACAGTGCAAGAGCTGAGATCATGTGGGCAGGAAGCCTCTCCCACAACGGACTGACCGGCTGTGGCACAGGCGGCGGTGACTGGGCATGCCACCAGCTTGAACATGAACTTGGCGGAGTCTACGACGTAACCCACGGTGCAGGTCTGGCAGCTCTCTGGGGAAGCTGGGCAAGATACGTTTACGATGTAAACCCGGAACGCTTTGCACAATTTGCCACAAACGTATTCGACATTCCATGCGGAACCGACTATAAAGAAACAGCCCTTGCCGGAATCGAGGCAATGGAAAACTTCTTCCGCTCCGTAGAAATGCCAACCAGTTTACATGAACTCGGTCTTGACCTCACCGAGCAGGAAATCCACGACCTTGCCTTCAAATGCAGTTTCGAAGACACTCGTACCATCGGTGTCTTCAAACAACTCAATATGAAAGATATGGAAAAAATCTACCTCATGGCAAGATAGTCCCTTCCAAGTCACACCCACTGCTTATTGCTTTTCGCAATTGAAGCAGGGGATTTACTTAATTGGGTTAAACAGCTGAGAAAAATAAAAGTCTTCTGACACATCTGCAGGAGGTGTAGCAATACTTAGCTTCCGGGAATTTGCGTTATGCCAGAAAAATTCACTGTCTGAGCCCCATGGGCGAGTTTGAATTTTTCTGGCATATTTTTAGCAAATTTCCGGAAGCTTAGTATTCCTGCCGCCGAAGCCGTGTCAGAAGATTTTTATTTTTCTCAGCGTCCCTATTTCCCCTATTTTCTCTTTTTTCACAAAAATTAAAATTTTTGCTTGCATTCAAACAATCTATATGATATCATAAAATCCGTGGTAAATAACTTATCACAAACCAAATGCCCAGATAGCTCAGTTGGTAGAGCAGAGGACTGAAAATCCTCGTGTCG
>OLNF01002499.1_pt1 | contig 14361 bp, 14 predicted proteins | sample 1673061 | NCBI WGS metagenome assembly OLNF01 (sample SAMEA3136751, study PRJEB25190) | human gut metagenome | reverse complement strand
AAGCGTCCGTCCTGAACAAATTCTTTGTATGTCATCCCACAAGTCGGACAGGACAGCTTAGATGCGTCCTCCTCCTCGCTGCGTCTGGAATCGCTGATTCCAAGGATTCCTGACAAAAGTTTTGCAAATGGGCTTGAAGAATCCATAAGGATTCCGCCCAGATCAGACTGAGATGCACATTCACTGCACAAGTTGCGCTCCGTCACAGTCCCGTTTACTACTTCCCGGATGACAATGCTGGCTTCCCTCATCCTGCATTGCTCACAAAGCATAGTTATTCCTCCTCACAAAAATAACTGTTTTCGTCCAAAACAAATTTAATTTTGAACATCTGACAAATGTTTGTTGTAAATCTCATCCACCAGCTCGTGGATCTCTTCTTTTGATATATGCATGCAGCCTGCCTTCGCCAGTGTGACAGACAATTCTCTTCGAATTTCTTCGATTGCCTCAATTTTATCAACATCTACACTGACAATAGCACCTCTTCTGCGATCTAACTTTACATAACCTGCCTGTCTGAGTACTGTGTATGCTTTATTGACAGTGTGCATATTTATGCCGATCTCATCTGCCATATTTCGTATGGAAGGCAGCTGATCTCCATCACAGATCTGCCGCTTTGCGATACCCATAATAATCTGGTTAGTAATCTGCATATAAATTGCTTCATCACTGTTAAAATCTATCTTTATTATCATCTAATCACCTGTCCTCGTCCTGGCCATCATCCAGTCCGGCTAACCAACGATCCAGCTCGGCCTCTTGTTCTTCATCATAATCGCCGTAATCGTCTTCATCATCTGTATAGCCTTCGTCATAATCAAAGTCCTCTGGCTCTTCGTCATGCACTTTTGGTCCTCGTGTATTCTGCGTTTTTTTCTTCTCAAGCAGCTCATCAACCTGCTTTAAGAGAATATCCTGCTGCGTCTGGGCAAGCTCCCACTGTTTTTCCTGTTCTTTTCTGCGGGCCTTGCGCTCATTTCTTTCCTTTTTGTAGCGCCGTTTTGCCGCTGCTCTTCTAATAAAGACTGCAATCCACAAAACAACTGCCAGTGCACCGCATCCTAGCACGCCATATGTGACATATTGAAGATTTCCTGAGGTAACAGTTTCTGCAAAAGTCTTAAACTCATTAACAGTGTTTGAAAGAAGCTCATTTTCATCACCCGGCTTAGCCACTGACTCAGAAACACTTTGCACTGCCTGATTTGTCTGTGACTGTGAATCACTTTGTGATGTCTGCTCTTTTTGCTCTCCCACTTGCACATGAATGTAGTAATGTCCGATATTGCCATCCTTATCGGTAACAGTAACAACAATCTCGTTTTTTCCTTTCACAAGATTCGTATTTCCGCTTACCGTATAAAAGCTGTTCTCATCGTTTGTAACGCCTTTTACCAAAATCTTCGTCACATCCTCTGCAACCGTTACATTGTAATCAGTTACATCCGGTTCAAAACGGATAGTACCTTCGCTTAATGTCAGCGACTGCAGCTGCACTCCTTCATTCGCAGATGTTCTTTCAAGTGTCGCTGCTTCCTTCTTAATTATCATATTCATTCCCCACACCTCGTTGTTCTAAACCTTTGTAGGCATCTGTTATAGACAGAATAGCACACCTTTGTAAAAAAAGCAACACTAATTTCCTCCTTCCTGTGTTCCATGTCCGTTTGGATCGACCGGATACGCCTCATGGCCTATCGCATCATACCAACCCACAATACGATCTTTAAAATCAGGATGCGGATATAGGCCTGTATCCAAAATGGCTACCGTTACGCCTTTTCCTGTATAAGAAAGTGATTCTTTGCATACGCCGCCTGTTGGCACAATAATCTGTTCTTTTTCAATCTGTCGCTCCTCACATGTTAAATTGGCATAGCGCCCCCGTTTTTTCTGAAGACACTCACAATCCACCTCATAAACTGCATTCTTCTCTATAATAAGCATATGTCGCTCCTTCTTGTCATCTGCTTACTATAACTTATGTACTAACAAACATGTTGTCCGCATATACTCCATTAAAGAAAAAAGGAAATCGAAGAGGTGCCTTATGCAGCAAAAGCGCCACATTCAGATTTTAAAAGCCTCTTTGCCGTACATGCACTCGCCGCTTCGGGAAGCCTGCCGTATCTGTGTGCGCATGTTTGAGCTTCAGCAGGCAATGCACAGGCTTGATGAGGAAGAAGAATCTCTTGAGGCCTGCAGTAAGGATGACCAGGATCCGCTCACAGGATTATCTCAGTCAATCCGCGAATACTGCACGCCTAAGGAACTTGAAACGCTTGACATGGTAACAAATCTTGCCCAGATGGCACGACTTTATCGCGAATATGAATCAGAAGGAGGCGCCAAGCACGATGACAACACCATTTGACAATATGTCCCCTGAAAAAGCTCAGTTTATTAAACAAATCGTCAGTGATGCAGCCGGCAAAAATCAAAATGAGCTGCTTCCATTTCTTCTTAACATCAATCGCCAAATCGCTGGAAAGCATATGAGCTTTAGCGATGAAGAAACAGATGCACTAGTATCACAGCTGACAAAAAATCTTTCTCCAAAGGAGAAAAAAAGAGTGGAGCTTTTGCACCAACTTTCCAAAATGCTGGCAAAGCAAAGCAAAAAGACACCACCTCCTCAATCTAATACTTGATATATACGCATACAAAAAGAGGCAGGAATATTTGCGTCATTCCTGTCTCTTATTTTTTATACAGCGATATTTTTATTTTTCGTCTTTATTTTTATCCGGATCTGCAAAGCCATTATCTGAATCTTTTGAATCAGACATATCTGCCCGTTTCGCTTTCTTTAATGTTTCCTCAGAACTATTTGATGCTCCATTTGAGTCTTCATTTTTTTGCGCATTCTTTTTACGGCGAAGTGCAATAAATACACACAGCCATATGCCAATAATTATGATAGCAGCAATCAGTACAATACGAAGTGTATACGGATCATTTTTTAACTGGTCAATAATCTTTTCAACTGTATTCTGGCTGTCAGCTTCAGGTGCAGATGCATTCTGACTGGAAGCACTCTGGCTCAAAGCCCCATCTGTTTCTTTCTCACTTGACGCCGCCTCAGAAACGGTTTCATTCTTGGAGGCTTCATTTGAGGAAGATTCACTCTCTGAAACAGCTTCTTCTGATTCATTTTCAGCAGCCTCAGATGATGACTCCTCTGACATACTGCTTTCATCTTCTTTTGATGCTTCTTCAGAGGCATTCTCAGACTCTTCTTCTGACGATTCGTCCTCTTTAGAAGCAATTTCATCTTCCATTGTCAGATAATCAGTCTTAATATAGCCTTCCTGACCATCTGCCTCGACACGGCACCAGCTTGCATGATAACCTGTCACAGTAACCTCAGTGTCTGCATCCAGCAATGTAACTGACGGACTGTACTGTGTCGGTCTCTCTCTTAAATAAACGGAACTAGTTGTAGTTGCCTTTGTATTAGTATCCTCGAAGGTATAGCCAGTTGCGTACTCGCCCTCCTTCATATTCTCAAGCAGATAATCGAGCAATTTAGCATATGCCTGAAGGTGCTCATATGCACGCGTTCCAAACGTATTCTCAATAAATGTCAGATTATCATACTCAGCCTTATGCATAATAGTACCGCCATTAACGGCCGAATTGCTTGTCTGATAGAAATTTGTGTACGGCTCACCATTCCAATTTGAAGCTTCACAATAGATATAAGGAATACCTACATTAGCAAATGGCATCTGATCACTCGCTGTTGCTTTTGTAGGTGTCGGGAAACTGTCGTTTACATCTGGATGGAAAGACATATCAATACCAAGAAGATCTGCTGCTGACTGTGCCTGATAAACTGCCCAGTCCTGAACAATGCTTCCACTGTCATCCACAGTGCCTCCGTAGAGATACATATTGTCGCCTGCCGCAATCGTATCAATATTTATCATACATGCAATGCGGTCGCGCTCTTCCTGGCTAAGATTATCTACATAATACTGACTTCCAAGACAACCCGGCTCCTCTGCTGAAAATAGGACGAAGCGAATAGTATACGGAGATTCTTTTGTGCTGTAGATGCTTGCAAGCTCTAACAGTACGCCGACTCCCGATGCATTATCATCAGTGCCAAAAGTCTGCTCCACACAGTCATAATGTGCACCGACTACGATAACACGATCACTTGCTCCCTGCTTTGAAAAAATAAGATTTTCTCCATAGCATGGTGTCACGCCATCAGCTGATGTCATGGTAAATGGCTGTGCCATATACTCATAACCCATCGTAACAATCTGTGACTTTAACCATTCCTCTGCTCCTGACAGCATTCCATTTGATGAATTGACCTGACGATATGGATAATTAGACTGCAGCTGCTTCATGAACGCATATGCATTATCGCCATACTCAGCACGAACAGTCTGTGGAAGTGAAGCTGCACACATACCAATTATCAGGCACAATGACAAAACTGTTGCTTTTATCCTTTTGCAAATCTTCATAGAAACCTCTTTTCCGAAATCTGGTAAATACTCAGAACCATGCAAAATTGCATTCTGCGTATAGACCTGAAAATCACAATACTCGTTTCAAAAATTGTCAAAGCCGCAGCGCTGCCGCATTATGCGACTGTATGCTGCGGCTTTATTTCACATTATTTCATAACGATGTTGATAATTCTTCCTGGAACATAAATCTCTTTGATAATATTTCCAGTCAGCTTATCCTTGATTACTTCTTTTCCTGCTGCAATAGCAGTATCCTTATCACAATCTCTTGCGATAGAAACAGTACCCTTTGTCTTTCCGTTAATCTGAACGGCAATCTCTACTGTATTCTCAACAGTCTTTGCCTCATCATACTCTGGCCAAGCCTGCTGATACAGACGTCCGCCAAAACCGCAGTCTGCCCACATTTCTTCTGTGATATGAGGTGCCACTGGATTTAACAGAATTAAGAATGTCTTTAACTCGCCCTTTGTGATGCTGCCCTTCTTGTAGAAATCATTTAAAAGTGCCATCATTGCAGCGATTGCTGTGTTATACTTTAAGGTCTCAAAATCTGAGGAAACCTTCTTCATAGTCTGATGCATCTTAGTTTCCATATCCTTAGAGAAACCTTCCTCATCAGTCAGCATATCCTGCAGCTTCCATACACGCTCTAAGAAACGACGGCATCCCTTTACGCCCTCATTGCTCCAGCTTGCTGCAAGCTCAAATGCACCGATAAACATCTCATAAGTACGAAGTGTATCTGCACCAAACTCGTTTACAATATCATCCGGGTTGATAACATTTCCACGTGACTTAGACATCTTCTCACCGTTCTCACCAAGAATCATTCCGTGAGAAGTTCTCTTCTGATACGGTTCCGGACACGGAACAACACCCTGATCATACAGGAAACGATGCCAGAAACGAGAATACAGAAGATGAAGTGTAGTATGCTCCATACCGCCATTGTACCAGTCTACCGGCAGCCAATACTTCATAGCTTCCTTGCTTGCCAGTGCATCGTTATTGTGCGGATCAGTATAGCGTAAGAAATACCATGATGAACCTGCCCACTGAGGCATAGTATCAGTCTCTCTCTTTGCCGGACCGCCGCAGCACGGACATGTTGTATTAACCCAATCAGTCATAGCAGCTAATGGAGATTCACCATTATCAGTCGGCATATAGCTTTCTACATCTGGAAGCTCCAGCGGCAGCTCGTCCTCTGATAACGGAACATATCCACACTTTTCGCACTTTACGATCGGGATCGGCTCACCCCAATAACGCTGTCTTGAGAATACCCAGTCTCTTAACTTATAGTTTTTCTTTGGTGTACCAATCTTATTCTCTTCAAGATACTCAATGATCTTCTTCTTTGCATCAGCAACCTCAAGTCCATCAAGGAATCCTGAGTTTACAAGTGTTCCTGTCTGAACATCAGTAAATGCAGCATTCTGAACATCTCCGCCTGCTACAACCTCAACGATTGGAAGGTTAAACTTCTTTGCAAATGCCCAGTCTCTCTCATCATGAGCCGGAACTGCCATGATTGCACCAGTACCATAGCTCATCAGTACATAATCAGAAACCCAGATCGGGATTTCTTTTTTATTTACCGGATTAACTGCCTTTAAGCCCTTGATCTCAACACCGGTCTTATCCTTTGCCAGCTCAGAACGCTCGAAGTCAGACTTCTTTGCTGCTTCCTCACGGTATGCAACAATCTCATCCCAGTTGGAAATCTGATCCTTATACTTATCAAGATATGGATGCTCCGGTGATACTACCATGTATGTTACACCAAATAAAGTATCCGGGCGTGTTGTATAGATGCGAAGCTTATCATCTGCACCAGCGATTGAGAAATCAACCTCTGCACCATTTGAACGGCCAATCCAGTTTCTCTGAGAAACCTTTACCTTCTCAACATAATCAACGCTGTCAAGACCATCGATCAGCTTATCTGCATATTCGGTAATCTTTAACATCCACTGGCTCTTCATCTTACGAACAACAGGGCTTCCGCAGCGCTCACATACACCGTTTACAACCTCCTCGTTTGCAAGACCTACCTTACAGGAAGTACACCAGTTAACAGGCATCTCTGACTTATATGCCAAGCCTGCTTTGTACAGCTTTAAGAAGATCCACTGTGTCCAGTGATAGTAATTCGGATCAGTTGTGTTAATCTCTCTGTCCCAATCGAAGGAATAACCTAAAGACTGCAGCTGATTTTTGAAACGAGCTACATTATTCTTTGTAACGATCTTCGGGTGAATATGATTCTTAATTGCGTAGTTTTCTGTTGGAAGACCAAATGCATCCCATCCCATTGGATACAGTACATTGTAGCCCTGTAATCTTCTCTTTCTGGCAACAATATCAAGTGCTGTGTATGGACGCGGATGACCTACATGAAGTCCCTGTCCTGACGGATATGGGAACTCAACCAGCGCATAATACTTTGGCTTGGTGTAGTCATCTGTTGCGGCAAATGCCTTCTCATCCATCCAGACCTTCTGCCATTTTGATTCAATTTCTTTTGGATCGTAATTCTTGTTCATTGTGTTTTGTGTTTCCTTTCCGGGTCTCTTCTTATGAAAAAAAAGAGCCCTTTCTTTCTCTTTGTATAGAGACGAAAAGACTTCGCGGTACCACTCTATTTCAAGGCAGCCATCTGCCTTGCCCTCGATCTTCTATAACGGGAATACCCGCCGCCAACTACTCCGTCTTTATATAATGACGTTTCCCTGCCGGTGCTCTAAGGTCAGTTCGGCAGTTATAAGCTGCTGCCTTTCACCTACCGGCAGCTCTCTGAAGCTCTCCCCTGCTTACTATTCCTTGTCATTGCATTTTTTTCACTTTTTTACAATACCATAGAAAAAGGGGGCTTGTCAACCCCCTCTTTCTTTCAAAACTCTTAATGTTAGATTGTTGGTTACTGCTCTTCTTTTTCAGCTGCCTCAATAATCTTCTTCTGGACATCCTGAGGTGCCTGCTCGTATCTTGCAAACTCGTAGGAGAACTCGCCCATACCACCTGACATTGCACGAAGATCGGTGGAGTAACCATACATCTCTGCCATTGGCACATCTGCTGTTACCATCTGCTTGCCGCCTGCTACATGATCCATACCAAGTACTCTGCCGCGGCGCTTATTTAAGTCACCCATAACATCACCGACAAGTTCATCCGGAACGGTGATGGAAACTGATACGATTGGCTCTAAGATCGTTGGATTTGCCTCTGCAAAGCCCTTCTTGTAAGCAAGAATTGCAGCCATCTTGAATGCAAGCTCTGAAGAGTCTACCGGATGATAGGAACCATCAACAAGTGTTGCTTTTAAGCCAACTACTGGATAACCTGCGAGTGTACCCTTTAATACAGACTCCTGAATACCCTTTTCAACTGCCGGGAAGTAGTTCTTCGGAACAGCGCCTCCTACTACCTTCTCTTCGAATACATATGGTGTATCAAGATCACCTGATGGCTCAAATACCATATGAACATCGCCGTACTGTCCGCTTCCGCCTGTCTGCTTCTTATACTTACCCTGTACCTGAACTTTCTTTCTAAGTGTTTCGCGGTATGCTACCTTCGGGCGATACAGCTCGATCTCAACCTTATAACGATTCAGAATACGGCTTGCAACAACATCAAGCTGCTGATCACCGATGCCATAAATCAGTGTCTGGTGATTTTCCACATCGTTCTCAAGACGAAGTGTCTGATCTTCCTCTACCATACGTGCAAGTGCACCATTGATCTTATCTTCATCTGACTTATTCTTTGCACGGTATGCCTTGCATGTATATGGCTTACTTACCTGCGGTCCATCATAAATAAGTGTTGCACCCTTTGTGGAAATGGTATCACCTGTGGAGATCTTTTCGATCTTTGCCAGTGCACCAATATCTCCTGCGCGAAGCTCTGGAACCTCAATGGTTTCTTTGCCGCGAAGCAAATACAGCTTAGACGCACGATCTTCTGTTCCCTTATTTACATTATAAATGCTATCACCGGCCTTTAATGTACCTGTTACAACTTTAATTAAGGAATACTTTCCGATAAACGGATCTACTACAGTCTTAAATACCTTTGCAGACAGATGCTTGTTCTGATCACACTTTACCATTACAAGCTCTCCAGTAGATGTTTCCTTTCCATGGTTTATTGTATATTCAGGTGATGGGAAATATTTCTTAATTACGTTCATCAGCATACTGGTACCCTGATTATGAATACCTGATCCAACTAATACAGGAACGATCTGACAGTCCATAACGTGAGTTCTAAGTGCAGTAGAAACTTCCTCATAAGTAAACTCTTCACCTGCAAAATAACGCTCCATCAGCTCCTCGCTTGTATCAGCAACAGCCTCAACAAGTGCATCACGGCTGATGTTTAAGTGCTTATCCATATAATCAGGAATATCGCACTCTTCATATTCGCTTGTATCATTGATAAAACGGCGGCCCTTCATCTTTACAACATTTACAAAGCCGACGAACTTTTCATTCTCACGGATCGGCACATGGAACGGTGCTACCTTACGTCCAAAACGATCATTTAACTCAAGAACGATCTTACGATAGCTGGCCTGATCATCATCCATGCCCGTTACAAAAAACAGTCTCGGCAGCTTATACTTTTCGCAAAGCTCCCATGCCTTTAATGTACCAACCTCTACGCCAGATTTGCCGTTGATCACGATAACAGCGGCACCTGCTGCGTGGCAAGCCTCCTCTACTTCTCCTACGAAGTCAAAATATCCAGGTGTATCTAAGAAATTGATCTTGATGTCCTCGAACTCGACCGGAACTACGCTGGTCGAAATGGAAAACTGACGCTTCTGCTCTTCCTTATCATAATCGCTGATGGTGTTTCCGTCCGTCACCTTTCCCATCCTAGCTGTAATACCGGTCTGGTAGGCAATAGCCTCAACAAGTGTTGTCTTACCACATCCGCCATGTCCCATTACTACAACGTTGCGGATGTTTCCAGTTTCATAAACCTTCATAAGTCACGTCCTCCAATCTTTCTTTGCTTTCCAAGTTTATTTTGTCTCTTTTGCAGTATACAATTTCGAGACCTCTTGAAATCTGATAGATATATTATATAAAATATTTCAAATAATTGCAACTATTTTTTCACATTTTTGATATGGTTTTTATTACAATTCATGTTACGAAAGCCATTCGGTGCAATGATTTCGTCATTGGAACTATATTTCGCGCTTTAAAGTGAAAAAGCTTGACTTTCCACTCCACTTTCGCTACAATACGTTCAGACACTCCGGTTTTCCTACACTGCCGGAGCACGGAAAGGCAAAATTATGAAGCTTAAGACAATAGGATTTATCGGGCTTGGACTGATTGGCGGTTCAATCGCCCGCAGAATAAAGCAGGTTCACCCTGATACCGTAATTATGGCTTATATGAGAACACGCAGCACGCTTGAAGAGGCAAAGGCTGACGGCATTGTTGACATAATTTTAGATGGTGTAGATGAGACACTTCGCGCATGTGACATGATCATCCTTTGCACTCCCGTTTCTTTTAATGAATCGTATTTAAAGGCTATTCGGCCATTTATAAAGCCTGGCTGCATTGTGACTGATGTTGGCAGTACAAAAACAGCTATTCACGAGACGGTAATCGCACTTGACATGGAGGACTGCTTTGTCGGCGGACATCCAATGGCAGGCTCTGAGCGCACTGGATATGCATGCTCAAAGGCTTCTCTTTTGGAGAATGCATATTATGTAATCACGCCGACTTCAAAGACAACGCAAGATCAGCTCGACACAATGATTCAATTTGCCGCTGATCAGGCAGCTATTCCGCTTGTACTTGACTATAAAAATCATGACTATGCAGTTGCAGCAATCAGTCATGTACCGCACGTTATTGCATCATCTTTAGTAAATCTTGTTGCTCAGTCTGATTTTCCTGACGGGACAATGAAAAAGATTGCTGCAGGCGGTTTTAAGGACATCACAAGAATTGCATCTTCTTCTCCTGTTATGTGGGAGCAAATTCTTTTTACAAATAAGGACAATATCATTTCCTTATTAGAGGATTACAAAAAGGCAATTGACCAGACAATAACCGATCTAAAAACAGACAATCATAAAGACATTTACGATATTTTTGAGCAATCTGGTACATACCGCAGCTCCATCAGCAATAAGCGCGGCAGTGCAACAATGAATCCTGAATATGCCATCTTTTGCGATATTCCTGACCAGCCAGGTGCTATCTCTGTCATTGCCACTTTGCTTGCCTTTGAAAATGTCAGCATTAAAAATATCGGAATTAACCATAACCGTGAACATATGGCTGGTACAATCAAGATTGAGTTCCATGATCAGGCTTCCTGCGAAAAAGCAACAGAATGCCTTGAGTACCATCATTACCCGGTTTATCAGAAAAAATAAATATATTCAGAAAGAATTTTTATGAAGATAGTAATTGATTCTTTCTCCGGGTGCAAAGCCAACACAGCTGACGTAGGCTTTATCGGACTTGAATATTGCAAATCTTGTCGAGAAAGAAACAGCTTATGGAATGGATTTATAAGTTTCTTACTTGCCAGTGGGGACATTAATTCAGCCACCGTACATGTCCCCCTGGTCTTTGATTATGTATTCCATCTGTGTTTCTTTTGGCTTCAGTCCCATTTTTTCATAAAATGCTTTTGCTGAATCGTTTCCTTCCCAAACATTTAAAGTAACTTCATAGCAACCGAGTCTCACCGCCTCTTTTTTTACATGTTTAAACAGCTTCTGACCGATATGCTTTCCTCGAATCGTTGTGTCCACACATAAATCATCGATAAATAGTGAGGTAAACTGCACCATATTGTTTGAAAATGGCTGCTGTCTTAATTTGCAAAATGCATATCCTACCACTTGATCTTTTTCATCCACTGCTACATATACCGGATTTTGATCATCCTCAAACATCTGTAACAATTCTGCATCTGTATATTTTGTTGTTCCACTCACAAAAACATCTGGTCTTATTTTTGCGTGAATTTCAAGGACCTGTGACAACAGATCCATTTCTTTTTTGATATCTTTTTCTTCAGCTCTTCTGATTTCAATTTGCTTCTCCATAATTTTTCCTCTCGATTATTTTATCGTATCTTTATCGTGACTCTGCCTTTTTCAAAATCAACACCCAATCATTTGCTTTCTCTTTTCTTAAATCAAGCTTGAAGCAGGTGTTCCAAGACCAATCTGAAACAGCTTCACTCCTGATATATGGTTCATCAGCAGGACAATAGGAAGTTATACTTTTCATTTTCCTCCACATTTTCCACACCAATGGCATCCATTACAACTATATCTTCTTTTACAAGTTTTGCATCGCGGCTGTATTGGAACATCGGTCTCTCCAGACGGATACGACAAACCAGAACGCTTTGCCTGTACACTTTGGTATGCTTTCGGTATACGATAAACTTTTCCATCTTTAACAAATACATTGCCTGTTCCGATAAAGTCAAATCGAACATTTTCCTTTTCACACTGATCATGTAGCGATTTTACCCACTCATATCGGCAGGGACGATTTCCGTCATAGTTTTCTCCATCACAAAGAACTTGTTCAAATTGCTTTGTTGCAAGATAAGATTCAACATGCACCTCAGATAAAATCGGTGCAACCATAAAAGCCTTGTGTTTTGCAGGAATATCAAGTAATATCGGCAATCTTTCATCGGCTCTTTTTTGATTTTCCGTCGTGACACAAAGTATTACATTCTCCCAGCCATCATTCCAATCGAACGGAAGACACTGCTGGATTCGCCCAGCTCTTTTGGTCTGAATCCAAAAAGAAACATCCGAACGAATCCGAATCATATCCCATATTTCATCACGCCAGACATCTGCTTCTTCCAGAAAAAAATCAGACGTCATGCATACATGCAGCATTGTTCCAGACGGTATTTTGTAGATTCCCTGACGTGTTTTCTTTAAGGGAAGATTAAAATTCGTTTTGGTTTTATATATCGAACTTCCATCTTGATCCCTCTGTGCATCTAAGTAGTACATATAGCAGTGATCACAGCCTTCGCTGTATTTGTTACATCCATGCCACGGATTCCAGATATTCATTTTCATAATTCCGCTCTTGTTTCCTCTGGCACTGCTTCAATATCTTCGATCGTTTTCAATGCTTTTTCATCGCAAAACGCATTGATCTTGTCAAACAATTTTGCACATGCCAGTGTATCCTTCCACGGCACAACATCACTTTCCAATTTTCCAGCTTGAATACAGCGAATTGCATCTTGAATCTCATAGACGAAACCATTTTTCGTTTCTTGATCTACAAAATGCTCTTTTAATTCCCCATCATTTCCATACAAATATGCCTCTGATGCATAGTGAGGATGTGGAAGAACGATTCTTCCAAATCGGCCATAAATTACCATCTGCTCCTCTAACTGTGCAACAAAGCTTGTCAGCAAATCAGCAAATGTATCTTCAAAGCAAATGGCAACATGGTCTGTAACATCGACACCTGTATCGCTCCAAGTTGCCGACACGGATATATTTTTAATTGCTTGATTTAAAATAAACGTCGTGATTTCATATGTATAGACCGTGATATCCTTTGCTGCACCACCTCCCAACTTTGGATTAAAATACCGATTTTCTTTGTCATCTGGCGCTACAAATCCAATATTACACTGCAAAACAGTTGGCATTCCGATCTTTTCTTGTTCCACCCATCTTTTTGCCTGTTGCACAGCAGGAAGATACCGACTCCACAAAGCTTCCATGACAAAAATCTTTTTCTCACTCGCTAGCGCATACAAGTTCTTCGCTTCCTCTGAATTTTGAAACATCGCTTTCTCACACAAAACTGGTACGCTGTGATTTACGCAGAGCACACTCAAGCGATAATGATCATTTGTTGTCACTGCAATATAGGCACAATCTGGTCTTTCCTTCTCCAATAGTGTCTCGTAATCATCATAATAGCTTTCAACACCATTCTCTTCTGCAAAGTTTTCTGCTCTTTCAAGACTTTTACTGGCAACTGCACATACCTCGCATCCATCAATTCGCGATACGGCATCACAAAACTGCCTTGCAATATGACCTGCTCCTAAAATGGCAAAACGAAATTTTTTCATAAGGGTCCTCCTAGTATCAACTTCTAAGTTCTTCTGTAATAATTATATCTCTATCAAACGGCTCACCAAATATTTCCTCTACGTAACTCAAAATATTGCTCAATGTCATTAAGATAAGACATTGATTCAGCTATTGCACTATCCCCCTGGTCTGATAAATGCTTCTTTAGCTTAGATGTAGATTGACACCCAAGCTGTCATCAATGTGATCTTTATTTACAATATAATCATGTCATGATGTTGGGACAAAAGATGTTTTAACACGGCATTTCTTGTGATAAAATGCAATGCCATATTTCAATATCTTTGTATATCCCTTCTCACGCAACTCTTGATCATAATTTTTATCTTCGATCTGCTGCAGTGCATCATCGCATTCCTTATCAAGTGCGTTTTCTGTTTTGCTATATTTCAGCTCCAATACCATTCCAATGCGCAAATCATCTTCATTGACTTCAATTAAAATATCGCTAAAGCCATCACCAGATTCCTTATTTGACGTAGCCTTCCAAGCCCCCTGTGATCCGAGAATGCCAATTAGTAATCCATGATAAAAATTTTCACGAATCGACTTGGCAAAAGAATCACGAATACTGATTGTTTTTCCCATATACTCTGTCAATGCTTGCTCCATAGTACTAGCATCAGATGCTAACATTGCGTTGCAAAAACTTCTAAGAAGTTCTCGATTTTGAGAAACGGATCTTTTAAATAGTGCTAATACACG
>OLNF01002498.1_pt1 | contig 14368 bp, 20 predicted proteins | sample 1673061 | NCBI WGS metagenome assembly OLNF01 (sample SAMEA3136751, study PRJEB25190) | human gut metagenome | reverse complement strand
AAAAGTTCTCGACGATCTCGCCGGAAAGCTGCTCCCACCATTCGCCCATGCTAAGCGTTACGCCGGGAGTAGGACGCCGGTTGCCGCTGCCGCCGCGCCCGCTGCAATAGTTTACAGTAGTCATGAGGTCATCCCACGCTTTAAGCGTCTTTCCTGTGCCTTTGGCGCAATCCTGCGCGAGAACGGTTAAAGCAACCCTGTCTTTTCGGTCGTCGGTGCTGTCTGCTGCTTCCTTTGCATAGTGACCGATCAGCTTTAGCATGGTCGGGTTCCCGTCGTATCTGTCCGCGAAGCCGAAATAATCATCTACCGACAGAACGCCGGTTTTCATCAGCTCCACGGCGTTGCTGTCAATGGCGGAAGGGTCAGCAAGGTTGCTTGTCTGTACTTCCTTTTCCAATGCGCGGCGGAGTTCTGCAGCCTTTGCATCGAACGCCGCCCAAATGCGCGCGGTTTCCGTTCTCATCTTGTTTTCTGCCTCTTGGATCTGGAGCGTGGCAATCTGCCTTTTCAGCGCGTCCGGGCCTGCGTCCTGCATGGCCTTTCGTGCCCGCTCTACTGCGTTATACGCGGCGGCGTATTCGTCCCGGGCCGCCTTGAAAGCCGCGTCAAGGTCTTTTGCAAAGTGGTTAAACTCGCTCATTTTTTTGTTCCTTTCTGCTGCGGAAAAAGGCCGCAGCGCCTATTCTTATACATGGTGCAGGTATTGCCGCAAGTCAAATGTGCAGGGAGAGGGCAGCGCTTGCCCGCTGTTGCCGTTCCCGGCTTGCACTTGCCGCCTTTGAAAAAAGCACAATCGTCCTCTTTGCATTGCGGGTATAGGCCGCCCTGAAATGGGCAATCTTTCTTTTGAGCGGGTGGCTCTTCCTGCATCTTCTTATAAATTACTGTTCCCATCGGCACTTCGCCCACAGAGGTTACAAGGGTCGGCGCGTACTCACGGCATCCGCGCCCAAACTCGCGGTATCTTTTTCCGTGTTCATCAATTAGGGGGTATTCCTTCAAAATGTCCATGTGCTTCCTTTCAGTCCAAATTTGGACAGTCTTCATAGCCGTTGCGGAATACGCTGTCGGCCTCATAGCTGACTTCAAAAAGCGGGGTATGGTAGCCGCTGCTGTCCTTTACAAGCTCACGGTTTGCATCGTCCAGCGCAAGAAACGCCGGAATGATCTGCTTGTCCCATGTCTGCCTTTCAATGGCCTTGAAGCAATGCGGGCAAGTGCGGGCATAGTCCCCATTTGTGACGCTTCGCCCGTACACTTCCCATGTGCCGCCGCAATAGTGGCACTTGATACGCATATAGCCCATGCCTTTCTCCTTTCTTTAAGCGCTCTGCCCTCGCTTGCGGTAAATCTCACGGTCTAACGCATAAGCGAGGCTGTCTATACTGTGGTTGTCCCTGTCGGGGAGAGAGGAAAGCATATTGCCGTCTTTGTCCTTTTCGTATTCGTAGTTTGCAAGCTCCCGCGCCGCGTTTGGTGTCCTTGCAGGATCGACCACAATTCGCCGGTGTTGCAGCCACTTGACACGATACGCCACGCATCCCGGCTCTTTGTGGCAAGCTCTGGCCTGCTTTAAGCCGTGGTCGCGTAGATCGGCTATGCTTTTCGGCTCTGCTGCATCGCAATAAATGTCGCTGTGATCTTGATAGCACAAGCCGCTTACCGGGGAAAGGTAGCTGCTGCCTTTGGTGTCCCCCTCCACAAGTGGGGCGATTTCCTCCGCAAGCTGCCGGTTACTCATGCCGCGCTTGTAAATCTCGTTCAGAATGTAGATTGTTTCGTGCTTACGGTCATAGCTGCATCGGATAAAGCAAGCGGGGTCTGCCGCAAAGCCAAAGTCCACGCCGGAAAAAAAGTATTCCATGTTCGCCACTTCCTCGGCGGTGATCTCCCGCACTTCCAGCGCCGGGAATACCTCCGCGCCGGTGCCGGTCGCCTCGCCTAAGTATTCGTGCCGGTATGCCTGCTCATTGACGGCCTCCAGGCGTTCAGCCTCCGCTATGAAAGCCTCGCCTAACCATTCGGCGGGTATGTCCTTATAGGTGGTGTGAAAGGTGATCCCCTGCGCGTCCGGCTCTGCAACAAACTGATTTGCCCAATTCGCCTTACTGATCGGCGGGTTGAAGCTGCGGAATACCTGCGGATTTGTCCCTTGCCCTCGCATGACCGATTGCAAAACATTCCGGGCAAAGTTTGCGCCGGGCAGCTCCGCAAATTCTTCAAGCCAAATAAAGCGGAACACGCCGCGCCGGGGCTTGATAGATTTTAGCTTGCTTGCATCGTCCAGCCCTCGAAAAAGGATCTGTGCGCCGGTCGGTCTGTATTCATACATCATCGGGGAAACGGTTGCTTTCCAGAGGTGGGAAACGCCCAGCATATCAATAGCCCATGCGATTTGAGAAAAAACGCTGTCGCGCATCGTCCCCGCCACTTTACGAAACACAATAGCGTTGCTCTGGCCTGTGGGGTCGCTCTGTATGCCGTCCACGATCTCAAGCGATACGAAAGAGCTTTTGCAGCTCCCGCGCCCGCCCGGAAGATTGTAAAAGCGGTGCTTCTCTGCCTTTATGTCCTCATGCAAGGGGAGATAGCACGGGGCTATAAAGTCCTCCACGGTGGCGGTGATGGTCATGCTATCCCGGCGCTGCTTCTCTGCCATTTCAAGGGCTTCTATGCGCTGTTCCAGCTTGTCCCGTGTTATCATTGCCGCATTTCCTCCAAAGCCGTTAAACGCTCTGCAAGGTCGTTCTGATCGGTCAGGCGCACGGCATAATCAAGGGCGATTTTCGCGGCGTTTACTCTGGCGGCGGGGTTTATTTCCTCGTCCTCCATGACCGTTTGCAATGTGGATAATGCAGGCTCTAATAGCTGCTGCGCCCTGCGCGTTGCGTCCTGTACTACTCCGGCGAACGCTTCGCGGTATCGCTGGCAAAATTCGGGGTTTTCAAAATAGCGCCTCATGGTGCGGTCTGTGATCCCCGCTTTCTCTGCCGCCTCTAACTTCGTTTTCGAGGTCAAGAGCGCAGACAAGGCGCGTTCTTCATTGGGTGTCATTCGCTGCGCTCCTTTCCGATTTCTTCCGCTTTTTTCCGCTGGTAAAGCTCTATCCAGTTTTCAAGCGTCATGCAGACAAGCCACGGGGCGCGGTTTTTCCTCCAAAAGATAGCCGGTAAACCGTCCTTAAATTTGCCGCTGTCCCGCTGCGCCTGCTCGATCCACTCATAAAGGGCTTGCCTTTCCCCGCGCTTACACTCAATGTGTACGCCGTCAAGCCCTGTTAAATCTGGCGTACTGCCATAGCTCACGGCCTCGCCCGGTTGCACGGGGTAGCCGTAGCCTTGCAATAGGCGGCACAATTCAAGCTCCCCGGCGCGGCCTTTAGCTTGTGACCGTTTCCCGCTCGTTCTGATCACCTGCTTTCTTTCGCTCACGCTCTGCCTTGCGCTCCCAGTATCGGGCATTGTTCGCCTTTACCTTTTCGGGGTTGGCGGCTCTCCACGCTTTGTAATATGCGCGGCGCTTCTCCGCGGCCTCGTTCGTCATGCTTCTTACGCTCCTTTCGCTTTATATTCTTGTTGAAGTTCTTAACCGTTGTAAACTTCTTATGCATATATTATATCAAACATTTGTTCTTTTGTCTACATCTATTTCTTTCTCTATTTTGAATTATCGTAATACGCTCAATTAGGTTTTTGGGGTTTTAGGGTGCGCCCTAACAAGAGGGTAAATATATCGAGTGTATATATTTTCCCTCTGCTTGCTATGTATCTTCGAGGCATAAAAAAAGCGCCCCCGGTAATTCGGGGACGCTCTGCGCCTATATTCACTTTCCAGCAATAGGAACAACGGCAAGGGTCTTTCCCAGCGGCGCTAAAATCTTCAAGATTGTATCGAGCTGCGGGCTTGTGCTGCCGGTTTCCATTCTTGCAATTACGGGTTGTTTTACTCCGCTCATTTTTTCAAGCTCTTTTTGAGTAATCCCCTTTTCCTGCCTTGCTTTAATCAGTTCCCCTATAAGGGCAACTCTCAAATTGCTTTCTGCGATTTCTTCCGGGGTGAAAAGTTCGGCTCTCACTTCGCCCCAACTGCTCCCGATTGCGCTATTCTTGTTCATCATCAAAGCCCCTTTCTATAAGGTCGGCAAGTTCTCTCTTTGCCTTGTCTATTTCCCGCGCTGGTGTTTTCTGCGTCTGCTTCATAAAATGATGGAGCAAAACAAAGCTGCCATTTACCCACGCAACAAACAATATTCGGTCGCGCAGGGGGCGCAGCTCCCATATATCGCCGTCAAGGTGCTTTATATACGGCTCTCCGGCTTGCGTCCCGTACTGGCTCAATACTTCGATATAGTCATTGATCTTATTTGCCTTTATGCGGCTGTCTTTGTCCTTTTTCCGCGATAGCTCCCGCAAATACTCTAATACCGGCTCTTTCCCGTTCCTATCTCTGTAAAAATGGATCTCGTGCAAGGGTATCTTTCCCCCTCTCTCTACTGGATATTATACGCGCCCCTTTTTCTCTTGTCAATAACTTTTAAGTTATTAAATGCGGTAAAGGAAAAGGGCGGGCGCATAGCGCCTGCCCCTGCTCCTTACTGCAAAGCCATTATTTCAGCTTCTCTCTTTTTGTGCGCTCTGATCGCGGCTTGTATGCGCCTGCGGCTGTCCTCTGGCTCTGCGTCCAGCTCCGGCCTTGTCAGCATAGCGAGGCGGGCTTGTATGCCCTCTAACTCGATCTGCAATGCCTCCGGCTGCATCAATGCCTTTCCGTACACCGTTACAAGGTCGGCGCGGCTCTGCGCTGCAAAGACGCTATCCCCGGTGATCCTGCCTATACAATCCACGGCAAGCAATAGCAGCTTTGCCGCTGGCTCTCCCGCCTGTATGCCTTTAAGAATAGAAGTTCTTGCGGCCTCGCTTTCCGCTATGGCTGCTTGTTTCTCTTTGCAGATAGCAAGCGCCCTTTCTTCGGCTTCTGTGCGCCGTTCCTGCTCTCGCAATAGCGGGGCTATGCTGATACGCTCCGCGCCCTCCTGCGCGCCCTGTGTGGCTTCCTGTGCCGTTTGCGCGGCATATTCCCATAAGTTCATACTGCCGCCCCCTTAAAAGCGCTTTGCGCCCGCTGCGTCCTCGCTTTCGGTCGGTCTAAACAAGTCAAACTGCGGGTAGTATTCAAAGCTGGCCTTGTAACTGCTGATCCCGTAGCGGTTTTTAAGGCATACAAGCTCAACCTGTCGCGGCATTTCCTGCTTTGCCTCTCTGATCCTTTCGCGCTTCTCTATAATGCTTTTTTCTTTTGTAAATAGATCATCATTCAAGGCCGAAAGCTGCAAGCCCCACACTACATCGGCGGTATATTCAATGCCGCCGCTTTCTTTGAAGCTCTCAAAGTCAATGGGCGCAAGGTAATTGCTGCGGTTTACGCTGCTTACAAGAATTATTGGCAGGTCGAGGGCGCGGCTTATACGCTTTAGCTCCGTTACATTGTTGTCTATCTGTTCTTTTACGGTCTGCCGTCCCTCTCCCTGCAAGATTTGCAGATAGTCCACAATAACAACGGGCTTTACTTCGTTGCGGCTCATATACCGGCGCACATACTCGCCTATAAAAGAAACTGTGCAAGCAAAGTTCCCCTCAATAACGCTCATGCGGTCTTGCACGGCCTCTGTGTACGCTCTGGCGGCATCCAGCGCCGCCGGGGTCAATCTGCCGCCCCGGATAGAAAGACTTGTGCAGGCGGTGCTTATATCCCGCTGCGCGGTGATCCTGGCAAGGCTCTTGCTCACCATTTCAAGGCGGCTTTGCTCCATGCTGAAAAACAAGATATGTTCCCCCGCTGCCGCCATCTGATCCGCCACTTGATGAATGAATGTTGTTTTCCCCAAAGAGGAAATAGCGCCCAATACATACAAGCCGGGGTAAATGCCGCCCGCCTGCCGGTCGAGGTTTTCAAAGCCGGTTTTGCGGGTGGAGCTGCGCCGGAAATTCTCAATTTCCCCCGCCATCAAAGAGTTAATATAGGCGGTTACACTGTCCGGCGTGGCGCTGGTGCTTCGCTGCGCGGCCTGTACCGCGTCAATAAAAGCCGCCCTGTCGCTTGTAAGGGCTTCGTTTGCGTCTTTATGCCCCCCTGTAATATCAACGCTCAAATGGGCGATATTAAGCCCCTGTAAGCCCTCTGCAAGCTCTCTGCCCGCTCTCCGCCCCGCTTCGTCATTGTCGGGGCAAAGCAGCAGCGTTGCCTTTGTGCCGTGTTCTTCGATATACTCAAGCAATTTGTGCGTGTTGCTGGTGCTTCCGGTCGCCACGGCCTCCCCGCCTGCCTCGATGATAGAAAGCGCGTCTATTTCCCCCTCCACGATAAACACGGGGACATTTTCCGCAGCTCTCGTTAATGCAGCGGGGTTAAAGAGCTGCGCGGCTCCCTCTTTCATCTTTGCAAAGCGCCTCTCCTGCTCCGTCAGCTCCCGGCGCGTATCTCGCGCAAGGTAGCTGCTGGCGCTGGTCGGAATAATCAGCCGGGGGCTTGTCGGCGGGTTTCTGCCGTTCTTCACGGCCTGCGGGCTTCTCCATGCAGGATCAAAGCCCAATCCATACTGCGCCGCCGTTTCTAAGCTGATACCTCGAAAAGAAAGATATTCAAGCGCTGCCCTGTCTGTAAGTCTCTCCCCGCACTCGATGAAATACGCCTTATAATCCGCTTGCGCCTCCGCGCCCCCTGTTGCGGGGGCGCTGGTGGGCGCTGACTGCGTTTTAACGGGTGCGGCGGTGTGATCGTCCACGGCAATATTAAAGCGCTCACAAAGGGCTGCAAACGCCTCCGGCATGGTTGCGCCGTGTTCCCGCTGGTAAAGGTCGATAAGATCGCCCCCAAAGCTGCACTTGAAGCACTTCAAATGCGTTGTGCCTGGTTTAACGGTGATCCCGTCCCCGGTGCTGCCGGTGCCGTTCTTGCACAAGGGGCAAATGTAAGTTCCGTGCTTCTTCGCCGGCTGCAGATAGTCCGCATACCGGCTCTTAATTTCCTGCTTTGCCTGGTCTCTCGTCATTTATTCTTTCCCTCCCTGCTCTGCCGCCTGCTCCTGCAAGGTCATAATGAGCGCTTCATAAACAATGCGGGTTGCGTTCATAAATCCCATGCAATACGCCTCGCTGCTGATCCACGCCATTTTCTTTATCGTTGGCCACTTTTTGAATGATCCCTCTGCGCCCTCTGTCTTTTCCATTGCTGCGGTGTTTTCTCTGATCTCCACCAGAAGATTATAGGATGATTCCTCGTCCATCTGCTTTTTTACGCTTTCGTAAACTTTCAAAAGCTCGTCATCACTGGGAATCTCCAAATCAATGATCCCGTTAAAATCGATTTTCATTTTCATTTTCCTTTCAGTTGTAAAAACGCCCTTATTGTGGTACACTGAAAGGGCAAGGGCTGCGCCGCTTTCGGTGTAGTCTGGTTGCGGGGGCGGTAGCGTGTTCACTTGCCGGTGTGCGCTGCCGTCCTCTTTTTGCGCGGATTTCTAATTAAGCGTATGTATCTAATCTCGGTTAGCCCTCCTTTCTTGCCTATAAAAAGGGATTTTCCGCAATATAAAATCGCCCTTTTTACATTGAGTTTATTATAGCACGCCGCCCCGCGTAGCGGAGCAGGCGGAGTGCTACTTAAATATTTTAGATATTTTAGTTATTTTAGGGATTTTCACCCCTTGAAAAGCCTTGTGCTGCAAGGGGTTGTAAAAATGTTTGCTGTCCGCTACCCCCCCTTTTGCTGTCCGCTACCCCCCTTTTTGCTGTTCGCTACCCCCCTTTTTGCTGTTCGCTACCCCCCTTTTTCTGGCCTCTTTTCTTTCAAGGCGCTTTGTTTGGTCTGGATATTCGCCCGTCCAAAAAACATGAATACGGGTTGCCGCAAATGTTTCGTAGTCCTGCATACTCAAATCATGTTCGGGCAACGGGGAACCGTTCTTCCCGCAATATTCCCACGAAAGAAAAGACGAAAGGGCGTTCATGTCGCGTTCAAAAGGTTCTATAATACGGCGCCCGAAAGCGCGGTCGGTGTCTTTGACCTCTGCATACTTCGGGAGATAGGGGCAGGCGGCTAAAAGAGTTTCTACGGAAATAATATCTTCGTTGGGTTTCCCTGCGTTCATGTTCTTATGCTCTGAAATTCTGCGGGCAAGGTAATAGCTGTTTGGGTTTTTTCGGTCGTCGAGGCGAAAAGCGTCTTTCGGGTAAGGCATAATTGTGCAGCGCATCAGATATGAATAGTAAGTGCTGCCAAAGCTGAAAAGAATATTTCCGCGCTTCACTACTCCAACGGCATCACATATACGCATCTTGAACCATCCGCCATCAGCTCCGCGCCGCTTCTCTGTAAACTCTAAGTCGGTGTTATACATGGTCAGTAAGTCGGCGTTTACTTGTTTGCGAGCTTCTTTTTTGTCGCTGATCCCGCGTAACTCCATGTATTCATCTAAAGGCAGCGTTACAAACGGGCTTTTTGCGCCGGTTTCCGTAAATTTTCGTGTTAATGCATCAAGCAGTTTGTGCGTAGAAGTCTTAAAACCTGCTATGCTTTGAAAGTCGCGCAAGGAAACTTTCAGATTGCCGCTTTTGATTGTAGCTATACCTGTGATCTCGTCCACCTTTGCACGGTCGCTGCGAATTTTAGAAAGGGCATTTGTAGCGCTACCTTGTCTTATAACGCCGAAAGCCCTTGAAAGTGTATCGACAATTTCTTTTTGCGCTGCGGCGTTTTGGGGCGGGAAAAGGCTTGCCTGTCCGTCGAGCTGGTCAGCATCTATGAGCGCGGAGAGTATCGCCGCCACGCTTTGCGGGGCGGTGCCGGTCATGTCGCCCAGGCTAAAGAGCAAAGCTCGCTTTATGCTGTCTTGATATTTATTCGTTGTGGCTAAACATTCGGCGTTCCAAGCGTCCCACGCCTCGGCGCTGGCCTCGTCCGCGAAATTGTATTCCGGCTCTTTCGCTTCAAGGGCTTTCATAGCCGATAAATAAGCCTGTATGTTCTCGCGGTCGGTGGCAGTTAGTTTTTCAGCCATGCCAAGCCCTCCTTTCTCTTAAAGGCTTTCAAGGATCGCCTTTGCAGCGTCAAACGCTGCGCCGTTCTTCTCTCGTTCCTCTGCCACAAGGATATTTACAAACTGCGTCATGGTCTGGCCTTTCAGCTTTGACATGGTGCGTATATAGTCCATGTTGTCAGCGGTAAAGGCCATATTGATACGGTCGAGCTTTGCGCCTTTCTGCCCTTGTGTTTTAAGGTCTGCAAGCGCCTTTTGTGCTGGTGTTGCTTCTTGCACTTCCTGTACTTCCTGCGCCGCTCCGATGATCGTACTATAAACCGGCTGCGCGGCTTCTGCTGCGGGCTTGAAACTCTTTCCCATATTCTTTATACCTCCAATTCGTTTAATAGGGCTTCATAGTCTTTCGCGGGGTTGCTGCGTGGTGCATAGTCAAAGAGATTTTCCCGCATGGTCTGCGCCTCTTTCACGGCTACGCCCTCGCGGATCGCCGTTGTAAGCATCGGTATTCCAAGCTCCGCGCATTTCTCCGCTATGGTGTCGCGCAGATCGCGGGCAAGGACGGTGCGGGGGCTGTACTTCGTCAATAGCGCCCCTCTGATCGTCAAGCCGGGGTTACAATACTGCTGCACTTGCTTTATCGTGTCTGCAAGCTGGTAAATGCTCTGCAAGGCGAAAGTGTCAGCCTGTAAGGGTATAATAACCTCGTGCGCTGCCGTCAGGCTATTTACAAGCAGCGTTCCCAATGTGGGCGGGGTGTCTATCACGATAAGGTCATATTCCTTTAGAGGCTTCAATGCTGCTTGCAAGAGAAAGTCGCGCCCCGCCCTGCTGGATAGTTCCGCATCAGCTCCGGCAAGCTGCAAGCTGGCGGGGATTATATCGGGCATACCGGGTATGTGCTGGATAAGCGGGGCGGCATCTGCGCCTTTCAAAAGGTCATAGCTGCCCTTTTTCGTGCCGTCTGCGCGGCAAATGGTCGTTAGGCTGCCTTGCGGGTCGAGGTCAACGCAAAGTGCGTTCTTGCCTCGTTTAATTGCCCCCTGCGCTATTGCTGCGGCTGTGCTGGTCTTTGCTACGCCGCCTTTTTGGTTTGATACGCTGATAATACGCATCGTGTATGCTCCTTTCAAGGCTCTTGTACTTCTTCCGCTTCTTCTACGGATACGCTATCAAAGCAAGCCCGCATCTGGTCGAGGACGCGGCAAACGGTCTGCGCGTCCAGTCCTGCGGCCTGCATAGCAAGGATTGCGTAGCCCTCGCAAGCGTTGTTGCTCCATTCTTCCATGCTTTATAAACCTCTCTTTCTTCAAGCGTTTTATATACTTTATACGCATCATGTGCAATTTTCTAATTAAGCGTATAAATGTAATTCTGATTAGCGCAAAGCCTTTAGAAACTCGCAGACTGCGCCCAATTTTGCGGGGTCAATGGTGGCTATAAGTTCTATTGCTTCCTGCCGCTGATCCTTGCTCGCCGCCGGGTTGAAAAAGTAATTGTAAACTTGCTGCTCCGTGTTTCGCTCCTCGCGTTCCTCCGCGTGGACATAGATTTCCGTTGTTGACGGGTCGGCGTGGCGCTGGTGCTTCTGTGCAAGGTAGATATTGCCGGTTGCCTTATAAGCGCCTGTGCCGCTGGTGTGGCGCAGGCTGTGCGCCGTCAGGCGGTCGCTATCATATCCGGCACTTACAAGGGCTTCTTTAAGCATGGTGCTTATTGTGGTAGGCGCTATGCGCTTTCCCTTGCTGCGATTGCTGGTGCTGACGAAAAGCGGGCTTTTTGCTGTGGGGGTGTCCGTCCGGCTCTGCAAATAGTCTTGCAGCGCGGCCTTTACTTCGGGGATAAGCAAAACCGGCTGATCGTGTTCGCTGTGGCCTTTGCCCTGTAAGTAAAGATAGGTGCGGTCGCCGGTTTTCTTTATGTCCTCGATATTGGCGCGGTTGATCTCGATTGTTCGCAGGCCGCAAGAAATGCAAAGAAGATACATAGCATATAGGCGCTTGCCGCTCTCTGTGCTGCGGTCGATATGATCCGCTATGATCTTCACGGCTTCGCGGTCGAGCGCGTCTTTTTTGTGGGTGTCATGGTTGATCTTTACGCCGTGGATATTGTCGGCTATGTTCGGGTAAATGCCCTCCGCTGCCGTCCACTTGAAAAAGTGCTTGACGGCTCTAAGGTACTGCTGCTTTGTGCCGGCCTTTAGCTGCTCCGCGCCGCTGCGCCCAAAGTGTGCGCCGTTCAGATATTCTTTATAGGCGAGAATGTCCGCCCTCTCTGGTTGCGTTGTGCCGGTGGCGGTGATCCAGTTCGCAAACTGGCGCAGGCAAGTAATATATCCCTTTGTTGTGGTTGGCTCTCTGTCGGTGTACTCGATGAAACGCCGGAAAAGGTCGGCGCTGATCGCTGCGCGGCTTTGAAGCTGGCTATTATAAACGGTGATTTCCTGCATCGTGTGTGCCTCCTTTTGCGGTGTTGTCTTTGTCTTTCTCTTATAATAGCACAACTCCTCTTAACCGTCAAGCACTTTTTTAGCTTTATGAACTTCTTGTGCATTATATGCAAATAAAGGGGCGGGGACTGTTGCCCCCGCCCTATATATTGAGATTATGGCACTATTTACACACTCCCGCGCCCTGGTACTTTAGGGCGCTGCCTGCCGCTGTACTTCGGGCAGGGCTTCGCAAGGGAACAAAGGATAGGCAATCCCGCCGCCCTTGCTGCCTGCTGCCGGTCTTTCTCCGGCTGGTGGCCTGTGGAATCACTCCTTCGTTGCGTCATCCATTTTTCAGCTCATTTACCAAAATGTCGTGGTACTGCTGCGCGTGATCCGCCAAAGCGGGCTTCAAAAACGGCTTTGCCTTGTTGCCGCGCGTGTAGTGCCAATTTCCCTTTGCGTCCTGATACACCCACGGTGTAGGCCGTCCGCCGCCGCCTTCAGCATAAATGCCGGTGCCTAATTCCACATACGCGCCGTACTCGGAATCCGTGCCGATGATCGCCGCCGGTTCCTGCTCGTCTACCACATGGGTGATGCTGTTGCGCAGATTGCCGGTGTCCACGGGGCAGAGTTTTTTTGCGTAGCCCTCCGCCACCAGCCCGCACTTTTCAAGTCCGCGCAGAATTGCGGCTTCGATAGCAGCGGAAACCTCTTTGCTGTTGTCGGTGATTTCAATGCTCATGATTAAAACCTCCTGACCATGTATGATTGATCATACAGCCCTTGCCCTCCTCGCATTGATTTTTGCCAGTTCTTCATCCATGCCTGGGGCAAGCAAACCGACAACCTGGCCACTGTCCATGATGACTTTCATATTTGCCAACATAGGCAGGTACTGTTCCAGCAGCATTATAATTCTGCCAGATCCTCCGCTTGCTGCGCCGTAAGATCCACTTGCATAGTTTCCGCTGATATTTGCTCCTGCCGTAATGGATCCAGCAGAAAAACTCATGTCCCCCTCTATGTCTTTTTTCACAGATGCAAATTCATCGCTAAACCATTCCCCCAATCCTTCGGCCATGAATCCACCGATCCCGGCAAACACCTTAGACGGGGAATGGATGCCAAGCAGTCCCTTAACACTACTCACAATACCGCCAACAAATCCGCTGATTTTGTCTTTGATCCATGTAATCATTGATTTGATGCCGTCCCAAAGACCGCGAACAATATTAGACCCAATATCTTTGAATTTGTTCGGAATACTTGTAAACCAGCTAATAACGGACTGGATCGCATTGGGAATCTTTTCCGTGAAAAATGCACTGATTGCCTTAACAGCGGATGAAATCGTATCCTTAATTTTGCCCCATGCAGAAATGATAGCGTTTCGGAAGTCCTCGTTTGTGTTCCAAAGTGCAACAATGGCGGTGACAAGTGCAGCAACCGCCGTTATAACAATTCCGATTGGGTTTGCATTCATCACAAGGTTTAGGGCTGCTTGTGCGATAGTGGCTCCCTCGTTTGCGGCCTGGTATGCTTGGATAGCCTTGACCACACCGGAAATCATGGAAGCAACATTCCACGCCACAAATCCGGCGCCGATTCCGGCGACAACCGAAATGATGGTATCGCCGTTGTCCAGAATAGTTGTTACAAAATCAGTGATTTTTTGGGAAAATTTATCCCAATCCACATTATTCATCCACTCCTGAAATGCTTCCGTAATGTCCTGAATAACGGGAATGAGGCTTTCCAAAAATGGAGTTCCAACATTTGCCTGAAACTGCCGCCACGCTTCGCTCAGATTGCCGGTGACATTTTCCCAGCCGTCAGCTTCGCGGGCAGCTTGCCCCATTGCGCCGGACAGTTTTTGCGAATCCTCCACCATTTTCAAAAGCGTTTGCTGTTTCTGAATTTCGGACAAATCGTTATATTTCTGCCCGAATAGTTCCATAGCAGCCGCATTTCTTGTGGTTTCCGTGGCGGACAAGCCTAACGCTGCGTCGTTCTCAAAATTTCCTTTAAGAAAAGATTGCAGCGTTTCTGTCGCTTGCTCCACGCTGGTGTCATAATATGCTGCACTATCTGCCGCCGCCTGCAATGCGCGTTCCATCAGGCTCATGCTCTCCGTTGCATCTCCGCCAGAAGAACGGGCAAAAGCGTAAATCTTGCTTCCGAGTGTGTTTAATCGTGTCTGCAAAATGCCAGAACTGTCGGCCACTCGCCCGATCGCTTCGGATGCAGCGTCTCCCAAATCCCCAAAAGTCTGTTTAAAAGCAGATTCCTCCGCTTTTACATCGGCTGCGGATTCGATAAACGCGCCGGACATATTTTTTATAGCGCTTCCAAGCTTTTTTACTCCATCGACTATTACGCCGCCGAGTACATTCGCCTTTAGAACATCTCCAAAGGCCAGTGCTTTATTTTTGGCCGTTGTAAGTCCTTTTTCAACATCCCCGGTGTCGACGGTAAGTTTTACAAAAATGTCAAAAGCATTCATTCTCCGACCTCCTTTCCGATTTTGAATCCCTTGTTATACATTTCCTGTGCAAAAAGCGTTGCCGCATAGACCAATGTGCCAGGCTTTGCCTCTTCCGGGAACGGCGGGGACTGCCGCTCGTTTCCGGCAGTCCCGTCCGCATATCCCATCTGAAACGCCGTCATGAAGTTTTTGCACATGGTTTTAAGGTATTTTCTTGCCCATGTGTTATGCGTCATGTCAACGCCTCTTTTCTAACTGCTCTCCGACGGCAACCATTACCGCCCCGAAGAATGCGCCAACAGCAAAAACCACTGCACCGGTAATCATCAAAGCCATAAAGTCCCACCTCCTTTCAAAAGTTCTCGACGATCTCGCCGGAAAGCTGCTCCCACCATTCGCCCATGCTAAG
>OLNF01002497.1_pt1 | contig 14372 bp, 14 predicted proteins | sample 1673061 | NCBI WGS metagenome assembly OLNF01 (sample SAMEA3136751, study PRJEB25190) | human gut metagenome | reverse complement strand
CCGGATCCGGTGAAGCCTTCAGCGGTGGCAGACGGCGCGGTCACAGTCAACGTGGTGAACTGGATACAGGATACCACCGCTCCATCGATTCTCGCTGCATAATGATCAACCGTCATGATCTGTATCGCAAAAGCAATAGCACATAAAAATACCATGATATCCCCTGCCCCCAGGCGCAATGATTCTGTCATGCAGAGCAGATACATTCCCACTGCTGCCATGCCGGCTGCCGCCCAGACCACCGGTGCTATCTTTTTCTTCAAAAAAACGCCAAACATGGGCACAAAAATAATATACAGGGTCGTGATAAATCCCGCCTTGCCGACACTGGTATACTTGATACCGAACTGCTGCAGGGTGCTTGCAATGGTCAGGAAGATACCACACAGAAGCCCTGCCCTGACATTCAGTTTCCAGTCTAATTTTGTTGCCTTGTCTCCCGCGATCTTCCGACTGATCAGAATATACACCAGAATACCGGCAGCGCCGATCAGAGAACGGACGCCGTTAAACGTAAACGGATGCATGTAATCCATACCCTTGCTCTGGGAGACAAATGCCATGCCCCAGATGGTGGCTGTCAGCAGAAGGATCAGGCTGTTTCTCGTTGTTTTTGCTCTTGTATTTTCCATAGTTGTATTTATTTTCCGTTCCTTATATTTTACTCTTATCAGGACTGTTTTTTATATTTCTCAGCGATCTCCGCCACTACATCCCGCAGCATTTTTCCGTTACAGTCTATGATGAGGTCCGCATATTTCTCATACAAAGGGGTTCTCTCATCATACAGATCCCGCAGGGTCTGACCGGGCTGCAGGGTCACTCCCCTGGCATTCAGATCCCCCAGCCGTTTCTCCACTTCCTCATAGGGAAGCTTCAGATATACCACCGTACTGATCTCCCGCAGATGCTGCATGCCTTCCGGCTCGTAGCAGGCGCTTCCGCCGGTAGCAATGATGCTGTTCTCCAGATCTAAGGACGCATTCACGTCGCTCTCAATCTGCCAGAAGCCTTCCACACCATATTCCGTGATCAGTTCGTGTAATAATTTGCCGTGTCTGTCCTGGATCACCAGGTCGGAATCCACAAAACGTCTGCCCAGGCGCTTCGCCAGGACGACACCTACCGTACTTTTTCCCGAGCCCGGCATGCCGATCAGAGTAATATTATTTTTCATAAGTTTCTATCCACCTTACCTATACACAAGAAAATCGCCGCCTGTAAGCGACGATCCTCCGTCTTAATGTCTATTTATTGTAACGTTGCAGCTTTCCTTCACCACATAATGTCTGCCATTTTTTGCTGAATCGTTACAGATTTTATGTTGTATGCTTCTTATACTTCTGCAATAACTTCCACTTCACATAATACGTTCTTGGGAAGCGTCTTGACTGCAACACAGCTTCTGGCAGGATTCTCAGTAAAATATTTCGCATAGACCTGATTGAACGCTGCGAAATCGCTCATGTCTGCCAGGAAACAGGAGGTCTTGGCTACTCTGGTGTAATCGGTGCCTGCTGCCTTTAACAGCTCGCCGATATTCTTCATTACCTGTTCTGCCTGTTCCTCGATGGTAGTTCCGTGAATCTCGCCGGTAGCGGGATCAATGGGAATCTGTCCGGATGCGAAAAAGATATTGCCCAGTACGATACCCTGGGAGTAAGGTCCGATCGCTGCGGGTGCTTTGTCTGTTGAAATCTTCTGTAACATAATATTCTCCTCTTTCTTGCTATAATTAATTCTTCCTTAAATCTGTCATCTGCGCTTTGAGCTGCTTGCTATCCGGCATGTTTCGAAATTTCTGCGACATCCCCGGCGTTTACTTTGTCATGTCTACCTCCGGTTCATCAAATTCCGCCGTCACATAGAATCCTCTGGAGTTCTCCACAATGTCTGCCACGACACCCTCACGATTCTTCAGGCGGTAGCGGAACGGAATATTCGGAGACATTGCCAGGGAAGGGTCTATCGTATAGTAATAGTTACTGGGCAGAAGTCCCTCTGTTACCGTGATCTTCTGTCCGACCTCCAACAGTCCCGGTCGTTCCATCTTAAATTCTATCCTGCGCATTCTGACTCACCAACCATTCCCGGCATAATATTTTTCGCCGTTTGAGGTTTATTTTACCAGTAACTCACAATGCTTGCAAGAGTGTGTTTCATTTCTGGTTCTATGATTCTTTTAGATCATTTATTTTCCAATAACCTTTTCTGGAGGATCCCATTCTTTCAATATATCCTTTTCCCTTTAACTCCTTTAATCTGGCGGCTATCGTTTTTCTGCTTACACCGGAAACATCTGCAAGCTGGGTAACTGTGTATTCAGGATGATTGGTAAGAATGGCCAGCAAATCGTTCACCTTATCATTCACCTTATCATTCACCTTATCATTCACCTTATCATTCACTCTGTTGTCAATAAATTTTCCCGATCCCTTTCGATACATATTCACCCTAAAGTCTCCATCAAAATCAATCAGTTCCGGTTTCGGTAATCCATATTCCTCGCATGCTTCAAATAACCTTGGAATTCCAGTCCCCCACTTCTCTATAATTTTCATATAAGCAAACGCTCTGGCAATTGCCGGATTTCTCGGTTTTGAATAACCTTCCATCATTTTTGAAATCGTAACATTATTCAAAAGCATTCCCGGAGAAGTCACTTCTAATCTGTCATCAAACAATGCCACCTGGATGTTTCCCGGATCCAGATAACTCCGATGTGCCACTGCATTTGCAATCAACTCTCGGATGCTATCTGTCGGCAATTCATATACATCCTGCCTGTACATTCCCGTTATCGTCATGCCCATATTAATTTTTTCAAGAACATACTGGTATGCTGCTTCCATTTGCGCCTGAATAGAGCCTTCAAATTGCCTACGATCAACAAAATGCGCACGATTCGTTCCTTTGAAGACGCCACATTGAATTACAGGCATTTGCGACATTTTGCCTGTTAAAAGTGCATAGGCATTTGTCGCTGACCAAATGTCATCCACATTTACAGAAACTGGCGAAAGAACTGGTGACTGTCTGCGAAAAACAGGGATGTCCGATCGGAATCGGAGAGTGTTTTCGGACGGTACAGGACCAAAACCGACTGTATGACCAGGGAAGAACCAAGCCGGGTCCGGTGGTGACCAATGCACCGGGGAGTACCTATCGCTCCATGCATCAGTGGGGAGTGGCTTTTGATGTCTATCGAAAGGACGGAAAAGGAGCCTATAACGAGTCGGGAAATTATTTTCAGAGAGTTGGAGCTATCGGAAAATCGTTGGGTCTGGAATGGGGTGGAGACTGGAAATCCATTGTGGATAAACTACATTTTCAGCTGCCGGACTGGGGAAGCACCTCGGAAAGACTGCGAAAAGAGTATGGAAATATCTATGCTTTTCAGGCAACCTGGCCGGAATCGGATACATCGACAGGAAAAACCACATCTTCCGGAAAGGATAATCCGCATACAGAAGTGAAGGCACTGACAGCGGACAGTACACAGAGAGAATGGATCCTGGCACTGCAAATAGAACTGATCCGGCAGGGATATCAGCCGGGAGCCATTGACGGGATTCCCGGTTCGCGGACACTGATGGGCTGTCCAACGGTTCGGAAAGGTGCGAAAGGAGAACTTACGCGGTGGATTCAGAAACGGCTGTCTCTCTATCTGAATGTGTGGAGCGAAGGAGAGCAGACAGACGGAATTTTCGGAGAAAAAACAGAACAGAATATCCGAAATTTTCAGAAAACCAAAGGACTGTCGGCAGATGGCATTGTAGGGGAAAAGACCTGGAGTGCCCTGTTGCAAAGCAGGGAAAAATAAGGTATCATGACAGACAGAGAATACAATTCGGATTAAATAATAAGAAGAAAGTAAGTTGAGATGACGGGAATAACTGTAAAAGTACTGAACAGATACGGAAAAAGAAAGAGAGGAAAAAAATATGGTACGGGTAGGAATGGGATATGATGTACATAAACTGACGGAAGGACGGGACCTGATCCTTGGCGGTGTGAAGATACCGTGGGAGCTGGGACTTCTGGGACACTCGGATGCGGATGTGGTTGTTCATGCGATCATGGATGCACTTCTGGGTGCAGCAGCACTCCGGGATATCGGAAGACATTTCCCGGATACAGATCCGCAGTATAAAGGAATCTCAAGTATCCTGTTATTGCAGAAAGTGGGAGCTTTATTAAAAGAAAAGGGCTATCAGATTGTAAATATTGATGCCACGATCATTGCACAGAAACCGAAGTTACTGCCTCACATCGATCAGATGATTAAAAATGTGGCAGATGCACTGGAACTTTCCGAAGATCAGGTCAATATCAAAGCAACCACAGAAGAGGGACTTGGATTTACCGGTACACTGCAGGGCATTTCATCCCAGGCAATCTGCTGCATACAAACGGCACAGAATTGACAAAAAAGCAGGAATCTTATAGAATAATACAGACAAAGAGGTCACAGGTACTGTGGCCTTTCTTTTTTTATACGGAAAGTTGCAAAGAACATTTCACTTATGAAAAAAAGAGAGGGCTATTGGTTAATTGTGCTGTTTTTTGGATTCAAAGGACAATTTTATGTGAAAACTGGACGATTCTATATAGCTTCTGTACGATAAAGAAGATATAATTTTGTTAAAAGAAAGGAAAAAAATCACAGACAATTGTGAAAAAGAACGAAGGAGGAAAAATATGAATAAGAAAAAAGTGGTAGCGTGTTTATTGGCAGCAACTATGACAGCAGGTATGCTGGCAGGCTGTGGTGGAAGTTCAGGAAGCAGTGATTCATCCTCTTCCTCAGGTGGAAAAGACAAACTGACTTTCTGGTTCCCGACCTTTGCATCTGCTGACGGAGAAGTGACAGACGAAGAATTCTGGAACGAGAAAATGGATGCTTTCGAAGAAGAGAACAACTGCGAAGTAAACGTAGAGATTATTCCGTGGGATAATTACGAAGAAAAATATCTGACCGGTGTAAATTCCAACGACGGACCGGATGTAGGATATCTGTACATGGAAATGTTCTATGACTATATCGATATGGGTGCCTTGGCAGACATCGATGAATACTTTACAGATGATGAAAAAGCAAATTACCTGTACTACGATCTGGGAAATATCCAGGGTGGACAGTATGCACTGCCTGTAGTTGTTGGTAATCCCAGACTTCTGGCAGCAAACATGGACATCCTGAAAGAAGCGGGTGTGGATGCTGTTCCGACCAACTGGGATGAACTGAAAGCGGCATGCGAAGCAGTAAAAGCAAGTAATCCGGATGTTGCACCGCTGAGTGCGACCTGGGGAAGTACCCATTATGGAGCACTGAACGAAGTATACTGGCCATATTTCTGGGGAGCTGGTGCACAGATTGTCGATGAAGACGGTAATCTGACCATCGACTCTGAGGCCGGTCTGAAAGCGACACAGTTCCTTGCAGATATGAAAGAAGAAGGTCTGATTCCAGAAACAAGTACTTCTACAGATGACTCTCTGGAACCATTCAAGAATGGTGAAGCTGCTATGACAGTCGCAGCATCCAGCAACCTGGCAAAAGTAGATGGAATCAACTGGGATTACTCTATTCTGTCCGGTCCGGAAAATACAAAGACATTTGTAGCATCAGACAGTCTGGTACTGTTTAACAAATGCAAAAACAAAGATCTTGCCATCAAACTTATGAAATATGTGACCAGCAAAGATGTAATGGCAGATTTCCATGAAAGAGTATCTGAGCAGCCGCCGATCACTGCAGACGATACCTACAGCGGAGATGAGAAATTTGCCGATCTGTTCACAAATCAGACAGACAAGTTCCAGTCACTGCCGGTATTCAAAGGCGCAAGTTCCATGTATGATACCCTGTATAAGAATATGCAGTCTATGATGCTTGGTGAACTGACTCCGGAAGAAGTTCTGAAAAACACAACAGAATACTATGACTCCAATCTGAAATAATCAGATGGAAATTTAGTTAGAGAAGGTTAGTAATAAGAGGGGATGGTGCATAGGAGTAACCGGTGTACCGTCCCTCTCGTTTCACAATGGGGCAAACAAGATAAAAAGGAGAATGACATGTCAAGAAAAACAAAAGAAGCAGTACAGGGAGTTATTTATATTCTCCCGAGTTTTGTATTGATTTTGATTTTTTGTATTATTCCGATTTTCATGTCCGGCTATTTCAGTTTTACAGAATATAATATTATGAATTCGCCGAAATTTGTAGGACTTGATAATTATATCAAAATGTTTAAAGACAGTTATGTGACAGATGCAGCAAAAAATACTCTGCTGTATGTGGTTATGACTGTTCCGGCACAGACGATTCTGGCACTGGCATTTGCAGCTTTTCTGGCAGCAAAGATACAGAATAAAAAAGGTGAATTCTTACGAAGTGTTATGTTTATTCCGGTTATCGCATCTGCAGTTACCGCAGGTACGGTATGGAGAATCATCCTGAATACAGATGGTGGTTTTCTGAATAACATTCTGAATTTCTTCCATATTTCTTCTGTTAACTGGCTGGGGAGTACCAAAACTTCTCTGTTAAGTATCTGTATTGTTGCAGTATGGAAAAACGTAGGATATTTCCTGGTTATCTATTATGCAGGTATCATGGGAATCCAGAAAGATCTGTATGAGGCGGCAAGAGTGGATGGAGCAACACCGCTGCAGCAGTTTACCAAGATCACGCTCCCGGTATTAAAACCGATCACATATCTGGTAGTTACCCTTGGTATTATCTGGTCCTTCCAGGTATTCGACCTGGCTTACCTGATGACGGGTGGCGGACCTGGTCATTCCAGTGTTACTCTTGTTATGGGCATCTATAATGCAGCATTTAAACAGTACAAAATGGGATATGCATGTGCAATGGCCATGTTCCTGTTGCTTATGATTATCATCATCAATGTAGTGGAAGATCTGTTCTTTAAAGAGAAAAAGGAGGCGAAATAGACATGAAGAAAAAACAGAAATGGACCGTCTTTTCCGTCCTTGGCTTATTGATCTTGCTGCTTTTTGCAGCTATCTGTATTGCGCCTTTTATCTACATGACAATCATGTCGTTCACCCAGTCTACCACACTGATGTTACACTGGAGTGATATTAACTTTGGAGATTTTACAAACTTTAACTACGTGCTGAAAAAGACAGGATTTATCAGGGCACTGACAAACAGTGTGATCGTTGTATTCTGTTCCTGTCTGTTCAACTGTATTATTGCGTCCATGGCAGCCTATGGATTTGCAAAGAAAAAATTCCCGGGCAGCAAGGCGATTTTCCGTATTTATCTTCTGACACTGATGATTCCGGGACAGGTAACGATGATTCCGGTGTTTATCATGATGAACAAAGCGGGACTGACCAATACATATTTTGCTCTGATTGTTGTCATTTTGAATGCATTCGGTGTATTCCTGATCCGTCAGTTTATGGATACGGTACCGGATGAACTGCTGGAAGCTGCGAAAGTAGACGGATGCCCGGAGTACCGGATCTTCATTCAGATCGTTATTCCGCTGATCAAACCCGTACTGATTTCACTGGTTGTATTTACCTTTGTGACTTCCTGGAATGATTTCCTGTGGCCGTTGGTATCCACATCCAATTCCGATATGTATACCCTGACGGTAGCATTGTCTCTGTTAAAAACACAGTATCAGACAAACTATGGTCTGATCATGGCAGGTGCAACAGTATCTTTCCTGTTCCCGTTCATCATGTATGTGTTCTTACAGAAACAGTTCGTGGAAGGTATTGCACTGAGTGGTATTAAAGGTTAAAAAATTAAAAATGTATAAGGGGGTAGCTATGGAACTGTTAAAAGTTAAAAAAATCACTTCGCTGGAAAAAGTGTTCCCGGATCAGGAGCCGAGTGGAGAGGGAATGGAAGATGTGATCACCGCACTGAAAAAAGAGACGGTATCTTTCCAGATGGCTTATTACTGGGGTGGTGAGAGAAAAGGAAGAGCACAGGTGCAGGTGACGGCCGATGACAAAGAGCAGGTACGTGTGAGAAGTGTCCGCCTGGTTCCCTGTGAATATCCGGCACATATGGTGGCAGATGAGGATTATCTGACCACCAAACCGGGTCTGTATCCTGATCTGCTGAGTGAGATCCAGCCGTGGGGTGTGGAACTGATCAGCGGACAGTGGAAGAGTCTTTGGATCGATGTGGACACCACAGGACTCGCTGCCGGAGACCATACCATAAAAGTGGATATGGTAGTGGAAGGAGAAGTCCTGGGCAGTTCGATAGAGTTGATTCATGTAGTAGATGCAGAACTTCCGGAGCTGGCAGTACCACACACAGAGTGGTTTCATTCGGATTGTCTGGCAAATTATTACGGCGTGGAAGTGTTCAGTGAGGAATACTGGAAGATTGTGGAAAATTTTGTACGCACAGCCGTAAAAAGAAAATGTAACATGTTGCTGACGCCGGTATTTACCCCTCCTCTGGATACAGCAATCGGTGGAGAGAGACGTACCGTACAGCTGGTAGATGTACATGTGACAGAGAACGGATATACCTTCGGTTTCAATAAGTTCGAGCGATGGGTAGATATGTGTAAACGCTGTGGTATCAAATATTATGAGATTTCTCATCTGTTCAGCCAGTGGGGAGCAACGATGGCTCCGAAGGTTATGGGTGAGAAAGATGGAGAACTGGTGCAGCTGTTTGGATGGGACACAGAAGCAGCAGGAAAAGAATACAGTGAGTTCCTGCATCAGTTCCTGGCAGCACTGAAACCGGAACTGGAGAAACTGGAAATCTCTGAGGTGGCATATTTCCATATTTCTGACGAGCCTTCCCGGGAGCAGTTTGATTCTTATAAAGCAGCCAAAGAAGTTGTGGAAAAAGATCTGGAAGGTTATCAGATGATGGATGCGCTGTCCGATTACGAATTCTATGAAAAAGGTCTGGTATCTCAGCCGGTATGCGCAGTCAACCATATTCAGCCATTCCTGGAGAAACGTCCGGAAAAGCTGTGGGGATATTATTGCACCGGACAGTACGTGGATGTAACAAACCGTTTCATCGTACAGCCGGGTTACCGTACCAGAATCCTGGGTACGCAGATGTACAAATACCAGCTGGATGGATTCCTGCACTGGGGCTACAACTTCTACAATGCAGAACATTCCATCTTCCCGATCGACCCATATCGCTGTACGGATGCAGCAGGGGCATTTCCGTCAGGAGATCCTTTTTTGGTATATCCGGGAGCTGACAAAGAGCCGGAAGAATCTCTGCGTATCATGCTGATGGATGAGGCAATGAGCGATCTTTGTGCCATGAATTATCTGGAAGAACTTGCAGGAAGAGATGTGGTTATGAAGTGTATCGAACCGGAAGGTGGAGAGAAGGTAGAGTTTGAGTCTTATCCGAGAAGTATTGCTTATCTGGTGGAGATGAGGAAGAAAGTGAATCGGGAGATTGAGAAGAGAGTGAAATAAGTTGTAACAAGACGGACGCAGCAAGCAGTCACCTGCCGCTGTTTTGTTGCAACTGGGAGAAAAGAGTGTGTGAAAAAGGGAAGGCATTCGGTTTTGGCTGAATGTCTTCCCTTTTGTTTTTTATTGATTTATGTTATTTGTTACCTGCACGAATTATTGATGATAAAAGCCGCGTCGTGTAGGTTGGTGCTTTAGAGCGTGTCTGAAAAATCATTTCCGCAAACTGGGATTCGCAGCTCACGAAAAGCCTTTTTCAGACACGCTCTAGTTGCTATTCTGTGCCGGAAAAATTCTTTACGGATGATGCATACTCGGATGGAGTCATCCGGGTGAATTTTTTGAATTGCAGAGAAAAATACTGGTAGGAGGAATAGCCCAGCATATCGGAAATCTGTGTGTAGTTATATCGTTTCTGGCGGATCATTTTCTGGGCGGTTTCGATTTTCAGACGGCAGAAGTAGTCGATAACGCCGCAGCCTGTTTTTTCATGAAACATTTTCTGCAATTGTGAACGCCCTACAGAATTTTCCTTGCAGATCTGCACAACTGTCAGATGCTCAGAAAGATTTCGCTGCAGGTACTGTACGATTTCCTGGAAAACCTCATCGGTATCTCTGCGGATCATCGGGTGATCGCTGAATGGCTGGCTGGCAACCGGATCGATAGCAGGCGGTGTGCTGTAGCGGCGCTGCAGACTGATCAGCAGTAGTTCAAGTGACAAAAAAATAATCTGTTCACTGCCGAAATCATGAACGGAATTACGTTCCAGCAGGCAGATGTTAGGATTGTTTAATGGTGTATAAAAAGTTTTTCTGGTTTCAGAGATAATCTGCCCCAGATAAAACCGTTCGTTCTGATTCAGAGATACCCGGCAATTTTCAAAGAACTTCATGCAGGGATTTGTGCATTCAAAAGAAACTACGACGAGATTCGGAGAAGTTTCTCCGTCTCCCCGTAATGCATGGAATTCGTTTGGTTTATGAAAAATCATTTCATTAGAAGCAAGAAGGACTTCTTTATCACCCGCGGTCACGAAAAGATTACCGCTGTCGACGAAGACAAATTCCCAAAAATCGTGAGATTCCCCGTCGAATACATAGTCTTTCATATATTCAAAATAGTGAATAGAATAGATCTTGCGGATATGAAGATCTTCCCTCAGAGTAATACTTTCGTAATTTGGCATTCTTGTCACCTCAAAAGTTATGAATACTAACAATACTTGTAACTGTTCAGCATCTTTATAGTTACAAGACAAAACAATTTCCATTATTATAGCATAAATAAAACAAAAGACAAAAGAAATTAGAATCAAAATCCAGGCGGTAGGAGTTGACAAAACTACTTTTTTTTCATAAACTATAAGGCAGAAAGCATGAGAAAAGCGAAGAACGGAAAGAGTATCTGAAAGAGGAACCACAGAGAGGGACAGTCACTGGCTGGAAGCAGTCCCGGGGAATCGTCGGTGAAGTGCATCCGGGAGCTGATACGGTGAAAGAGAGTAGCCGGATCCGCAGGCAGGCGTTAAGGGCAGAAAGTGGAAGACGGATCCGGAAGATACGTCTTCAAAAAGAGTGGAACCACGGATGACTTCGTCTCTTATTGAGACAGTCATCCTTTTTCTGTTTACAGAAAATAAAATGGAGGGGAACAATGAGTTTTATCAGTCATATCAAAGAAGAATTCCAGGTGATTCAGGAACGAGACCCGGCAATCAAGACACCTTTGGAAGTGCTGTTATATCCGAGCTTTCGGGTGATGATCAAATACAGACGGGCACACAAATTATATCTGAAAGGTCATTACTTTCTGGCACGGTGGATCTCTCAGCGTGCAGCCAGAAAGACCGGGATTGAGATTCATCCGGGCGCTACGATTGGGAAAGGACTGTTCATTGACCATGGAAGCGGTGTGATCATTGGAGAAACTACGATCATTGGCGATAATGTAACCTTATATCAGGGTGTTACTCTGGGGGGAAACGGGAAAGAAACCGGCAAGCGTCACCCGACTCTGGAAGACAACGTTATGGTAAGCGCAGGAGCAAAAATCATCGGTTCTTTCACTGTCGGAGCCAACTCCAAGATCGGAGCCGGATCTGTTGTGATCGAGGAGGTGCCACCGAACTGTACCGTAGTAGGTATTCCGGGACGTGTGGTTCGTCAGAAAAATATGAAAGTACCGAGAACCAGTATGGATCACTGTCATCTGCCGGATCCGGTGCTGGATGATCTGAAAACGTTGCAGAAGGAATACACGGAAGTGACCAACCGACTGCTGGAAGTGGAAAAAGAACTTCGTTTTATCAAAAATAAAAAAGGAGAATAACAAGATGAAACTGTATAATACACTGACAAAGAAAAAAGAAGAATTCGTACCATTACAGGAAGGTAAAGTTACCATGTATGTCTGTGGACCTACGGTATATAACTTTATCCATATCGGTAACGCCCGTCCGATGATTGTTTTCGACACCGTGCGCCGTTATATGGAATATAAGGGATATGAAGTAAATTTCGTATCTAATTTTACTGATGTAGACGATAAAATCATCAAAAAATCCATCGAAGAAGGTGTAAGTGCAGAAGAAGTTTCAGAACGTTATATCAAAGAATGTAAAAAAGATATGGCGGATATGAATGTAAAACCGGCCACTACCCATCCGCAGGCAACGCAGGAGATCGATGGTATGATTGCCATGATCGAAACACTGATGGAAAAAGGATATGCGTATGATGTAAACGGAACGGTATACTTCCGTACCAGAAAGTTTGAAGAATATGGAAAATTATCCCACAAAAATCTGGATGATCTGAGATCCGGTAATCGTTCTCTTCTGGTGTCCGGCGAAGATCAGAAAGAAGATCCGCTGGATTTCGTCCTGTGGAAACCGAAAAAAGAAGGAGAACCTTTCTGGGTATCTCCATGGGGTGAAGGACGTCCGGGATGGCACATCGAGTGTTCTGTGATGGCAAAAAAATATCTGGGTGAGGAAATCGATATTCATGCCGGTGGGGAGGATCTGATTTTCCCGCACCATGAAAATGAGATCGCGCAGAGTGAGTGCTGTAACGGAAAGACTTTTGCTCATTACTGGCTGCATAATGGTTTCCTGAATATTGATAACCGCAAAATGTCCAAATCCCTGGGCAACTTCTTTACCGTAAGAGAAATCGGTGAACAGTATGATCTCCAGGTGCTGCGATTCTTCATGTTAAGCGCACATTACAGAAGCCCGATCAACTTCAGCAGAGAGATCATGGAATCTTCTAAGAATGCTCTGGAACGTATTGTGACTGCAGTTTCCAATCTGACACATCTTGCACAGGAAGCAGCAGTGGATGTTCTGTCAGATGCAGAGGAAAAACTGCTTGCAGAGATTCCTGTGTACCGCAAAAAATTAGAAGATGCCATGGATGACGATCTGAATACCGCAGATGCAATCTCTGCAATCTTTGAACTGGTTAAATTTGCCAATACCAATGCAAATGATGCTTCTTCCAGAGCATTTGTCACAGCACTGAAAAAGGAGATTGTTGCATTAAGTGATGTATTGGGTCTTCAGGTAGAAAAGAAAGAAGAAAATCTGGACGCTGAGATCGAAAAAATGATCGAAGAACGTCAGGTAGCAAGAAAAGCCAGAGACTTCAAACGTGCCGATGAGATCCGTGATGAACTGCTGGCACAGGGAATTATTCTGGAAGATACCAGAGAGGGCGTAAAATGGAAACGAGCATAACATATCTGAAAGAACAGTTTCAGTTGAAGGATCCGGATATCCGTTCTTACTCTCCGCTGACACTTGCCTATATCGGAGACGGGATCTATGAGTTATATATCCGCACCATCCTGATCAAACAGGGAAACTGCCAGGTGAATAAGCTGCATAAACAGGCAAGCCGGTTGGTAAAAGCTCAGGCACAGTCAGAGATGGTGCAGGCACTGGAGCCACATTTTACCCAGGAAGAAGAAGCAGTCTACAAGAGAGGTCGAAATGCAAAGTCCTACACTACAGCGAAGAATGCCACTACAGGGGATTATCGCCGTGCGACGGGATTTGAGGCGGTTATGGGGTATCTGTATCTGACGGATCAGTACTGCAGAATGATTGATCTGATCAAAATGGGATTGGAGGCACTGAAAGATGGAAAATAAAATCGAAGGAAGAAACGCGGTTTTAGAGGCATTACGCGCGGGAAAACCGATTGACAAATTATATGTTCTGGATGGATGTCCGGACGGACCGGTGAGAACCATTATCCGGGAAGCAAAAAAAGGCGATACGATCATCAATTATGTAAAAAAAGAACGCCTGGATCAGTTATCTGAAACGGGTCATCACCAGGGTGTTATTGCGATGGCGGCTTCGTACGAGTATGCTACAGTGGAAGATATTCTGGAAAAAGCCAGGGAAAAAGGGGAAGCTCCTTTTATTTTCGTACTGGATAATATCGAAGATCCGCATAATCTGGGAGCTATGATCCGAACAGCGAATCTGGCAGGTGCACACGGTGTAATCATTCCAAAACGAAGAGCAGTGGGGCTTACCCCGACTGTTGCCCGTACTTCAGCAGGGGCAATCAATTATACACCGGTTGCAAAAGTAACCAATTTAAAACAAACCATGGAACAACTGAAAAGAATGATGGTTGTTGACGAAGTGAAGCGTAAAATTTCAGCTGATGTGAAAGTAACTCCGGCGGAAGTAAGAAATTATTTCAAAAACGTGCCTCAGGACAGTCTCCCACTGATTCCAACGCGCTATGAAGTTCAGATAATAACAAATACTCCCGAGGTAAGCCGCGATGAAGTGGAACATATAGAAAATGAATTGCGCGACTATACAAAGAGAATAACTTCGGGAGAAAGTGATTTTTCAACGCTTGCCATGATGTATAGCGAAGATG
>OLNF01002496.1_pt1 | contig 14374 bp, 10 predicted proteins | sample 1673061 | NCBI WGS metagenome assembly OLNF01 (sample SAMEA3136751, study PRJEB25190) | human gut metagenome | reverse complement strand
TGCCTTTGCAGATACACTGGCAGACACTTATGATAACAGTGCAGTTCCCGGGGTTGCAGCAGAAAATGATGAGGATGCAAGAGAAGAAGTTGAGAAGATGCAGAAAGCGTATGGACATGCCATGAATGGATTTCTTGCACCTCTGTATCAGAAGGATGCATTCCAGGCTGGTTCTACAGATGTCGGTGATGTAAGCTGGCTGACTCCGACAGCACAGATTCATGTGGCAGCATGGCCAAACGGATGCCCGGGACACAGCTGGCAGAATGTCTCCTGTGATGGTTCAGAGATCGGACATAAAGCGGCAGTTCATGCGGGAAAAGTTCTTGCAGCGGCTGCGATTGATATTCTTGAGGATACGTCGATTCTGGATGAAGCAAGAGCAGAGTTTAAAAAACGTACAAAATCCGGTTATGTATGTCCGATTCCGGCAGATGCAGTACCGGTAATTCCGGACTGATATAAAAAAACGGCTCTTGGGGTAGCTGTCCATAAAACAGGTTTTGAAAAACAAATACTATGGCAGTTGCCAGACAAGGGTTGCTGACAAAAGGGGTATGTGTCATTAAGGCACATGCCCCTTTGCTTTTGCAGTTGCCTTTGTTGATGGTAGATGGATAGGACAGATTTTGTACGAGTTAAGGTCGATAATCCAGAATTAGCTTACCTGTGAGCAACGTAAAAATCAGGGGCAATGATGCGTCCATGCCCTTGCACAAGTACAGCCCGTACGTCAGTTAAATGCCGATTTCCAACCTGTTTCATAAGGGTGCTTCTGAGATGTCATCTTTCAGAAAAGTAGTCAGAAATCCCTCACTTAAACCAATCCTTGTGAGGATAGGGAAGAAGTTTGCTGAAACGATAATTTTGTCCATTATTCCGCGCTTCTGCAATCCGTGTACTGCACTCACCGTTCCGTTCGCTATTGCATAGTTACAATTAGTTGTTCATCATCCAATGAACAGTAGAGTTCCTTTCTATAAGCAGCACATCATTTACAGCGATAAAAACCTCTAAATCTGCAACTGTTTTCGCCTGTCCTGCCGAGCAAGTAGGATAGACAAGCACAAAGAAACATGCTATAATTTTTATAAATACTCTAAAAGACCACGTTAACATGTCAGGTCGCTGTCTGGCGGCACTTATTAACGGAGGTTTGGGTTATGAATAACAAACAAACGAAAAAGGCTACGGTCGATGCAATCAATGTGATGATCCGCCACGCGGACAAGGGGCCTTCCGGGTTTTGGGTGGAGGATCATGAGGGCTGTGGCAATCCAGCGGTCTTTCCGGAATTTGAGGAAGGCTTGAAGCGAGGAAGGCTCATCCAGAAAGAACATTATTTTTGCCCATGGAATACCGCCATTATGTACGGCGATGGGCATGGCAACATAAACACGGGGTGTTACCATAGCTGTTCTATTAGCAAGGCAAGGTATCTGACCACTGAGGAACTTAAAGAAGTTCTTGTCCGCTTCAAAACACGCATGGAAAATGGCGATTACGATTGCGTTGAACATTTATCGCCGTTGCTGACAAAAGCCGAAAGCAGACACATAGAGGATCGCATCCTTGCGGAGCAGCATGAGTGCGAACGCTGCGAAAGGCAAAAGCGGCAGGAGCGGCTCAAAAAAGCCGCTGCTCTGATTGCCAAGTATCCAGATGAAGAATCGCTTTTGGCAATCTACTATGGAGAAAAGGATTGCGTATTAGACGAAGGCGGGATCATTCTTTTTGACCCAGCGTCCCAGCGTAATGTTGTTGGAGCGGAGAAATTTTCCTACAATGATTATCTCGACGTTCAATTCGCGTCGTTGGGTAAGAAACACCGCCCGTACTTTGCTGACTGCTTTTTCAATGCAGTTATGTCTCATTTCAAAGGACAGATTGAGAAGGTTAAGCCAAAACATATTTGCTTCAAGCGGATCTTCATTAGTGGAATGTACACCGATGGGACAATGTTTGACGGAAAAGAGGATCACGTCTGGATGGAGAAATCCGGCTTTGAAGAGTGCGCCGTTGGTGACAGTGTTTCGTTCTGCGCCGAGGTCTACCGCTATGTAAAAACCGGAAATGGAAAACAGATTGACTACGGACTGCGTAACCCGACAGGCATCCAAAAGATCGAAACCTACGAGCTTCCCAGTGATGATGAACTGATTATGCAGGAAGTTGAACAGCTTATCTGCGAGACTTGCTTTCTAAGCGAGCAGTGCAATCGCAATTACTGCACAATGGATCCAAAGAAAAAGCGTTTGCTCAAACAAGAAATGTTCTGTGCAATAAAGGCACAGACAGATAAGGAGACGCAGAAATGAAACGATTCTTTCTTATGTGGGGACTTGTAATTGCATTGTTGCTGAGTGGGTGCGGATCGTCAGCATCCCGTGTTGAAACACTGAAAAGCTGGTCTTTCCAGTATAACGAGGGGACAAGTGATTACAGCCTTTTCTTTGGCTTGGCTGATAAAAATGATAAGTCCCTGTCAGCCGATGTCGATGTTGATATTCGAATCGTAAATGATGCGAATGAAGAGGTTTATGCTGGTACAAAGTCTGTTTCTCCTGATGATTTCGGCTACTATACCAGCCAAGCTGCCGGAGAGCAATATCTTGCCAATGTGAGAATCCCTGCCGCTGAGATCAAAGCCGGAAAATCCGCAAGCGGGAAGGTTTATTTCACCGTGTACAAGGAAAACGCAGTTCAGTTTGACGAAGTAAACTGCGATGCTCTGTATTGCTTGCCTATTGAAGATGTTCAAGTGACGTTTGATTCATTTCCGCTGGATCTGAAGGTGAAAGACTTCATGGGGAGTACGGCATCCGTGATCCAAATTCAAGGAGCCGAGTTTACGTTTGACAAAGACTATTCTCCGCAGTTGACCATTACGATTACCGGAGAAAAGAAGAGCGGGAGCAGTGATTCCGGGTATGATATGATTAGTTATAAGCTGTATGACAGCGCGGGTTATCTGGTAGACTCCGGCAATATATACCTATCTTCTCTGAGCGCCGGAGATAAATTCAAGGATGACTCTGTTGTGATCTATGACATTACTCCCGGCGAATCCTACACATTCCAGTTATCAGAGTATAGCTGGTGAGCTTTCGTAATTTTTCACGAATATAAGGGCTTGGGACTATCCCAAAATACGAAAACAGGGCGTTTCGGCGGTCAGCCGGAACGCTCTGTTTTTTCGGTGTGGGTACTCACCGGATTTGCTTGCTACTCTGCAAGGAAATCCCGGTCAACCCACGCCGTTTTTCGCAAGTGTAGCTACACTTGCTGTGCTTGCTCTTCCTCTCATGATCGCATTGACTCGAACGTTTGTTCTTGTTATAATTAGGCCAAGAGATTAAAAAAGTCTTGGAATGCAGCTAATTTTCATTGGCAAATGGCGGCATCTCCGCCTTGATTACCTTTCTGCGCAGCAGAGCATCGCTGTCAAGGACGCGCAGCGAGGCGAAGCCGATTCCTTGACTGGAACGGACGGCTGTGCGACCCGGCGAACTGCCTGTAATTCTCCTGTGAATCCCGGTACATTGCCCAGTGGAATCCCGGAAATTGTCGTGATATACTGAATAACAATAGGTCATATCACGCACTTTGCTCCGGGAGATTCATGCGGCACTGCCCGGAAATCTGAATGAAAAGGAAGGTGCAAATGGATAACAAGAAACGTAACGTCCAAGTGGAATCGGACGGCAGCCGCAGTGCCCCCGTTCCTCTCTGGCAGGAGTTACCGCAGATCACGGTACGCCTGAAAGAAGGAAACACCATCTACCGCTTTACTGCCAGTTTTGACGGAACGCACACCCTTCCCGAAAAGGCGGTGAAGCTGATCGACTCCGAAGGGAGTGTGTGATCGTGACCAACAGCAACCTTGTCTTGGCAGACTGTCCTCAGATGATGGAGGAATCTACTATGAAGCAGTCTGACAAAATTACCGCGCTGTATTGCCGCCTGTCCCGTGACGATGAATCACAGGGCGACAGTAACAGCATTGTGAATCAAAAAGCCTATCTCAGCCGATATGCAAAGGAACACAGCTTCCGCAATACGGAGTTCTTTGTGGATGACGGTTACACAGGCGCAAACTTTCAAAGACCGGATTGGCAGCGCATGATGGCGCTGGTGGAAGACGGAAAGATCGGCACGGTCATCACGAAGGACATGAGCCGCATCGGTCGAAATTATCTGGAAGTTGGGATGTATACCGAGATCACATTCCCGCAGAATAACGTGCGGTTCATTGCCGTCAACAGCGGTGTGGACAGCACCAACCAGCAAGACAATGAGTTCGTCCCGTTCGTCAATATTATCAACGAATACTACGTTCGGGACGGCAGCAAGAAGGTGCGTACCTCACTCCGTATCAAGGGAGAATCCGGCGAACACCTGACGACAATTCCGCCGTATGGCTACGTCAAAGACCCGGATAATTCAGAGCATTGGCTCGTCGATCCGGAAGCGGCACAGGTGGTCAAGCGCATCTTTTCCCTCTGCATGGACGGGAACGGTCCGACGCAGATTGCCCGGATGCTGAAAGAGGATCATGTGTTGACGCCCACCGTTTATCAGGACAGGCAAAAACGAAAAGTCCGCTGTGCTTTGCCGGAGAATCCGTACAACTGGAACGGCAGTACCGTTGCTGCAATTCTGGAACGGATGGAGTATTGCGGGCATACCGTGAACTTCAAAACGCACCGGCAGTCCTACAAAATCAAGAAGACCATCGAGAATCCACCGGAGCAATGGAAGATATTCCGCAACACCCACGAAGCCATTGTGGATGAGGAAACCTTTCAGCGGGTACAGGAGTTGCGCCGCAACAAACGCAGACCGGCAAGAACGGGCAAGAGTAATCTCTTTTCCGGCGTTGCCTACTGTGCCGATTGCGGAGAAAAAATGTACTACTGCACCTCGCGGAACTTTGAAGAACGACAGGATCATTTCGTCTGCTCTACCTCTCGCAAGAAGGGAAAAGACGTGTGCGGAACGCACTTCATCCGTGCGGTTGTTCTGGAAAAGGGCGTGCTGAAATTTCTGCAAATCCTGCTTTGGTATATCTCCGATTGTGAGGATCTGTTCCGCGATAAGCTGGGTGCAAAGCGCAAGGAGGACTTCAAGAAAGACCTCGCCGCAAAGCGCAGACAGCTCACGCAGGCACAGCGCAGGATGGAAGAACTTGACCGTCTGTTCAAACGACTTTATGAGGACAATATCTCCGGCAAAATCAATGATAGCCGATTTGAAAAGCTGTCCGCCGACTATGAAAATGAGCAAGCAGAGCTGACGGAGAAAATGCAGCTTTTGGAACAGGAGATTGCCCAGCAGGAGGAAGAAGCCGACAGCATTGAGCAGTTCATCCTCCGGGCGAAGAAATATCACAACTTGCAGGAACTGACGCCCGCTGTGCTGCATGATCTTGTGAACAGGGTCTATGTTTCCGCGCCGGATAAGAGCAGCGGGCAGCGAGTGCAGGATGTGCATATCAGCCTTGCCTGCATTGGTTTCCTGCCGGAGAGCATCATTGCCGAAATGCTCACTCACGCATCAAAAAGCAGAACAGCGTGACTTCCGCCACGCTGTTCTCTCTAAACCTTATAAACCTGTCTTATGCGCCACTACCCGCAGCAGGTCGTTTTTTCACACCAGAAAACTTCCGATTGCTTCAGCCCTTGTTTATGATCTGAACGATCAAACTGATGACGCCGATCAGCACAAGGCAGAATTGAAACAATTCACCGTATGTAACCATGTCACCCCCCTCTCTTGCGGAGGGGGCAGAAGTCCCCTCCGAGGAGGGGCAAACCGCCTACCGTGGTGTGGCAATGCCCTAAGGCTCTTTTCAGAGCATTTTCATTATACCACGGCAAAAAATATTTGTCAATTTTCTCCTATTGCTTGCAAATCCCGCCTGTTTGTGCTATAATCAAACCAATAAAGAAACCTGAGACGTGAGCAGGGGAACAAACGGCTGACCCGCCGTCTTGTTTCTGTGCTCATTTTTATTGGAGGTGCGGCCATGGAACAGCGCTTTTACGACGCTTTGCAGGATTGCCCGATCATCGCCGCCGTGCGCGACGAGGCGGGGCTGGACGCCTGCCTGGCGTCCGATGTGCGCATGGTCTTCACGCTCTTTGGCGACGTCTGCTCGATCCCCACGATCGTCGACCGCATCCGCGCGGCCAATAAATTTGCCGTCGTCCATCTCGACCGCGTGACCGGTCTCGCCTCCAAAGAGGTCGCCGTCGATTTCATCCGGCAGAGTACGCGGGCCGACGGCGTCATCTCCACACATACGAACCTCATCCAATACGCCAAAGGCCTCGGATTGTTCACGGTCCTGCGCGCATTTCTGATCGACTCCATCGCGCTCGACAATCTCGTCGCGGCCGGCCGTATCCGCCCGGACGCGCTCGACATTCTGCCGGGGTTGATGCCGCCGATGATCCGCCGCGTGCGGGAGCAGACAGGACTCCCGGTGCTGACCGGAGGACTCATCACGCAGAAAGCGGAGATTTTGCAGGCATTGGAAGCCGGAGCGCTCGCCATATCCACCACAGACCCGGCCGTATGGTCGATGTAAGGAGAATGACTATGCCAAAGTACATGATGGCCCTCGATTCGGGCACCACGTCCAACCGCTGTATCCTCTTCGACCGCGCGGGGCGGATCGTCTCCGTCGCGCAGCGCGAATTCACGCAGTATTTCCCGCAGCCCGGCTGGGTGGAGCACGATGCCAATGAGATCTGGGCGACGCTCCTCGGCGTCGCGGTCGAGGCGATGCAGATGGCCGGAGCTGCGGCGGCGGACATCGCCGCCATCGGCATCACGAACCAGCGCGAGACAACCATCGTCTGGGACAAGGCCACCGGTGAGCCGGTGCACCATGCCATCGTCTGGCAGTGCCGCCGGACGAGTGAATATTGCGACGAGCTGCGTGCCCGCGGCCTGACCGCCCGTTTCCGGGAAAAGACCGGCCTTGTGCTCGACGCCTACTTCTCCGCGACGAAGCTGCACTGGCTGCTGGAAAACGTCCCCGGTGTGCGCGAACGTGCCGCGAAGGGCGAGCTGCTGTTCGGTACGGTCGAGACGTGGCTCATCTGGAAGCTGACCGGCGGCCGCGCCCACGTCACCGATTATTCCAACGCCTCGCGCACGATGCTCTTCAACATCAACACGCTCGACTGGGACGAGGAAATTCTGGCCGAGCTGAACATCCCGCGCTCCATGCTGCCGAAGCCCATGCCCTCCAGCGGTCTGCTCGGCACGACCGACCCGTCGCTCCTCGGCGGCGAAATTCCGATCACCGGCGCGGCGGGCGACCAGCAGGCGGCCCTCTTCGGCCAGACCTGCTTCCAGCCCGGCGAGGCCAAAAATACCTATGGCACGGGCTGCTTCCTGCTGATGAACACGGGCGAAAAACCGGTCTTCTCGCAAAATGGCCTCGTCACCACGATCGCCTGGGGCCTCGGCGAGAAGGTGACCTACGCGCTCGAAGGCTCGATCTTCGTCGCCGGCGCGGCTATCCAGTGGCTGCGCGACGAGATGAAGCTGATCGCGAACGCGGCGGAGTCCGAGGCGGTCGCGCAGGAGGTCGCGGACACGAACGGCTGTTACGTTGTCCCGGCGTTCACGGGCCTTGGCGCCCCCTATTGGGATCAATATGCGCGCGGCGCGATCGTCGGCCTGACGCGCGGCTGTAACCGGGCGCACATCGTCCGCGCCACGCTCGACTCGCTGACCTACCAGACCTACGACGTGCTGAACGCGATGCGCGCCGACTCCGGCATCGCGCTCGCGAGCCTCAAGGTCGACGGTGGAGCCAGTGCCAACAACTACCTGATGCAGACGCAGGCGGACGTCATCGGCGCGCCGGTGCTCCGGCCCACGTGCGTGGAGTCCACGGCGATGGGCGCGGCCTATCTTGCGGGCCTTGCGGTCGGCTTCTGGCGCGATCAGGCGGAGATCCGCAAGATCTGGGCCGTCGACCGCACATTCGAGCCGCAGCTCGACGCAAAATCGCGCGACGCGCGCCTCCATGGCTGGCATCGCGCCGTCCAGCGCGCTTTCGACTGGGCAAAAGAGGAGTAACGTTCGCGCCCCCATTCTTTTTCCACTGCACCTTGTAGGGGCCGACGACTCTGTCGGCCCGTAGGGCAGTACGATCTCGCCGAAGGGCTTCGCATTTCGGATGTGCAGCGCGCCGGGCGGACAGGGGCGTCCGCCCCTACAAACCGTATCCACAAAATTCCGTCTGTCCGCCATCATCAAGATCGCGTGCGGCGTTGTAAAATTCCAAATGGCCAAATTGTGACCCAGTGAAACGGTCACAATTTGGGAAGGAAGAAGACTGCGGATATGGAGTTTTCGCCGCCCCGGCGATTCTTTTCTTTCTCTATCAAGAGAAAGAAAAGAATGGGGGCGCAAAAAACAAATTATTCACCGTGAGTTACAGAGAACGGCAGACCAGACCGCCCCACCGGGTGGTTCCCTTGGTCTGCCGTTTTTTCAATTTATATTTGCAAAAACGATCATTTTGAGGTGATTTTATGTATGATGTGATCATTGTCGGCGCGGGCGTGACGGGCTGCGCCGTCGCCCGGTATCTTAGCCGCTGTCAGGGGAGCTTCCTCGTGCTCGAGCGCGAGGAGGACGTCTGCTGCGGCACCAGCAAGGCCAACAGCGCCATCGTCCATGCGGGCTTCGACGCCGCGCACGGCAGCCTGATGGCAAAATTCAATCTGCGCGGCAGCGAGCTGATGGAGCCGCTGTCCCGTGAATTGGACTTCCCATATCGCCGCAGCGGCAGCCTTGTCGTCTGCATGTCAGAATCCGACCGCCCGCGCCTGAACGCCCTCTACGAAAACGGCGTGAAAAACGGCGTGCCCGGCCTCGAGATCGTCGAGCGGGACCGCCTGCGCGAACTCGAGCCGAACATCTCTCCAGACGCGGTCGCGGCCCTCTGGGCGCCGACCGGCGCGATCGTCTGTCCCTTCGGCCTGACCATCGCGCTGGCGGAAAATGCCGCCGCCAACGGCGTCCGCTTCCAGTTCAACACGAAGGTCACCGCCATCCGCCCCGAAAACGGCCATTGGGTCATCGAGACGAACTGCGGCACGTTCGAGACCCGCGCCGTTGTCAACGCGGCGGGCGTCTACGCCGACGTGCTGCACAATCAGGTCAGCGCGCGCAAGCTGCATATCGCGCCGCGCCGCGGCGACTATTGCCTGCTCGACAAGACGACTGGCGACTTTGCACAGCACACGGTTTTTCAGCTTCCCGGGAAATACGGCAAGGGCGTCCTCGTCAGCCCGACCGTCCACGGCAACACCATCGTCGGGCCGACGGCCATCGACATTGAGGACAAGGACGGCACGAACACCACCGCCGCCGGCCTCGATGAGCTGATCGCCAAGGCCGGGTCTACCATGCAAAATCTGCCCATCCGTCAGGTCATCACGAGCTTTGCAGGTCTCCGTGCCCACGAGGATGGCCACGAATTCATCCTCGGCGAATGCCCGGACGCACCCGGCTTTTTCGACTGCGCAGGCATCGAATCGCCCGGCCTCAGCTCCGCACCGGCCATCGGTGAGTATACCGCAGACCTCCTGCAAGCGAAGCTTTCGCTTGCAGAAAATACCGACTTTGTCGGAACACGCACCGGAATCCTCGACCCAAAGACGCTCTCCCGCGAGGACTACAACGCCCTCATCGCCCGTGATCCGGCCTATGGCCGCATCATCTGCCGCTGCGAGCAGGTCACGGAAGGGGAGATCGTCGACGCAATCCATCGCGTCCCCGGCGCACGCAGCCTCGACGGCGTGAAACGCCGCACCCGCGCAGGCATGGGCCGCTGCCAGGCGGGCTTCTGCTCGCCGAAGGTCATGGCCCTTCTGGCGCGGGAGCTCGGCGTCGACGAAGCGGAGATCACAAAATCCGGCGGCCATTCGCAGCTGCTGACCGGCTATCCGAAGGAGGGAACGAAATGAAACAGGTCGACGTGCTCATCATCGGCGGCGGCCCGGCGGGCCTTGCCGCGGCGATCGCCGCGCACGACGCGGGCTGCCAAAACGTCCTGATTCTGGAACGGGACGCGCAGCTCGGCGGCATCCTCAACCAGTGCATCCACAACGGCTTCGGACTCCACACCTTCCAGGAGGAGCTGACCGGCCCGGAATATGCCCAACGATTCATTGATCAGGCTGCGCAGCGGAACATCCCGTTCCTGCTGAACACGATGGTGCTCAGCATCGCGCCGGACAAGACCGTCACCGCACTTAACTCGATAGACGGCTGCTTTACAATTCAGGCGAAGAGCGTCATCCTCGCCATGGGCTGCCGCGAACGGCCACGCGGCGCACTGAACATCCACGGCTTCCGTCCTGCGGGCATCTATTCCGCCGGGACGGCGCAGCGCCTTGTCAACATCGAGGGCCGCATGGTCGGCCGCCGCGTCGTCATCCTTGGCAGCGGCGACATCGGCCTCATCATGGCCCGCCGCATGACGCTCGAGGGCGCAAAGGTCCTCGCCGTTGCTGAGCTGATGCCGTATTCCGGCGGCCTCAAGCGCAACATCGTCCAGTGCCTCGACGATTTCGGAATTCCGCTCTACCTCAGCCACACGGTCGTCGACATCGAGGGCCGCGAGCGCGTCACCGGCGTGACCATTGCCGAGGTCGGCGCCGACCGCCGCCCCATCCCCGGCACCGAGCGCCATTACGACTGCGATACGCTCCTGCTCTCCTGCGGACTCATCCCGGAAAATGAGTTGACGCGCGCCCTCGGCGCGGACATCAGCCCCGTGACGAACGGCCCGCTGGTCAACGAACGGCTCGAAACGTCCGTTCCCGGCGTCTTCGCCTGCGGCAACGTTCTCCACGTTCACGATCTGGTCGACTACGTCAGTCAGGAAGCGGCCGCGGCGGGCCGCGCCGCTGCAAATTACGCTGCGGAAGGGGAGACCGCCGCGCATGAGATCCCCATCGCCATCTCCGGCGGCGCGCGCTATACCGTCCCCGCCACGCTCGACCCATCGCGCATCCGCGAAGACCTGACCGTCCGCTTCCGCGTCGGCAGCGTGATGCAAAACCGCCGCGTTGTCGTCACATTCGACGGCGAGCCGGTCGTGCAGAAAAAGCGCCCCATCCTCGCGCCCGGCGAGATGGAGCAGGTCGTGCTGACGCCCGCGATGTTTGCCGCGCACCCGAACGTCCAGGACATCAAAATCAGCATTGAGGAGGCGTAAATCATGGAAAAGCGAACATTGACCTGTATCAACTGCCCCCTCGGCTGTCAGATCGAGGTGATATTAGACGGCGGCGCCGTCCAGTCCATCACCGGCAACACCTGCAAGCGCGGCGCGGAGTACGCGGCCAAGGAAGTCACGCACCCGACACGCATCGTCACGACGTCCGTCGCCGTGACTGGCAGCAAAACCGGCGCGCACACCGTCAGCTGTAAGACCGCGTCCGATATTCCGAAGGAGAAGATCTTTGCCGTCATCGACGCGCTCCGCGGCCTGACCGTCCCCGCACCCGTCCGCATCGGCGACGTCCTTCTGCCAGATGCCGCCGGAACCGGCGTTCCCATCATTGCCACCAAACATGTAGATTGATAACCCCCCGCCCCGCGCACATTCGCGAGGCGGGGGTTCTGATATGTTAGAACAACATCAACAGCGTCCCGCCGACCACAAGGATCAGCCCAATCGCCGCCTTTTTGCTCAGCTTTTCGTGGAACACGAGGTAGGAGAACAGAATGGTCACGAGGATGCTCAGCTTGTCGATCGGCGCGACGACGCTGGCCGGCCCATCCTGCAAGGCTTTGTAATAGCAGAGCCAGCTCCCGCCCGTGGCAAGTCCGGACAGGCAGATGAAGCCCAGCTCGTTTTTAGGAATTGCCCGCACCTGCGCGCCCTTTCCCGTGACGAACACCATCATCCACGACATGATCAGGACTACGCCCGTCCGAATGGCCGTCCCGAGGTTGGACTCCACACCCGTAATGCCGATCTTGCCGAGGATCGACGTCAGGCTTGCGAACACAGCCGATCCGGCTGCGTACAAAAGCCAGCTTCCGCCCGCTTTGGCCGCCCCAGTGGACTGCTTCTTCTCGATCATCAGATACGTGCCCGCCGCGATGCAGACCATGCCGATCCCGCGCGTCCAGCTCGGCGTTTCGTGCAGAAACAGCACCGCCAGCAAAATGGTCAATACCGTGCTGGACTTGTCGACCGGCACGACCTTGTTCACGTCGCCGATCTGCAAGCCCCGGAAATAGCAGAGCCAGCTCGCGCCGGTTGCCAGGCCCGACAGCACCAGAAACAGCAGCGTCCGGCCGCTGATCTCTGCCAGCTGCGCCTCCGACCCAACGAGAAAGACCATCCCCCACGAAAACGCCAGCACCACGATTGTCCGGATGGCGGTCGCGACCGTTGAATCCGTCTTACGGATGCCGCATTTTGCGAGGATGGCCGTCAAGCCTGCAAACAGCGCCGAACCAAACGCATACAAAACCCACATAGACTCCATTCCTATCCAATGCAAGGCTCCAACCGGAGCAACAGCATACATAAGGGAGCGGATCACTCCGCTCCCTTGCAGGATGCGCACGGGCGGTTGCCCGTGCGCATCGAAATCATGATTACATATCCAGCGGCTCCATGCCGAGAACCGGGTGGCCGACCTCGGTGAGGTACGCCAGCAGCTCTTCGGGATCGCCGGACGGGCAGTTGGTCTCGTCTGCAACCATATCGGCGAAGTTGTCGATATCGTACAGCTCTTTCGCGGTTTCGTTCAGCTTGTCGCGGATCTGATCCTTCAGTTCCTTCGGCAGCCAGACCAGACGGCCAACGCCGCCCTCGGCCTTGAGGAACTTGTGGGAGGCGATGTAGTGCTTGCCGTGGCCCATGAAGCCCGGGGTCTGCACGCCGCCGCCCGTCATGGAGGCCATTTCGGAGAACGTCATGCCCAGCGGGGTCATGCCGGCATACTCACGGCAGGTGATGACAACACCCATCGAGCACGGCTCAATGCCGCAGATGCACTCGAAGCAGCCGCAGGAGGTCATCGGGTCCTCGAGCAGGGAGTACAGCGTGACATGCTCCAGCGCACCGTGGGAATATTCCGCGACGGCCTCGTCGACGTCTTCGTACCGGCCGGTACGCTCGTCGAGGCAGCGCTCCTTGGTGACGACCTGGCAGGGACCCTGCGGGTCAAGCTCATTGGTGGCCTTGGCGTCCAGCCAGGACACAGCGCCGCAGAGGCCGAGACGCTCCGGCGTGACGATGCAGACGTGGCTCGGAGAGAACGCCTGGCACATGATGCAGGAGTAGAACACCGGCACAGATTCGTCGGTCATGGACTTCAGACGCTCGTCGCGCTTGTCGAAGACCTCGTTCGCGTGCTTGCGCAGCGCGGCGTTCGGCTCGTCGCCGACGACGATCTTGACCTGGCACTTGTCAACAACGGTGTCGAATTCGGACTTGATCTTCGCGTACAGGACTTCGCCGATGTGGCGGAAGCGGAAGCCGGCCTCAAAGTCGGCCTTGTTGATACGGACACGGATCATGTCGCGCTGGCCGGTGTGCATCAGGCCTTCCACGCAGTTGAGGAAGGAGTGGATCTTACGCTCGAAGACCGGCTCAAAGTCGGGCTGCATGTTCTTACCCGCGACCTCGACGGTGTAACTCATGGAAATCTTGGAGCCGACCGGGATCTCGTCGATTTCGGGGCCTTCGACCACGATCTTGTGATCCTCGACCTCGGAGGCGTCCTTCGTGACGACCAGCTCGAAGCAGTCCTTGCGGGAGCCGTCGACTTCGATCTGCATGTCGCCCTTGCGGATGATCTCGCCTTCGAACGCGGAGGAGTAGGAGACAGGAATGTCGATCTTCGTGATCTTCAGCTTGATGCCGCGCGCCTCGATGGAGGTGTCGATCCAGTCCTTGGTGTCGTCATAGATGATCAGGGACTTCGGAACGGCCCACATGTCGTCGTGGTCGTTCGTGATGACCGGGAAGCCCAGCTTGATCGCGCCCGCGCCGCAGGCCACGGTGATATCGTTGACCGGCTTATAGGCGTTGACAAACGCATTGATGCGGTCGAAGGTGTACTTGTGGAAGCCTTCCACATCGCCCGGCTGGATCGCGCCGAAGATCATGGCGGCACGCACGACGAGGGAGATGACATGGCCGACCGACCAGATCTCTTCGCCGACGGGGACGACACGGACGGGGAAGCCCATGGACAGGCCCGCCTCGACGGCCTGCTCAATGATGCCGCCGATCAGGAACACGAAAATGCCGCGGCTCTGATAGCCCTTGATGGTCTCGACCGCTTCCTCGGTGGAGGGAGCCGGGCCGATC
>OLNF01002495.1_pt1 | contig 14377 bp, 10 predicted proteins | sample 1673061 | NCBI WGS metagenome assembly OLNF01 (sample SAMEA3136751, study PRJEB25190) | human gut metagenome | reverse complement strand
TGCTGCTCGATTTTGCGCGTGAGCAGGGCCTCGAGGTAATCGAGGGCGTCTACGACCCGCAGGCGTGGTCGCGCGCTGCCGGCGTGTTCGGCACCGACCCCGACCAGCGCCCCGATCGCTGCCGCGCATGCTATCGCCTTCGCCTGGGAGAGGCGTGCGCGTATGCCGCGGCCAATGGTTTCGAGGGCGTCGCGACTACGCTCACGGTGAGCCCCTATCAATATACGGAAACCATTCGCGAGGAGCTCGAGCGCGCGTGCGAGCCTCATGGACTCGCGGCGGTGTTCCGCGATTATCGCGAGCAATATCCCGAGGCCACGCGACGCAGCAAGGCCATGGGCATGTATCGCCAGAACTACTGCGGTTGCGTGTTTTCCAAGATAGAAGCCGCGGAAGAACGCGAGGCTCGCAAGGCCGAGCGCGCTGCTGCGAAGGCTGCCAAGGAAGCCGCCGAGGCCCCCGCGCGTGCGGCCGCCGAAGCTGCCCGCCAGAAGAAGCGCGCCGAAAAGCAGGCATACGCTAACAAGCGCGCCGCCCAGCGCGCGGCGCTCAAGGCATACAAGCAAGCACATCACGACGATGCGGCTTGCTGCGAGAAAGGAAACAAGGCGGAATAGCCCAAGGTCAGCGAGCGAAACGCCTGAAGCGATAAAGGAGGAAACGGCGAAGCGGCTCGAGTCGCACGAACGACAGCGAGCGCGACTTGGTCGAATGCGGTAGCGAATTGAGTGAAGCGGTTGCTACTACGACGACGTCGTTGCAAGAAAGGGAACGAGGCGGAATAGCCCAAAGTCAGCGAGAGGACGATTGGCGAGGTGAATTGGTCCGAAAGAGAAGCGAAGCGTACTTCGGTACGCGAGCGACGAATGAGGGACAAGTCGGCCGCCAAGCGTCCGCGCAGCGTCGAGCTATTCCGCCGTTCGTTAGAACGGTGGAATAAAGAATGAAAACTGACGATTTTGATTACGACCTTCCTGAGCGCTGCATCGCCCAGGAGCCTGCGGCGGTGCGCGATGCGTGCAAGATGCTCGTGATGAATCGCGAAACGGGCGAGCTGGAAGACCGCATCTTCCGCGACATTATTGAATACCTCGAGCCGGGCGACGTGCTCGTGGCCAACGAGACGCGCGTCATGCCTGCGCGCCTTTTGGGCGCCAAGCGCGGCACGGGCGGGCAGGCCGAAGTGTTCCTGCTTCGCCAGCGCATGGGTACCGCGGCCGACGCCTATGTGGCAACCGAGGGCCCCGATGGCGCGCTCGGCAGCAACCAACAGGCCATTTGGGAAGTGCTCGTTCGTCCGGGCAAGCGTTTGAAGCCGGGCAGCGGCGCCATCGTCGACTTCTGCGACGCCGAGGGCAACGTGGCCCTTTCCGCCGAGATTGTCGACTGGGGCACCGACTCGGGCCGCGGCGAGCGCATCGCGCGCCTCACCACCACGCGCCCCTCGCTCGACGAAGCCCTGCACGCCGTGGGCCACACGCCGCTTCCGCCCTACATCAAGCACTACGCGGGCGACGAAGAGCTTTACCAAACGGTGTACTCGCGCCACGAAAGCTCGGCGGCAGCACCCACTGCGGGCCTGCATTTTACGCCCGAGCTCATCGAGCGCCTGCGTGCCAAGGGCGTCGAATGGCACACCGTGGAGCTTGAAGTTGGCCTGGACACCTTCCGCATCGTCGATGAAGACGACCCTGAGAAACACACCATCCACACCGAGTTCTACACGGTTCCGCAGGAAACCGTCGACGCGTGCGACGCCGCCCACGCGCGCGGCAACCGCGTGATTGCCGTGGGCACGACGAGCGTGCGCAGCCTCGAGAGCGCCTACGACCGCGAGTCGGGCCGCCTGCGCGCCCGCAACCGCGAGGCCACGAGTCTCTATATTCTGCCGGGCTACACGTTCGGCGTGGTGGACGCGCTGGTCACGAATTTTCACGTTCCGCGTTCCACGCTCATGATGCTCGTGAGCGCGTTTTCGACTCGCGAGAACATCATGGCCGCCTACAAGCATGCGATCGAAAGCGACTACCGCCTGCTCAGTTTCGGGGATGCGATGTTTATTGAATAATACTTTTGCCTACGGCAAAAGTATTGTGTCGACGCTGCGCTGGGTTCTGGCGGCACGCTTCGGGCGGGGCCTTCGGCTTCACGTACCGAAGTACGCTTCGCCTCGGCCGCGTCCGAATCGCACTCGCCAGAACCCATGCTCGCTGACCTTGCTGCGAAAGCGGCTCGTTTCTGCTTCAAGGAAGGAACCCTAATGCCCCTTTTTGATGTGAATATCGATGCGACCTGCGGAAACGCACGCGCGCTCACGTTTGAGACTGCGCATGGCACGGTGCACACGCCCATGTTCATGCCTGTTGGCACGCACGCAACGGTGAAGGGCGTCACCACGCCGCAGCTGCGCGAGCTCAACAGCCAGGTGGTGCTCGCGAACACGTATCACCTGTACATGCGCCCGGGCGTCGACATTATCGAAAAGGCCGGCGGCGTGCAGAAGTTCATGAACTACGACGGCCCCATGCTCACCGATTCGGGCGGGTTCCAGCTGTTCAGCCTCGACCACATGATGAAGACCGACCCCGACGGCGTCACATTCCACGCGCGCGATTATGACGGCAGCAAGCACCGTTGGACGCCCGAGAGCAACATGGAGATCCAGCAGCGCATCGGTGCCGATATTGTGATGCAGCTCGATCAGTGCATTGGCTATCCGTCGCCGAAAGAGGCTGTGGCTGCGTCTACGAAGTTGTCGTGGGAGTGGGCCGAGCGTTGCTGCGCCGCGCATACCCGCGAAGATCAGGCGCTTTTCGCCATCGTGCAGGGCGGCATGCATCTCGACCTGCGCCTTGAGAACGTGAAACGCCTCATCGAAATTGACGCCGCGAGCCGTGCTGCGGGCCATAAGGGCTTCCAGGGCTATGGCATTGGCGGCTATTCGGTGGGCGAGCCGCATGACGTGATGTTCGAGACGCTCGGCGATGTGTGCCAGGCGTTGCCCGACAATCGCCCGCGTTACCTGATGGGTGTCGGCAATCCCACGACGCTCGTGCGCGCGGTGCGCGAGGGCGTTGACATGTTCGACTGCGTGCTGCCCACGCGCACGGCCCGCATGGGCACCGCGTTTTCTCACACGGGCCGCATGAACATGCGCAACGCGAAATACAAGGAAGATTTCACGCCGCTCGATCCCGAGTGCAGCTGCCCCACGTGTACGCATTACACGCGCGCATACCTTCGCCACCTGGTAAAACAGGGTGAAATGCTCGGCGGTATTCTACTGTCGATCCACAATCTGCATTTCCTGATCGACCTTATGGGCAAGGCGCGCGAGGCCGTGCTTGCTGGCGAATACGAGACGTTCTACCAAGATTGGATGAATTCTCCCGCCGCGAACGACTACTAAGGAACGGCGCGGCGGTTTCGCAGCCAGCCACTGCAATGTCGGCTGGCAAAAGCAGCCGCTTCTTGAGCGGGCCCGCAATCCGCTGGGGCGAATATCAATGATGCTGCTGCGGTGTGGCTGACGCCGTTGGTGTCGCGGATGTCGGTGCTTCCGATGGCGATGTCGTCGGATTGTGCCGTCAATGTCGATGCTGTCGGTGTCTCCATGGCGGCGTTAGCGCGGCGTTGGACCGATGCGATAGCCTTCCGTGCAAATTTCCCATGTCAGACTAGCAATGTGACGCTACGCCGAATTGGCGCTAGGCTGGCGTGTCAGATTGGTGCAGCTGCGTGTCAGAAAAGGCGAGAATGGGGCCCCATTGCAGGCGGAGATTCGGGGCCTTTCGCCTATCTCGAATTCAGCAAATCTCTCTCACCTGGTGTTTTGCAAAAGCATTGTTTGCGAGCCGCATTATTGTTCTTGCATTAGGGCCCTGAACTTCGTCATTTCGGGCCCCATAGTGGCGTTTTCTGCCAATTCGGGCTCGATAATCTGCAATGAGGCCCCATTGTGGCATTTTCTGCCGATCTCTTCCGTCGGCCTCTATTGCTGAGTGCTTTCGCTGAGACTTCCGATTGAGTTTCAGTCGAGTGCTTCTGCGAAGGGCTCTGGCCAGGCTTTGGCTCGGGGCGTTTCTGCGAAGGCTTGCTGCAAGGGATTCCATGGAGTCTTTCGCATGGTCTTCTGCGACGGTTAGCGGCCAACGTTCCGCATCGAAAAATCATGTCTGCGCCTGGGATAGGGTGTCGTGCCGCAACGAAACCCTGTGTTTGCTGCAGAGTCAATAACCACCCAACGTTCAACGACGGTGTTTCGCGCTCATGACCGAGACGCTCGGCGACTAGCGGCCACCATCTCGCATCGAAGCTTGCGCCCGCGGCGAGAACGGCTATCCTAAAGCAAGAATAGTTGTCGCGTCGAAGCCGCATAAAGGGGAAAACATGCTGCGCATACCCGATTCTCGAATCGACCAGTTCATTGCCGAAGACGTTCCGTATATTGACCTCACGAGCGAGGTTTTGGGCATTGGTGCCGAGCGGGGTGAGATGGAGTTCTTCACGCGCGAGGCGTGCGTGCTCGCGGGCGTGTCGGTGGCGCGACGTATCGCCGAAAAGTGCGGGTGCGAAATCACAAGCGCGCGAGCCGAAGGCGATGGGCTCGCGGCAGGCGAGACGTTCTTCGTCGTGCGCGGCGCGGCAGCTGATTTGCATGCGGCGTGGAAGGTGTGCCTGAACACGTTCGACCACCTGTCGGCCGTGGCCACGAAAACGCGCATGATGGTGAATGCCGCGCATGCGGTGAACCCTCGTTGCGAAATTCTCACAACGCGCAAGAGCATGCCGGGTGCGAAAGACCTGCTCACGAGCGCGGTTATGGCGGGAGGTGCGTTCCCTCATCGTTTGGGCCTTTCCGAAACCGTGCTTGTGTTCGAGAATCATATGGAATTCATGGGCGGCTTCGACGCGTTTGTCGAGCAGCTGCCGAATATCAAGTCGAAGTGCATCGAAAAGAAGCTGTTTGTGGAAGCGAACGCAGAACAAGCGCGCACGCTCGCGCGCGTAAGTGCGGGTGGGGAAGGCGTCGATGGCATCCAGCTCGACAAGGTTTCCGTTGACGAGTTGACATCCCTCGTTGCCGAGCTGCGCGAGATCGACCCGCGCCTTACGCTTATCGCGGCCGGCGGCATCAATCCCGAAAACGCCGCGGCCTATGCCGCCACGGGCGTTGATGGCCTGGCGACCACGGCGCCGTTTTCCGCGAAGCCCTGTGACATGAGCGCGCGCACGCATGCGCTCTAGGTTGAATAGGCGCTGGCGTTCGGGGCGGACGAAACGTTGCGTGCTTTGCTCGCCGCGTGCGTTAAATGGCGCCTCCTATGGTTGAGCGTGTTTTGCAGGCAATTGTGCTTTCTCGCGCCAACCGAGCGTAGGCACGCCTGCGTGCGTGTAAATCGAGAATGTCTCCTTGGCATTTTAATAAGCCGTTTCGAGCGCGTTTGCGCGCATAGAATCAAAAACGGCAACCATGCCAAGGCTGTTCAAGGGCGCGTTGGCTTGTATACATGCGCATGATTCGCACCCCAGGACGGCCGTGTACTTGATGCGCGTTGAGCGCTGGTCCGCATGCATATGGGGCGTGTAGATGCTTGCCCGCTGAAGATTCCGCTCGCGTTTGCATCTGCGGGTATTCCCTCGAATGATTTCACGAGCTCTACAACGGAACATGCTTCCAGGTCAATTTTAATTGTCCCCATTAAAATGCGCGAAAGCGTCCCTTCTGGAGGTACGCTTTTCAACGTATATTGCCCCTAGGGAATGATCAGGGAGGGCCTGCATTCCCATAGTTAGCAAGGGGAAGGGGGAATCCCATGAAGAAAGACAAGCTTGAAAGCGCGAGCAAAATCGAGACTGCGAATTGCGCCGATGCGCAGGGCAAGGCGCAAGCTGCATCGCCTAAAGCGTTCGCGCGCGGTAGCAAGACGAAAGCCGCCATGTGGGGTGTTGGAGTTGCATCGTTTGCGCTGGTTGTGGGCCTAGTCGCCTGTGCGCCTTCTGCGACTACGGGCAAAATCGAGGCTGCACCGTCGCCAAACGCCGCTGCCAAGCACGCCACGCCCGAGGCCGACGAGTTCGGCGTGGTGAGCGCCGAATCGTGGAAAGACATCTATCCGAACGAGTATGCGAGTTACATGGACAATGCGTCGAACTCGCCCGATTCCGGCAAGAAGAACTACCTGGAAACGTATCCGGCGCTTAACACCATGTACAAGGGATACGCGTTCGCGTTGGGCTACGACCAGGCGGCCGGTCACTTGTATACGCTTGAGAGCGTGAAAGAAACGCCGCGCACGCAGCAAAAAGAGCAGCTTGCAAACTGCATTACATGCAAAACGCCCCAGTTCACCGCTTTGGTGAATTCTGAAGGCGACGGCGTGTACGCCGAGAAGTTCAACGACATGATCGGCCAGTTCGACGAGCCGGTCAGCTGCTACAACTGCCATGAGAACGATCCGAAATCCAACACCGTTGCGAGCAAATTCTTCTTCGATTCGCTCGGGGCTGACGCCGACAGCATTCCGAAGGACGCTCAGGTGTGCGGGCAGTGCCACAATGAGTACTATTTCAATGGCCAAACCAAGGTGCCCGCGAATCCCTACTCGGGTCGCGAGCAAATGACGCCCGATGCGATTCTCGCGTACTACGACAGCATGGGCTTCGCCGATTGGAAATATCCTGGCACCGACACGCCTATGATTAAGGTGCAGCACCCCGAGTTTGAGACGAACTACGGCGGTGGCGGTTCGTATATGACCAACCTTGGCTCATATGACCGATGAACTGTCAAGTGGGAAATAGTGACCCAACCCGCCTTTGCAATGGCCGGTTGGGCCGCATCCTTCGCATCCCTTGCCGCCGCCAGACGTGTTTCCAACGTCAAGCACAGTGATCAGTCTCATATCCGCGTGTCGCCGCCCCGTTCGGGGCCTGGTTGCCGCATTAGGATGCCTTCGGCTGGACGGTTTCCGCTTATTCGATCGGATGATTCTAGAATCGCACGCGGCCCTCGCGGGCTGTGCATAGCCAAATCGCGGGTCGCCCCGGCGCCATCGGCGGCAGCTCGAGATGCTCGGGTCTATGTCGAGGCGGGCGCGAAGCCCGCCGGGGACATCCTCTATGCGGGCATCACCGCGATGTGGTAAATCCATTCTGCGAGCTCGCGGGCGACGGCGACCTTGGCCTTGTTGGCCGAGACGCCGCGCATCTTCAGTGCCGCCCTCCTCTTTCTCAGGCGGGCGGCGCACTTCTCCGCCTTCGCCCGCACGGCCTCGGGAACCGCGGCATCCTCGCTTCTCACGGCCTTGAACTGCTTCGAGTAGCACGACGCGGCCTCGACGAGGATGCGGCGCAGGTGGGAGTTCCCCTGCTTGGCGATGGCTCCGCGCGACACCTTCTTGCCGCTGGAGCTCTCGGAGGGAACGAGGCCGAGGTAGCTTGCGAACGAGGCGCCGTTGTTGAAGCGATCGAAGTCGTGGACCTCGCAGACCAGAGAGAACGCCGACACCTTGCCGATGCCGTGGATGCAGGTGAAGCGCGACATGCGCTCGGAAAGCTTCGGCGACGAGGCGATGGTGCGCAGGATTTCGGCTTCCACCTCCGCCAGCCGCTCCTCGAGGCGGAGCACCGCGCTCATCTTGCAGCGGAAGGCGAATGTTTCTGTCAAGGCTAAACTGAACACCGGGGGATGCTGACTTTGATCCAGTTTCTTTCTAGAATCATCTTAGGGGGCTTTCTCGAGACGGCTCCTCGCTGGTTGCCGGCGCGCTTGGATTTGGCCGTTATAGGATGTCGAATTCGCCCGTGCCGCTACAATCTGCCTGTCGGGCTTGGCGACGTGAGGATGCGCCCGATGCTGGTTGCCAACAGGCTTGGTATGGCTCGGTGCGGATGTCGGAACGATCGTTTTTGTCATGCCGCCAAGCCCGCTGGCTCCGGTCGATAGCCGATAGGTTGATGTACGGGCCTCAGCCTTCCCTCAAAGTAATGCGAACTCCGGCGCCTTGGCGATTGCCAGCTCCTCACTAGCGGAAGGAGTCCTATGGGCAATGAATTCGCTGTATGCTGCGGCGTCGATGTCGGGAAGTGGGCTCACCACGTCGTCGCCATCGACACAGAGACGGGCGAAGTCCTCTTCGACTCGAAGGTCGATCAGTCGGAGCGGGAGATTCGCGCCGCCCTCTCTCCTCTTTGCGCCGCGGGAAAGGTCAGGGTAATTGTCGATGAGCCCGGCCCCATGTCGCGCCCGCTTTTCGCGGTGGCGAAAGACATGGGGATGGAGATCGGCTTCTTGACGCCCAGGGCTATGGCCAAAGCAATAGAGATGTACGGCGGCGACATCAAGACCGACCGGCGCGATGCGACCATCCTCGTAGAGGTCGCATCCGGAATTCCGAAGCTGGTCAAGGCGGTTGACGAGAAAACCCCGGAACGCCATGGCTCATATGACCGATGAACTGTCAAGTGGGAAATAGTGACCCAACCCGCCTTTGCAATGGCCGGTTGGGCCGCATCCTTCGCATCCCTTGCCGCCGCCAGACGTGTTTCCAACGTCAAGCACAGTGATCAGTCTCATATCCGCGTGTCGCCGCCCCGTTCGGGGCCTGGTTGCCGCATTAGGATGCCTTCGGCTGGACGGTTTCCGCTTATTCGATCGGATGATTCTAGAATCGCACGCGGCCCTCGCGGGCTGTGCATAGCCAAATCGCGGGTCGCCCCGGCGCCATCGGCGGCAGCTCGAGATGCTCGGGTCTATGTCGAGGCGGGCGCGAAGCCCGCCGGGGACATCCTCTATGCGGGCATCACCGCGATGTGGTAAATCCATTCTGCGAGCTCGCGGGCGACGGCGACCTTGGCCTTGTTGGCCGAGACGCCGCGCATCTTCAGTGCCGCCCTCCTCTTTCTCAGGCGGGCGGCGCACTTCTCCGCCTTCGCCCGCACGGCCTCGGGAACCGCGGCATCCTCGCTTCTCACGGCCTTGAACTGCTTCGAGTAGCACGACGCGGCCTCGACGAGGATGCGGCGCAGGTGGGAGTTCCCCTGCTTGGCGATGGCTCCGCGCGACACCTTCTTGCCGCTGGAGCTCTCGGAGGGAACGAGGCCGAGGTAGCTTGCGAACGAGGCGCCGTTGTTGAAGCGATCGAAGTCGTGGACCTCGCAGACCAGAGAGAACGCCGACACCTTGCCGATGCCGTGGATGCAGGTGAAGCGCGACATGCGCTCGGAAAGCTTCGGCGACGAGGCGATGGTGCGCAGGATTTCGGCTTCCACCTCCGCCAGCCGCTCCTCGAGGCGGAGCACCGCGCTCATCTTGCAGCGGAAGGTGAACGTGTCGGCCGGCTGGTCGAACTCGTGGGATTCGGCCCACTTGCGGAACGTCTTGGACCATTTCTTCTTCGTCAAGGTGTATTCCGTGCCCGTGAGCAGGAGGAACGACGAGACGCGCTGCTTGGCTTTGCGCAGGTCGGCCGCCACCTCGCCGCGAAGGCGCGACAGGTGGCAGAGCGACTCCTCCTCGGGCGTCGGGACGCGCACCGCGCGCACGCCGCCTGCGAGCATCTGCCGGGCGAGCCACTTCGCGTCGGCCCTGTCGTTCTTCTGGCGGTCGACGCGATAGGAGAGCTTCGAAGTGGCCGCCACCGTGCAGGCGACGCCTCCAGCCTCCAGGGCGCGGGCGAGCCCGAAGCCGGTCGGGCCGGATTCGTAGACGCAGCCGACGGGCTCGGGGAACCCCTGCCCGGAAATCCATGAAAGGAGCTGCCCGGGGTCTTCCGAGAGGACGGCTTCCCGCATTTCCCCGGTTGCGGGGACGATGGCGCAGACGGCGTTCTTTTTCGAGTGGGTGTCGATGCCGACGATGGTAGAATAGCGCATGAAGCCTCCTCGATTGCATGTGGTAAGCGACCACTGTTTCCTTGACGAAAACGATTGTCGCCCAACCCACGATTTGCATATAGGAGGCTTTACCGATTTTCATCGGTCATATCTTCTAGAATCTCTTCATGTTGAGGCTTAACGATCCTTTCATAGGTTCCATCTTTGTGAAGCAGAAGGTACAGCTCAAAACTCGGATTCGTGACTGCGATAGATTCATCGCCGTACGTCTTAAAGGCAAATAGATCTTCTCGATAGCGGCGCAACAACAACCGCTATGCAGGATTACGCGATTGACAATCTGCCAAATCCCCCAGAGCTACTTTCGAGGGACCATGCGTTGGCCTCGACTGCTTTTCGAGGTTTCTGATTCCAATCGAAATTTGTCTATTAAATCACCGCTGCTGTTGCGTCTGGGCACCGGAGCCGACATTGGCCCGGGATAGTTTGTCCGTTTATCGAATTGCAGACGAAGTGAGGCCTGGCACCCGTATACTCTAGGGTTATGAAAGGAGATGGTCATAGCTATGAAGCAACTCAAAGGTACGCCCATTCCTGAGGATAGGGCAGAGGCTCTCCAGGCGAAGTACATTCAAGTGTTCGGTGCTCCCGATAAAGCGAATTCACGTTCGAATTTTGGTAAATCTGAATTCGAGATTTTCTCGCTTTATCAGACGCCCAAGCTTACATATTCTGCTGGGACTGGTCAGTAATGTCTTCCTGGAACAATATCCTTGCTCGTTTGCAGGCAGAAGAGTCCCCGCTTGATTCGCTTCGTGCTCAGGCGGTTTCTGATTTAAGCGAGTTTCGCGGTCGAAATGTGATTTGCTATTACTCTGGCTGGCTGCAAGGTTGCGACGCTTCGAGCGTTTCGATTCTTGACGATGACATGAACGGCCTAATGAATGCGATGTATAAACTCGATCGCAGTAAGGGCCTTGACCTTGTTCTTCATACTCCAGGTGGAGATTTGGCGGCTACAGAAGCGATTGTTAAGTACATTCGCGACTGTTTTGGGAACGATGTTGTTGCTATTGTTCCTCAACTAGCTATGTCGGCGGGAACAATGATTGCGTGCTCCTGCAAAGAGATTATTATGGGACGCCAATCTTCACTTGGCCCCACTGACCCACAATTTGGTGGTGTCGCTGCTGGTGGTGTAATTGAAGAGTTCGAGAGGGCTGTTCAAGAGGTCGAAGAAAACCCTTCAAGTGCAGCCCTTTGGGGTCAAATAATCGGAAAGTATCATCCTACCTTCCTTGGTGATTGCCAGAAAGCCGTCGAGATGTCCCGAGGCATTGTCGGGCAATGGCTGAAGACGAATATGTTCCTTGGGGATTCAGCGGCGGATGAAAAAGTCGAAGATATTTTGAATTTGCTTTGCGACCATAGAGCATCTGCAATGCATAACCGACATTTCTCACACTCGGATTTATGCGATAAGGGGATGAAGATTACATTGATGGAGGACGATGACAAACTGCAGGATAAAATCCTCACGCTCCATCATGCCTTCATGATTACTTTCCAAAAGTCTAGCGTTGCAAAGGCAATTGAGAGTAGCAACGGGGCTCGCTGGATAATCTCCGCTTCGTCTTAGGCGGCAGGGTTTCTGCTGGGAATAGCGCTCCTCGGTGCTGCGCATCGTTTCTGAGTTGGTATAACATACCTTGGATCATACAAAAGTTCTTCGTGAGCTTTAAGGGCGATGCTTTCAACAAGAGAATGTTGCCCTTTTTCATGCGTGTAATGCCTTGCGGGCTGGTCAAGTGCTGTTTCGGGAATGTTATTACGGAAGTGCGGGTAAAAATCGAAAACCTTCTAGCACAACACGATTTTTAGCGACAAAGGCGCAGGTCACGGAAGCGTAAAACCGAGGTCTGGCCAGCATTTTCTCGATTTTCCCCGCACTTCCGTATTTGACCCCTTGCCACACCCTGATTACGTCCCAAAGTGCCGCAAAAAGCCGTATGCCCTGCTTGATGCTGGCGAGGGTCAACGAGCTGCTCGGGGTCGGGACCTCCAGTGTCTCCAGCGTGGACATCGACGCGCTCGCCCGCGCGGTCATTCGTGGCGTCTACGGCAAGGGGGTGTTCCTATAGTTTTGTCAACCGGGAACTAGCAGCCGGCCGATGGCATTAGGGCGCGCTTGCGCAGGGGCTCTGCCGAGCCCCCGAGGTCGTCTCTGGGCATCTGCGCTACGCCGCGTATGGGACCCGGTCGCGCATGATCGCGTAGATCACCTTCATTCTCTTGCGGGCGGTCGCCTTGAGCGCCTCCCCGTGGCACATGCCGCGCTCGCGGCACCTCCTGTAGTACTCGCCGAACCTGCTGCCGCTCCTGCACAGCGAGTTGCATGAGAAGATGAGCAGGTTCTTCAGCCTCTTGTTGCCCTGCCGGGACGCGGACACCGATGATATCGATGACCCCGACCGCCTGTTGCGCGGCGCGATGCCGCAGTGCGACGCGAGGTGGTCGTGGTCCGGGAACTCGCCGACGTCGATCGCGATGACGAGCTCCGAGGCGGTCCTCGGACCAATCCCGGGGATGGTCCGCAGGCAGCGGTACGTCTCGTCGCCCGCCAGCAGCGCCGAGATCTCGCCGTCGAGCCGCCCGGCTTCGGCCATCGCCTCCGATATGCGCCTCGCCAGCATCCTGACCTGGGGGTTCTCGGCCGCGAGCATGAGCTCGGGCGGCCTCGTGCACGACTTCGCCGCCGAAAGCGCCGCTTCGAGCGAGCGCCTTCCCATCCCGCGCGCCGCGGCCGACACGGATGCGCGGCCGGCGTCGAGCATCGCCCAGGGCCCGCCGATGGCGGCCATGGCGGAGAGCGTCGCGGCGTCGGAGAGGTCGCATTCGGCCTCGAACGCCGGGCATGACTCCAGCAGCAGGCTGCGCAGGCGGTTCTTGTCGCGTGTCGCGCACGCCACCGCGTAGTCCCTGGCGGCGGCCATGGCCCTGGCGGCGTCGCGCGTCTCGTCGGGCTCGGGCACCGGCAGCAGCGCGTCCGGTATGCCGATGGCGGTCTTGGCGATGACCAGCGCGTCGCGCTCGTCGGTCTTCGCGTCGCCGGCGAACAGCTTCGCCGCCTGGTGGGCGGCGATCCCCGGCAGGTAGGCGGCCTCGAGCCCGCGCGACCTGGCCACGCGCAGCGGCAGGGCGCCGATGTTGCGCTTCTGGTCGACGACCAGGAGCGTGCCTTTCGGCACTGACGCGAACAGGGCGGAAAGCTCGCGCTCATCGTTGGCGACGGGCCTGTTCAGTGCCGCCTCGCCTTCGGGCGTCACCAGACACGCCCAGTGCGGCCTCTTCCCGACGTCCATCCCGAGCACGCTTCTGCCGTTAACCGCTATCTCCGCCATGGTATCCTCCGTATCGTCGGCCGGTCGGAGGCCATCCGCGCGACACCCACATTACCTGGCCGTGGCGCTTTCGAAGGGAGCCCGGCAGTTTCCTATCGGTCGTCAAGATGGCATCGCCCCCGGTGGCAACACCCCCGGGCCCTCTATGGGGCAGGGGCAGAAGGCCATCCGGGGGCGACCTGACCGGCGGCCCCTCAGGGCTGGTTACATCCTAAGGGGTCCCCGGCTCCGAACGCCGAACGCTTTGTTCAGCGCGATTTCGACTGTAATGGGGTGCTACTTCAGTCTGTGCGGAGCGGGGGAGACCCTCGCGCCCAAGTACACCCTCGACATGGTGCGCGCGTTGCTGGAGAACGGTCATCACGTCAACGTGACGACCAACGGAACGCTCACCAAGAGGTTCCGCGAGCTCGAGGGCTGGGACGCCGAGCTGCTCCGCAGTTTGCACTTCGCGTTCTCGTTCCATTACCTGGAGCTATTGCGGCTCAAGAAACTCGACGTATTCTTCGACAACATTCGGTACGTCAAGTCCCTCGGTTGTTCGTTCGTCCTGCAGCTTAACCTGTGTGACGAGTACCTTCCGTATCTAGACGAGATTAAGCGCGTCAGCATGGAGAACGTTGGTGCATGGCCCCAGATTGCCGCCACCCGCAAGGAGGTCGCGCTCGACTCAAAGGTGCTTTTTGAGACCGCGCTCAGCGACGAGGAATACATCGCCAAGGGACGAGAGTTCGATTCGCCGCTGTTCGAGTTCACCGTCAAAAACTTCAACGTGAAGCGCCGCGAGTTCTGTTATGCGGGAGCTTGGGCCTTCCAGCTCAACCTGCTCACCGGTGAGCTGAGGCCCTGCTATCACAGCCATCGCAGTCAGAACATCTATGAGGACGTGGATGCGCCTATCAGGAAGATGTCCGTGGGGTGTTCCTGCGGGTCGCTCTTCTGCATGAATTCGAGCCATTTCATGTCGCTTGGTGTGATACCCGATATCGAGACGCCTTCCTACGCCGATCTTCGGGACAGGCCGGAGGCTGGGTGGTACACGTCCGAGATGAGGGCGTTTCTCGGGGGCAAGCTGGGCGAGTCCAACGTCGAGTTGTGCCTGGCCTTCTCATAAAATTTTAATTTACGACGGATGGATT
>OLNF01002480.1_pt1 | contig 14431 bp, 13 predicted proteins | sample 1673061 | NCBI WGS metagenome assembly OLNF01 (sample SAMEA3136751, study PRJEB25190) | human gut metagenome | reverse complement strand
ATTCAGTGGTTGTTCCTGTATACAATTCAGAACATACGCTGCAGGAACTGTACACCCGTCTGGAAAAAGTATTCCGTGAAACGATAAAAGAAGAATTTGAACTGATCCTTGTAGATGACGGGTCCAGGGACCGGTCTTTTGCGGTTATGCAAGAACTCCGGGAAAAAGATCCCCGTGTCAAGATCATCCAGATGGCAAGGAATTTCGGACAGCATCCTGCGCTTCTGTGCGGATTTGCCCACGCAAAGGGAGAGTTCATCGTAACTATGGATGATGACCTTCAGCATCAGCCTGAGGAGCTCCCCAAAATGATCAATGTAATGAAGGAACGTGACGATGTGGATGTGATCATTGCAAGCTATGAAGGACGTAAGCATAATCTGATCCGGAAGCTGGGCACAAAGCTGTCTGTATGGGCAACTTCCAAAATGCTCGGCAAGGATCCGAACCTTCAGATCACCAGTTATCGACTGATCCGCCGGTTTCTGGTGGAAGCCATGCTGAAGACCAATACATATCTTCCGCAGATCGGAAATCTTCTGGTTTTAAGCTCCAACCGTATCATCAATGTTCCGGTGCAGCATGCAGCACGTGCATATGGAAAGAGCGGATATTCTTTTCGCCGTCTTGTGAAGGATCTCATCTATGATATTACTGCCCATACGGCATTTCCGTTGCTTATGGTGCGAAACATCGGCATTGCCAGTTTTCTGGTAAGCTTTTTACTGGGGATCTATTATCTGGTGAGATATTTTCTGTGCGGGATCTCAGTGGAAGGCTGGACATCTCTGATGCTTGTGATGCTGGCATTTTTCGGACTGACATTGCTTTCAATCGGGATCATCGGTATTTATCTCATGAATATTCTCAATGAGGCCAAAAAGATGCCGCACTATGTGATCCGTCAGGAGGAGACAGACTGATGAAAAAAGAGATCGGCGGCTATCTGGAACTGGAAGAACCGGCGGGACAGGAATACTATCCGGATCTCTGCGGCGTGAATCTCGGAAGAACAGCGCTTTTGTGGCTGATGGAAGCACGCAGGTGCAAAAAGATCTACCTGCCATTTTTTCTCTGCGATTCCGTAACCGGTGCCTGTGAGAGGTCCGGGGCAGAAATCGAATTTTATCATATGGATGAAGGGTTGCATCCGGTTCTTGAGGAGAGAACTCTTCCGGAAGGAGAATATCTGTATCTGGTAAATTATTATGGCCAGCTTACCGATGATAAGATCCGGAAATATAAAAAAATCTATGGAAATATCATTGTGGATCATACGCATGCGTTTTTTCAGAAGCCGCTGCCGGGTGTGGACACTCTGTACTCCTGCAGAAAATTTCTCGGAGTCAGTGACGGAGCATATCTGTCTACCGATGCGGAACTGGAACCGGAAAAGAAGCCTCTGGACCATTCCATGGGAAGAATGGAGCATATTCTGGGACGTTATGAATATGATGCCGGAACCTTCTATCAGAAAATGCTGGATAATGCAGCAAATTATCATGAGATGGAGATCCGCCGAATGTCCCGTCTGACCGGAAACCTCCTCAGGACTATGGATTATTCCGGTATCAAAGCAAGAAGAGAACAGAACTACCGTCTGCTGTCGCAGCTTCTTCCTTCAAGGAATGCTTTTACAGGGGAGGTGCCGGAGGGACCGTTTGCCTATCCGTATTATCATAAGAACGGATTGGAGCTTCGACACTGGCTGGCAGGCCGGAAGATTTTTGTACCGACAAACTGGCGCAATATCCTGGAAGAATTTGACAGGGATACCATGGAATATGACTGGGCTGCCAATGTGCTGCCGCTTCCCTGTGACCAGAGATACGGGGCAGAAGAAATGCAGTATATCGCGGATTCCATAAGAGAATGGGAGGAAACGGAATCATGAAACACAGATTGCTGATACTGGGAACGTTGGGAGAATTTGAGCAGCTGGTGCAGAAGGCCCGCGAAAAAGGATACTACACCATTGTCTGTGACGGATATCCGGATGGTCCGGCAAGAAAATTTGCAGATGAGGCATTTCAGATCCCGGTAACAGATACGGAACGGATCGCCTGTCTCTGCCGAGAAAAAGAGATCGATGGGATCATCACATCCTTTTCCGACCTTCTTCTGGAATGTATGGTAAAGATCGCGGACCGGGCAGGAATCCCCTGTTATCTGAAACCGGAGCAGCTTCCCTGGTATCGTGATAAATCAGCGACCAGAGCACTGCTTACTGAACTGGGACTTCCCACTCCGGGCTTTCGAAAAATCCCGATCGCATATTTTAAAGACAGGTCCAAAAGAACTCAGCTGAAAGAGCTGCTTGAGGGACTTCGCTATCCGGTGGTCAGCAAGCCACTGGATAAATACGGCTCCCGCGGGATCTATATATCCGAAGATCTGGAGGAGCTGATAAACGGGGCAGAAAAAACAGCAGGATTTTCTGATATGCCGGAGATTTTGGTGGAAGAATATAACGATGGCTATGAATTCAATATGATGACCTGGGTGCGGCATGGAAAAGTCCATGTGATCAGTATTGCAGACCGTGAAAAGACATTTGTTGCCAAAGGTGAGATCCCCATCAGCACAAGAAATGTGTATCCTTCCAGATTATTGTCAAAAGTTGAAAAGCCTGCCACAGAACTTCTTCAGGCATATGCGGACAGAACCGGTCAGAAAGACGGAGCCCTTTCCATGCAGTTTTTCTGGAAGCCGGGAGAAGGTATCCAGGTCTGCGAGATCGCCGCACGATTTTTCGGATATGAGCATGAATTGACCGATATGGTCTATGGCTTTAATATGGAAGAGCTTCTTCTTGCATCTCTCTATGATCCGGATAAACTGGAAAAAATGCTTGCAGAACACGATGTTCATAAACCACAGTGCTGTGGAGCTGTCATTTATTTTCAGGGAAGGCTTCTTACCATCGAAGATCAGTCTGCGGCAGTCCGGCTGGGAGAGAAAGAACAGGTGGAAAAGCCCTGGATCTTTTATCAGGAAGGAGAGAAGGTCATTGAGCATGGCCCTAATCCGTATCTGGCATTATATTATGTAAAAACAGAGAATCGTAAGGAAATGGATCTTCTCACAGAAGAGTTTTATGAGGAAATGCATATTCTGGATCCCAACGGCCAGGAGGTGGCATACCATAATCAGATCCCGGATTATGCACCGGCAGAAAAATAGGCATTGAATTTACAACATGAGTGTGAGAAAATGAAATGTGCAGTTAATGTAGAAAAACCATGAAGAATAAGAAATAAAGAGGAAATACATGATTGATTTTAACAGACCTGCGTTTACAGGTAAGGAATTTGAGTACATCCGTGACGCAGTAGAACGGGGAATGCTCTGCGGCGACGGGATCTACACGAAGAAATGTTCTGCATGGATGGAAGAGCGCTTTCATGTGGGTCATGTGATGCTGACAACCTCCTGTACCCATGCACTGGAGATGGCTGCTTTTCTGGCAGATATCCAGCCTGGCGATGAGGTGATCATGCCGTCTTATACTTTTGTATCAACGGCAGATGCATTTGTGCTTCGCGGTGCAAGGATCGTATTTGTGGATATCCGGCCGGATACCATGAATATTGACGAGAAGCTGATCGAACAGGCGATCACAGATAAGACCCGCGCAATCGTTCCGGTCCATTATGCAGGAGTAGCCTGCGAGATGGATACGATCATGGAGATTGCTGGAAGACATGATCTGAAGGTAGTGGAAGACGCGGCCCAGGGTGTGGATGCCTACTATAAGGGAAAAGCCCTTGGTACCATTGGAGATTTTGGCTGCTACAGCTTCCATGAGACTAAGAACTATACCATGGGAGAGGGCGGTGCGATCCTGTTCAACGGGGATCAGTACCTGGAGAAGGCAGAGATCCTGAGAGAAAAAGGAACGGACCGCAGTAAGTTTTTCCGTGGTCAGGTAGATAAATACCGCTGGATGGATTATGGATCATCCTATCTTCCGAGCGAATTGAATGCGGCATATCTTTATGCCCAGCTGGAGCAGCATAAGAAGATCAGCGATAAGCGGATGCAGATCTATGATTTTTACAATGAGAACCTCAGGTTTCTGGCGGAGGAAGGAAAGATCCAGCAGCCTTATGTACCGGAAGAATGCACACATAATGCACATATGTACTACATTAAGGTACATGATATCCAGGTACGCACAAGGCTTCTGAAATATCTCCGCGAAAAGGATATCTGCAGTGTGTTCCATTATGTACCCCTTCATTCCGCACCGGCAGGAAAAAAATTCGGAAGATTTTCCGGAGAAGATGTTTATACTACAAAAGAAAGCGAGCGTCTTATGCGACTGCCCATGTTCTATAATCTGGATATGGAGGATGCGAAGAGAGTTGTGGATGCGATTGCTTCCTTTGACGGGTTTTGACAGAAGAAGGGGAGAGCTATGAAAAAAATAAAAAAATTATTGGCAGTTTTCGCAGCAGTCGGTGTGGCGCTGATGCTGCCGTTACAGACCATGGCTGCAGTGGATCTGAATGCGAAATATGATATCAGCACCAACCAGATCCAGGGATGGCCGGCAGGACCGGATATTACCTCAGATACCGGTATCCTGATGGATGCAGACACAGGAGTTGTTCTTTATAACAAGGGCGGAGATGAACAGAGATATCCGGCCAGCATTACCAAGATCATGACCTTGCTGGTGGCAGTGGAGAACTCCACCATGGATGAGAAGGTGACCTTTACAGAGACCGGGGTGCGTAATGTTACGGCAGATTCCAGTAATATCGGCACACAGGTGGGCGAAGTCCTGACTATGGAGGATTGTCTTCATGCTCTGATCATCCAGTCTGCCAATGACGTTGCGGCACAGATCGCAGAGCATATCGGCGGGACAGAGCAGGCATTTATCGATATGATGAACCAGCGCGCCAGTGAGATCGGATGTACCAATACACATTTTGCAAATTCCAGTGGACTTCCGGATGATAATCATTATTCTTCAGCACGGGATATGGCGCTGATCTTCCGAGAAGGCTTGAAAAATGAAACATTCCGTACGGTTGTGGGCACACCGGACTATATCATCCAGCCTACAAATATGAACAGCCAGCAGAGAATCCTGCATACCCATCATCCTATGTTTGCACCGGAAAGCGGATTTTACTATGAAGGCTGCATTGGCGGAAAAACCGGAACTACCGTTGCGGCAGGGCATACACTTGTCACAGGAGTGACCAGAGATAATACCACATATATTGCAGTGACCATGCGTGGAACAGAGCTTTCTAATTCCTGCATGGACAGTACAGCTATGTTCAATTACGCATTTGAGAATTTCACAAAAACAGAAGTAAATGGCGGCTATGTATTCCTTCCAAAAGGGGTGGAGCTGAATTCCCTTACCGAGAAGTCAGAGAATACCAATGGGAAAACAGAAACCGGTTACTATTTCGGAGATTATCTGATCGGTACCGCAAGTGTTGCACAGGCAACTGATACACCGGTACCGGAACCGACCGCTGCGGCAGAGGACAGCCAGGAAGCGGACAGCTCCGGATCGGAAGCTTCCACAGAAGTAGCAGAGGAAGATAACAGCAAAACAACAGAGAAGAGTACAGCCGGAGAGGACACCAGCGAAAAAAAGAGCATTCCCGCCCTGCGTAAGATCCTTCTTATGATCATGGCAGCGATGATCCTGATCCTGATCGCCCTTCTTGCGGCTCTCAGAATAAAAGAAAAGAAACATCACAAATAAATCAAAACAGAAAAGGAGAAAGAAAAAATGGGAAAAATAAAAGTAACACAGTGCGGAGATATTGAAGGACTGAAAGTGATCGAGCCAACAGTTTTTGGGGATTCCAGAGGATATTTCATGGAAACTTACAATTACAATGACTTCAAGGAAGCCGGCATTGATGTGGAATTTGTTCAGGACAACCAGTCCAGCTCCCGTTACGGTGTCCTCCGCGGACTTCATTTCCAGATCAACTATCCGCAGGATAAACTGGTACGTGTGGTAAACGGAGAGGTTTTTGATGTTGCAGTTGACCTTCGTGAGGGATCCAAAACATTCGGAAAATGGTACGGAGTAGTTCTTTCAGCAGAAAACAAGAAACAGTTCTTTATCCCGAAGGGATTTGCCCACGGATTCCTGGTACTTTCCGAGAATGCGGAGTTCACCTACAAATGCTCTGACTTCTATCATCCAAACGACGAGGGCGGTCTTATCTGGAATGACAAGGATATCAATGTAGAGTGGCCGATCCCGGAAGGCATGGAGCTTATTTTCTCCGACAAGGATCAGAAGTGGGGAAGCTTCGAGGAATATAAGAATCGATAAGGAATTACAGAATGAAGAAAATATTAGCTTTGCCGGCAGAGCTGTACCAGAATCGAAAGCTGGTTTTAAGCCTTGCAAAAAATGATTTCAAAACAAAATATGCAGGATCCTATCTTGGCATTGTCTGGGCATTCATCCAGCCTATCGTGACGATCCTGGTCTACTGGTTTGTATTTTCCGTGGGACTGAAAGCCGGAACTGTATCGGATTATCCTTTTGTACTCTATCTGGTATCCGGTATCGTGCCGTGGTTTTTCTTCCAGGATGCGTTAAACGGTGGAACCAATGCACTGATTGAGTACAATTACCTTGTAAAAAAGGTTGTATTTAAGATCAGTATTCTTCCCATCGTGAAGATCATTTCCGCACTTTTTGTGCATGTGTTTTTTGTAGTGTTCGCACTTATTTTGTGCGCATGTTATGGATATACACCAAGTTTATATACACTGCAGATCATTTATTATTCCATCTGTACCTTCCTTTTGGTACTGGGGCTTGTGTATGCCACAAGTGCAATCGTCATTTTTTTCCGTGACCTGACCCAGATCATCAGCATTTTTCTCCAGGTTGGCGTATGGCTTACACCGATCATGTGGGATATCAATATGCTGTCTTCACATCCATGGCTGATCAAGCTGTTCAAGCTGAATCCGATGTACTATGTAGTTACGGGTTATCGTGATTCCATGCTTGGTCATGTCGGAATCTGGAACCATGCTTCATGGACGATCTATTTCTGGGTGGTTACGATCCTGCTTTTCGGACTGGGATCTGTAATATTCAAACGTCTGAAACTGCATTTTGCAGACGTTCTTTGATCGAATCAGGGAAGTCTCCTGCGGAAACTTGCTCAGTACGCAGAAAAACAGCAAAACGGCGACAGATTGTGAGAGTGAACGATTTACACAAAAGTGAGGTTAAAAATGGCAGAAGATATTGCGATTTCAGTAAATGATGTCAGTAAAATGTATAAACTTTACGATAATCCCATGGACCGTCTTAAAGAGTCTCTGGGATTATCCAGAAAAAAGAAATATAAAGAGCACTATGCTCTGAACCACGTATCTTTTCAGGTGCATAAAGGGGAAACAGTAGGAATCATCGGAACCAATGGATCTGGTAAATCTACGATCCTGAAGATCATCACAGGCGTACTTTCTCCTACAGGTGGAGAAGTTTCCGTAAATGGAAGGATTTCCGCTCTTCTGGAGCTTGGAGCAGGATTTAACGGAGAATATTCCGGACTTGAGAATGTATATCTCAACGGAAGTATGATCGGTTTTTCCAGAGAGGAGATTGATGCCAAGCTGCAGTCTATCCTGGATTTTGCAGATATTGGAGAGTTTATCCATCAGCCGGTAAAAACATACTCCAGTGGTATGTTCGTGCGTCTGGCTTTTGCGGTGGCCATCAATATCGATCCGGAGATCCTGATCGTTGATGAGGCGCTTTCCGTAGGTGATGTATTTTTCCAGGCAAAATGTTACCGGAAATTCGAGGAGTTCAAGGAAATGGGTAAGACCATTTTGTTCGTAAGCCACGACCTGAGCAGTATCGGAAAATACTGCGATCGGGTTGTTCTTCTCAACAAAGGAGAAAAGCTTGCGGAAGGTGGCGCCAAGGAGATGGTCAATCTCTACCGTCGTGTGCTGGTGAATCAGTATGATGATGCAGATCTGGAGGAAGGTGCAGAGAATGCAGAAGCAGGGCAGGATGGTCAGCTGACAGATGGCACAGCTGGAGAAATTGTGTCGAAAAAAGAGCATGCCGGAGGCGGCAGGGCTATGAAAGACAGCCTGAATCTGAATCCGAAGGTTCTTGAGTATGGCAGTAAGCTTGGAGAGATCGTGGATTTTGCGATCCGGGATGATACCGGAATGATTACAAATGTGATCGAAAAAGGTAAAGAATTTTCTGTTCAGATGAAGGTACGCTTTCAGGCAGATGTCAATGACCCGATTTTCGCATTCACACTGAAAGATCTGAAAGGTACGGAAATCACAGGAACAAACACCATGTATGAACACACTCCTGTGAAACCGCAGAAAGCCGGTGATGTGCGGGAGATTACTTTTAAACAGATAATGCCGCTGGAGGCAGGAGAATATATGCTTTGTCTGGGCTGCACAGGATATAAAGACGGCGATTTTACTGTATTTCACCGGCTTTATGATGTGTGCAATCTGACGGTGATCACAGATAAAAAAGCAGTGGGATATTTTGACATGTTTTCCAAAGTATCTGTGAAATAAGTGGAGGAACTACTATGGCGGAGTTGAATTTAGATTATTATACGGCGAAGGATCATTATTCCGATGGGGATATCGAGGAAACACTTCTGAAAATGGCACAGGAAGGGAAATCGTTTGAGGACCTGCCGGAGGATGAAGTGAGTTTTCCCATGGTCTATCATTTTTCCGGACTGCGGGAGAATATTTTAAGCTGGTACCCTCTGAAAGAGACGGATTCCGTTCTTGAGATCGGAGCCGGATGCGGAGCTATTACCGGAATGCTTTGCCGCAAGGCCGGGCATGTGACTTCAGTGGAGCTTTCCAAGCGTCGTGCATCGTTTTTATCGACACCTAATCCACTGGTGGTATTTCCCTGTGGATCGATATCAACAACCAATACTTTCTTACCTTTTGCTGCAATACACGAAGATAAGTTGATAGACGTAGTAGTTTTACCAACTCCACCCTTCTGATTAGCAATTGCTATGATTCTTCCCATTATCTACTGTATTCCTTTCTTTTGCTGCAACTTTTCATACATTTTCATTCTCTTATGATTATATCACTAAAGTAAATCAGATGCTAGGAATTTTCTACTTAATTATGTAAAATAAGTTTTTATGTTGACGCTTTATGTTTCACGTGAAACATTCCATACTTTATCCTTAAAAATGTTTCACGTGAAACATAAAAGGCACAGTATAATATTGTTATACCATGCCTTCACATCTTCATTATTTGTAACTATTCAGAGCCATGCAAATTAAGGCAGAATATGCTTGTTTACAAGCATATTTGACTCAATTTATATGGCGAAGTAACCACATGAGCAAAAAGCAAGCTGTGAAACAGCGATTTTGCGAATGGGGTTCTGAATAGTTACAAAAATTGACAGAATAAAAGGCATCGCTTCAAGATGAGGTGGTGCCTTTATGTTACTAGGAGGGGTTACGAGAGGTCTTCGATGAATGACTTCACAGGACGCCATTCGCAAAAAAAAACGCTGCGATGAAATCTCACCACAGCGCTTTTTAAATTAGCAGCGCTACCAGGATTCGAACCTGGAAAATGCTGGAGTCAGAGTCCAGTGCCTTACCGTTTGGCGATAGCGCTTTAAACAACATGTTTATGATAATACATGATTGTCCAAATGTCAAGCATTTTTTTGAAAAATATATAAAATTTTGCTTTCTTTTCCCAAAAGGAAATGATATAATCAAAAGGAGCTGTTTTATGCTCTGGATGGAGGAACGAATATGTATACATTTACCAGCAGGGTTCGTTTCAGTGAGACGGACGAGAATGGAAAGCTATCACTCGCAGGCATTATGAATTATCTTCAGGACTGCAGTGTCTTTCACTCAGAAGATGTAGGCAATGGAACGGATGTGCTTAAAAAGCGTGATAGGGTGTGGCTTTTAAATTCCTGGCAGATTATTATAAAGGAGCGTCCAAGATGCTGTGAATACATTGAAATCGGAACACAGGCGTACCAGTTTAAGGGAACGCTTGGCAAGCGAAACTTCTGCATCCAAAGACCAGATGGGACACAGTGCGTTGTCGCAAACTCAAACTGGGTGTTAGTTCAAAAATCACAGATGCGTCCGGTGCGCATCACAGAGGAGGACAGCAGCCCTTACGAGCTTGGAACACCACTTGACATGCCATATGCAGATCGAAAGATTGCAGCGCCAAAGGAAGGCATCGTCATGGAACCTATTACTGTGCGCACCGAACATCTAGACAGCAATCATCATGTGAATAACACGCAGTATGTACTTATGGCAAGCCGTTACCTGCCGTCTGATTTTTCACTGCATCAGGTGCGTGCCGAATACCGTTATCAGGCACTTTTAGGTGATACGATGATTCCTGTTGTCACAAAAGAAGAAGATGGACAGATCATTGTCCAGTTAAAAAAGGATGAGCAGACTGCATATGCAGTAGTTGCTTTTCAGTAAAAGAAGATCACCGACATAAACTTTGGATGTCGGCTGAATCATACAGAGAGCCGCGCAAACGGCAGAATGAGAGGAAATATGATCGAATTAGGAAAGATGCAGACGCTGACTGTGCTTCGTATTAAGGAGTTTGGCGTCTATCTGGGACATGAAGGAGAAAAAGAGAGCGTGCTGCTTCCGAGAAAGCAGGTTCCGCAGGGAACAAAGGAAGGAGATGAGATCGAGGTATTCGTATACAAGGATTCCATGGATCGTATCATTTCCACAACAAGAAGACCGCTTCTTGTAATGGACGAGATGGCAGTGCTGACTGTTAAGGAAAAGACAAGAATCGGTGCATTCTTAGATTGGGGACTTGAGAAGGATCTTCTTCTTCCATTTAAAGAGCAGACAGTTCCAGTAAGAAGAGGAGAGCATTGTCTGGTGGCGCTGTATCTTGATAAGAGTAAGCGTCTTTGTGCAACAATGAAGGTGTATGAGCGTCTTCACAGTGACAGCCCATATCAGAAGGGCGATCAGGTAACAGGTACTGTTTACCGCGTAAATCCTGAGATTGGAGTGTTTGTTGCGGTAGATAACCGTTACTTTGGTTTGATTCCAAAGAAAGAAATTTATGACAATTATCGTACTGGCGATCAGGTTAATGCACGTGTCACAGAAGTGCGTTCTGATGGAAAGCTGAATCTGGCAGTTCGTGATAAGGCATATCTGCAGATGGATACAGACAGCGAGACGATTTTAAATGCAATGGAGTCCTTTGGCGGATATCTGCCATTTGGCGAGAAGGCAGAGCCGGATAAGATTAAAAGAGAACTGAAGATGAGCAAGAATGCGTTTAAGCGTGCACTTGGTCATCTGCTCAAGGAAGGAAAGATTGAGATCGGCGAGAATCGCATTGAATACAGAAAAGAGAAGTGAGTATGACGAAAACAGCAAAATTAAATTTGACGTTTCTGATTCTTGTGATCTTTTCAATTGGAGGCTCATATGCCTATGCGCTTTTGACAAATGGCATGGAGCTTCCAATTTATGCAGATCTTTTAGTGGCACAGCTTCTGATCCTTCTGCCGGCATGGGGATATACAAAAAAAGAGCATATCAACCTTTATAAAGAGATTCGCCATCGCCGCCTGCGTTTTGGCGCACTTCTTTGTCTGGTTGGCATCACGCTCTTATCAATGCCGCTTTTATCGTTTTTGAATCTGTTTAGCTCACTTTTTGTGCCTAATGCAGCTGCAGGGCTTGCAGAGCAGATGACGGGCGGCCCGGGATGGATGAATATTTTATTTCTGGCTGTTATTCCTGCATTTAGCGAAGAATTTGTTTTCAGAGGCGTCTTTTTCCATGGATACAGAAGCCATGGCTTTTGGAAGGCAGCACTTATGAGCGGATTGATTTTTGGATTAATGCATCTAAATTTCAACCAGTTCTCATATGGCTTTGCGCTTGGCGTTATTTTTGCAGCAGTAGTAGAAGCGTCAGGCAGCATTTACGCATCCATGGCAATTCATTTTCTGATTAATTTTCAGTCAGCACAGGCAATAAATGCACTGACATCACTTACTGCATCAGGTGTGGAAGAAGAAGGAATGCTTGAAATTTCAGGAGCTTTTCAGCAGACCTATCTTGTCACAACAGTAATTGTTGTAGGTATTGTAGCTATTGTGACTACAGCGCTTGTTGTTGTATTGGTGAAGCTTTTAGCAAAGCTGTGTGACAGAGAGGACTACTTTGCGTGGGTTCTTAATGGCGGAGAGAAAAAAGCACTTCAAAAAAGAGGTACTAGCAGACTGATTGATCCATTTTTTATCGGTGGTGCAGCAATATGTATTTTATTTATGGTCAGCCGTCTGTTGATGTAGAGCTGCCAGAGCTTCTTAGATGATCTAAATAAGTATGAATCAGCTGGTAGCAGTCTTTTGCCTCCCGCACAGAGCAGGAGGCAAGAAGCAGCCCAATATCGCGGCGGACACGGTAATGTTCTGGCTCCGCAACGATATTTTGCATGATGGGTATAGTATCATCTGGCTTTTCGAGTCCTTCAAGCAGGTAATCGTAGGAAATATGTGTTTTTTCGTGAAGGCGATTCATAATGCTTCGCGATACAGGGCGTGTGCCGCGCTCAAGTGCACCGAGATAGCTGGGTGAGATGCCAAGCAGTTTGGCAAACTCAGACTGTGTCATACCTAGTGCAATTCGTTCATTACGGATGCGGTGGCCGATCAGTATTGAGTATGAGGATTCATAAGAAATCATAAAAAAACTCCGTTTCTGTATAATAAAAGGTACTTTGAGAAGAATTATAGGATAATAAGAAGAGAAAAGAAAGGAAAATCCCTCGCAGGATTTTGCTTTCTTTGTTGTTTAAGGAGAAAATATGCTACAAAAACTTACAATTCGACAAAAAAAGCTTGCCGAATATCTGCTGATTGTGGCAGGTACGGCAGTTATGGCAGTATCACTTCAGTTTTTCTTAGATCCAGATGGAATGGTCCCGGGTGGTTTTACCGGAATTGCAATTATAGTAAAGGAACTGACAAAGGGACTTGTTTCTGGAGGTGTTCCGCTGTGGGTAACGAACCTGATCTTAAATGTGCCGATGGTTCCTATTGTATTAAAGATCAATGGATGGGACTTTGCAAAGCGCACGGTGGCAGGATCACTTCTTCTTTCTTTTTGGCTTGCAGTGATCCCATATGTGCAGCTGATGGAGGAACCTGATTTGTTTTTGACATCTGTTTTTGGAGGTGTCAGCATGGGTATCGGTATTGGTCTTGTCTTTTTAGGAAAGGGAACTACAGGCGGTACTGATATGTGCGGTGCAATTTTGCATCACTTCTTTCCTCATATTTCACTGCCAAAGCTGATGCAGCTGCTTGATGTGGTTATTACGTCAGTCGGCATTATGGTTTTTGGCATTCGTGTTGCACTTTACTCTATTATAGTAGTTTATCTGACGGCGAAAGTTTCAGATCGAATCATGGAAGGCAGCACATCGGCAAAAATGCTCTACATCATTTCAGATCAGTCAGAGATAATTGCCGAGAAAATTATGGAGAAGCTTGGCAGAGGTGTCACTGGACTGCAGGGAAAAGGCATGTACACAAATCAAGACAAAACTATTCTCATTTGTGTTATATCTCCTCGTGAAATTGCCCGCATAAAAGATGTCGTTTTGGAAGCGGACAGCAAGGCTTTTGTGATAGTAAATGACTCAAGAGAAGTATTAGGCGAAGGTTTTGTAGAAATTCAATAAAAATGTCGTTTTCAACCCACTAATAAAATGTGAAAATTAGGTGTACAACATATATAAAAATGTCGTTGCTTTTTTGGTGAAAAACAGTATGGTAAAAAATTATGAAATCATGTATTATAATCATATCAGAAAACTGACTGTCAACAGTTTCGAAAATTAGGGAGGAAATTCAAAATGGCAAGTTTGTCTTTAAAGAATGTAACTAAGGTTTATCCTAACGGCTTTGTCGGCGTTAAGGATTTCAACCTTGAGATCGCAGATAAGGAATTCATCATCTTCGTAGGACCGTCTGGTTGTGGTAAGTCTACTACTCTTCGTATGATCGCAGGTCTGGAGGAAATTTCTTCTGGTGAGTTAAAGATTGGTGATAAGGTTGTTAACGACGTAGAGCCAAAGGACAGAGATATCGCGATGGTATTCCAGAACTACGCTCTGTATCCGCATATGTCTGTATATGATAACATGGCATTCGGTCTTAAGTTAAGAAAAGTTCCGAAGGCTGAGATTGATAAGCTGGTTCATGAGGCAGCTAAGATCCTTGATATCGAGCATCTGCTTGATCGTAAGCCGAAGGCTCTTTCCGGTGGTCAGAGACAGCGTGTTGCTATGGGTCGTGCAATTGTGCGTGAGCCAAAGGTATTCCTGATGGACGAGCCTCTGT
>OLNF01002477.1_pt1 | contig 14453 bp, 13 predicted proteins | sample 1673061 | NCBI WGS metagenome assembly OLNF01 (sample SAMEA3136751, study PRJEB25190) | human gut metagenome | reverse complement strand
GAGACAAGGAAGCTGACCAATTAAGTATATTCGACCCACGGGACCCGTTTACGGGTAGCAAGTAATGGGCGCAAGCTGGCAGGCGTTTTATGCGCACTTGTGCGCCGCTAGTATTATTAGGGCTATGCCCGAAACCGAAATACCCCCCGCTATGCGGGGGGATCTTTGTTGGAAGTACTCTAATTAAGCCTGCCCTGAAAGGGGAGGTGGACATGAGCGTCAGCGAATGGACGGAGGGGTTGCAACGTGGCTGCTCTTGTTTGCGTCAACCCCTCAGTCAATCCGCCTTACGCGCGTAAGCGCGCTTATATTCCGTATTCGCCGTTTTCAACGGTGAGGGTTTTGGAATAGAAGGCGGTCATGGCCTTTACAAGGCTGTCTATGTCCTCGGCGCCCGCGGTTTCGTAGCTTGAATGCATGGCAAGCTGGGGCAGGCCTATGTCCACGGTGCTTACGGCAACCTTGGTGTTGGCAATGCTGCCCAGCGTGCCGCCGCCCGCCATATCGGAACGGTTGGCAAAAACCTGCACCGGCGCGCCCGCTTCCGCGCACACCCTGCGGAACAGCGCGGCGGATACGCCGTCGGTAGTGTATTTCTGGTTGGCGTTGAACTTTATCACTATGCCCTTGTTCATGTAGGGGCAGTTGTCGCTGTCCGAATACTCGGGGTGGTTGGGATGCTGAGCATGGGCATTATCCGCCGATACCATGAAGCTCTGCGCCACCATGGCAAGGTATTCTTCTTCGCTCTTGCCAAGGTTGAGCGCAATGCGGCGCAGAAGGTCGCGCAGAATGTTGGACGCTGCGCCCTGCTTGGTGGAGCTGCCGGTCTCCTCATTATCAAACACGCAGCATACAGGTATGCTGCCGCTCTCGGCCGCGTTTATAAAGCCCTCCATGCAGCCGAACGCGCACTCCACGTCGTCCAGCTTCGGGGAGGCGATGTACTCATCATCCCTGCCGAGGAACGTGGGGGCCATGCGGTTGTAAAGGTAAAGATCGTGGCCTATTATGTCCTCTGCGTTTATGCCGAGGCTGTCCGCCACCACCTGCATGAATTTGCCCTTGCCGTTTTCGTCTGAGAAAAGGGGCAGCGTGTCCACATTTGCCTTTATTTCAAAGCCGTTGTTGGCGTTGCGGTTCATGTGTATGGCAACGTTGGGTATTATCACAAGGTCGCGGTCAACGTTCACAAGCTTGGTCGCAATGCGGCCGTTCTCCCCGCGCACAAGCACGCGGCCCGCAACGGAAAGCGGACGATCGAACCACGTGGACATGAGCGCGCCGCCGTAGCGTTCGGTTGTAAGCTGCACATAATGCGCGCCGGCCTTTTCCGGATTATCCTTTATCTTAAAGGTTGGTGAGTCGCTGTGCGCGGCGGAAAGCATAAAGCCCGCGGTGGGTTCGGCGGGGATGCGGAACGCCATTATGCTCGATCCGTTTGGCGAAACATAGTATTTGCCCCCGCGCTCAAGCCGCCACGGCTTTTCCGTATACAGCTTTTCGTAGCCCTTTTCGTTCAGCATGGCCTCAAAGTTCGCCACCACCTGATACCTTGTGGGGCTCTTTTTCATAAAGTCCAGCAGTTTCTTTGCGCTTTCGTTTTTCATGGTGTGTGTCTCCTTTTTATAGTTTATCTTTTTACTAAATTGCTTAACAGTCAACTTTTACCCCTCAAACATCCAACTTTTCGCCCTGCAACATCCAACTTATTATGCCAAAATGTTGAATGTCGCGCCGCATGCCACCGTGAGGGGATACTTCCTTATGCTATTTTACCATATCGGGCAGAAATATAAAACAGCCGTGCGCGGTTACCCGCGCACGGCTGTGCGTTTGTTTTAGTGTTAGTCGATGGCGATGGTGCTGGCGGAAGCAAGCTTCTTCTGCTCATACTTGGGCAGGTTGACTGTCAGCACGCCGGCTTCGTACTTGCACTTCACGTCCTCGCTCTTTATGTCGCCAACGTAGAAGGTCCTCTGGCAGCTGCCGCTGTAGCGCTCCTGACGGATAACGCGCTTGGTCTTCTTGTCGGTCTCTTCCTTATCCAGCCCCTTGGCGGCGCTGATGGTAAGGTAGCCGTTCTTCAGCTCAACGTTGATTTCGTCCTTGCTGAAGCCGGGCAGGTCAACGTTCAGCTCGTAGCCTTCTTCGGTCTCGTGTACGTCGGTCTTCATCAGCTGGGAAGCACGCTTGCCGTACAGAGCCTTGTCGGTGTTCCACATGCTGCGTTCAAACGCATCGTTAAACAGGTCATCAAAAAGGTTTTCTCCAAAAATCATCGGTAACATAATATTTCTACTTCCTTCCATAAGGTAAATTTTTTATTTCTCGGCCGGCCCTTATCGGGTCGCCTGCCGTGCCGCTCCATCCGGGGCCCATCGCCCTTTCCTTCGCGGTACAGCTTATATTATAGTCCGCTTTTGCCCCAATGCAATAGCCTGAGGCCAAGCTTCACATTCGTTCATTATTATGGATAAAAGCATCAAAATTATGTAACATTTTAATATTTATGACGCAATCGGCGCGTCCTGCGTTTCCTCCTTATATATAACGCAGTGTACTATCCTGTGTTCCGCAACCTTGTCAACGTCCGCATGGATGCCGCATACGGAAACGGAGAAGCGGCTGCCGTCCTCGGGTATGACATCGAATGCGGAGAATATAAGCCCGCCTATGGTATCGAGCTCGTCCGTGGGCAGCTCCATGCCGAAAAGCTCGCCTATGTCCTCAAGCGCGGCGCGCCCGCCGGCGGAGTATTTGCCGCCGCCGAGGGGTATTATGGCCTCCTCGGAATCCACATCGTCAATATCGCCCACTATCTGCTCCACAAGGTCGTTCATGGTAACTATGCCGCTCATTCCGCCGTATTCATCCAGCACCACGGCAAAGTGATTGCGCGTGCGGCGCATTTCGCGGAAAAGATCGTCCGCCTTAACGCTGAGCGGTACAAACAGCGCGGGGCTTACGGCGTTTTTCATAACGCTTTCGCGCGTGCGGTCGGTAAGCTTCAAATAGTCGCGCGCCTTCAGCACGCCAACAACGTCGTCCGCAGTGTCCCCGCAAACGGGATAATGCGAATGGTTGGTCTCCTTTATCGTGGTTTCCCATTCCGCGTCCGTTTCCTCGGTCCAAAGCATATCCACCATTGTCCTGTGGGTAAGTATGTCCTCCGCCGCAATGTCGTTAAACTCGAACACGTTTTGCAGCAGTTCCTTTTCGCCTTCCTCTATGGCGCCCTTTTCGCTGCCCGCGTCTATCATCATGCGTATCTCGTCCTCTGTCAGTTCGTCGTCCTCCTCGTTGGGGTCAACGCCAAGCAGCTTCAGCACAAGATTGGTGCTTACCGTAAGCAGCCATACTATGGGCCTGAACGCGGCGGATATGAACGCTATCACTCCGCTCAATGCAAGGGCAATGCTTTCGGCCTTTTTCATGGCAAGGCGCTTGGGCACAAGCTCGCCGAAAACAAGGGTGAAAAAACTGAGTATAAGCGTTATTACAACAACGCTTATGCTGTTGAGAAGATGCGCGTTTATGTTCACGCCTGTTGACTGCACGGCTTCAACCAGCTTGCCCGCAAAGTTATCGGCGGCAAATGCGCTGCCTAAGAAGCCGGCAAGTGTGATTGATATCTGTATAGTAGCCAAAAAGCGCGCGGGCTGGGAAGTAAGGCGGCTGAGTCGCGCGGCGCGTTTGTCGCCCTCCGCCGCAAGCTTGTTCAGTTTGACCTCGTTCACCGAAAGCACGGCTATCTCAGCGCATGCGAACACGGCGTTGAGCAGAATAAAGAACAGCTGCAGCAGCAATAGTCCTATAAGCGGGTCGTCTTCCATTTTGGTTTTGATTCCTCCAAATAATATGATTTTATTTATGCAAAAAAGCCATGCCGTATGACGCCCGTATAAAAACCATAACGGGCGCGGGAGGTATGACCTTTCACATTTTCAGCTATATGCGATTGTAACGGAACAGGGCTGGGCGCTTCAGCGTCGCTCTCGTCCATTTTTGCGTTCTCCTTTCGCATGTCGCGCCCTTCAAAAGCGCTGCAGCATATTATACTATAACATGCGCAATATATGCAATAGCGGCTTAAAATAACTTCAGTTATTAATTTTTCTTAGCGGCCTTCTTTACAACTCTGCCGATACTTTTTTCTTATAGCGTTATAACATCCTCTGTTTTAAGCATTTTTTGGGCTTTTGAGGAATAGAAAAAATGGCCAATTTATGTTACTGCATCACAGACATATTTACATCTCTTCACTATAATCACCCCAGTTGTTGTTAAGAATCGGAGGAAACAATGAAGCGATTGGATATAGAATCCGAGCTTTTGGAGCTTGGAGCCCCTGCCGGGAGACAAGGGTATATTCAAATGGTCACGGCGCTCGAATTCATTATGCAACACGATGACGTCATGTGTGCAACCGCCAATTTATATCCCTATGTTGCGGAGCGGTTAAACACGGTGCCACCCAGGGTTGAACGGAACATACGCGAGGAAATATATGCCATTTGGTCGCGCGGCAACCAAGACCGATTAAACGAATTGTTTGTCAATCGTGAAAAATGTCCGCCGGGCTCAAAGGAATTTCTCTACACGCTTGCGCACAGGCTTCGCCACGAAAAGGTGAAGCAGCAGGCTTGATTTTTTCCTTTCGGCCCGTTTTTTTAAGACCCGGGCCCTTTTATTGGCTTTTTCCCTCCGCTGCTTCAACATATTTCAATATCCCCTCCGCCGCTCCCTTCATCATGGCACGCATGTGTTCTTCATTTTGCAGCAGCGCCTCGTCGTTGGCATTGGACAGGAACCCGCATTCAAGTATTACTGAGGGCGGTTCGCTGTTTTTTATTATATAATAATCGCCCGGGTTAACGTGGCGCAGCGGCCTGCCTATCGCGCCGCAAACGCCGTCCAATACGCATTTTGCAAGCTTTTCCCCTTCAACCGAGCCTTTCATATAAAACGCCATGGGGCCGGATACGCTTCTGTCGCCGAATTTATTCATATGTATGCTTATAACCGCAGCCGCACCGGCGGAGTTTATTATGTCCCGCCTCGCCGCCATGTCCTTCTTTTTGTCCGCATTGAGCGCGTTTTCATCCTCCCGCGTCAGTACGGCGGCAATGTTCAGCGCACTAAGCTCATCCCTGAGCGCCATGGCATAATTCAGGTTTATGCCTTCCTCCGCAATGCCCGTATCCATGCCCGTCGCTCCGCCGTCCGGCAGGCCGTGGCCGGGATCTATCACCACCGTGAAGCGCGGCGCGGGCGTGGGCACAATCGGTTCCGCAGTTGGCTCGCCCGCCGCGTTTGCGGCCGCGCGCTCCTTTTGAACGAACAGCAGCACCATTCCGCCGCATAGTATCAGCGCGGCCAAGCCTGTCGCTAACAGGCGGACGGTTTTGTGCATTCCGTGCGCCGAATTTCGCCTTGCCATAACATCACCTCATAATAAAAGTATGCTTCTTAACCGCCGCTTATGCTTTTTTATGGGAGCCGAATATTTTTTAGGCGGCATGTTTTCGGCCGGCCGATGTCATATTTATGCCATCATCCTGCATATCAATATAGCTATACACAGCAGTTGTCCACATTATCCACATAGTTATCCACACGTTTGCGGCGCAATACGCCCTTTTTTTGCTTTTCTCCACATTATCCACACCGCCGCGCGCTTATGCATAACGCCCGCGCACTTGCATAATGCACGCCCGCTTCACCGCAATCCTTTGGCTGAGAGTACCTAAACCGAAGGCCGCCACAATTGTACGTCATGCGCGGACACGCCGTGCAGCCGCAGCCGCTCCGCTCCCTTTTCAACGAAAATTATAGGCAAAATGGGCATTTTTCTTTGACACGGCGCAGGAAATGATGATAAAATAAAATGCAAGATAACAAAAGAATTTTTATGTCGGTCAATCAAAGAACGAACATGAATGCGTGCCGTTTTATTCCGCATACGCGCGGAGAAGGGAAGGAATGCTATGTTTTGCATAGGCGAAAGAATATGCTACCCCATGCACGGCATAGGGGAAATAGAAGGAATTGAGCAGCGCAGGGTGCTTGGCGTTAACGCGCAGTATTATTTGCTCAAATTCGATTCGGGCCGCGTAAGCGCGATGGTGCCGGTTGAAACAGCGGAGAAAATCGGGCTGAGGCGGCTTATATCGCGCAAAGAAGGGGATAAAGTGCTGCGCTACATCATTTCCGGCGTGGCGAGCACGGGGGCCTCCCAAAGCGGGAACTGGAACCGCCGCTACCGCGAAAATTGCAGCCGGCTGAGGAGCGGCGGCATATACGGCATTGCGGACGTTTTTATATTTCTCAAGCATAAGCAGCAGGAAAAGGGGCTCAGCGCAAGCGAACAGAAAATGCTTTCGCTTACAATGCGCCTGCTGAGGGACGAGCTTTTATGCATAGGCTGTTCGGAGGAAGAAGTGTACGGCGCAATAAGCTGATATTTTCCCGCGAAGGACAAATTTTATCCATATGCAGCGGGACGCTTCTATTATATAATAATGAATTAAATAAGCTGTACAGGAGGTAATATAACTTGGCTAAAAAATTCGCCCGCATCATTATTGCGATAGCGGGCGCGCTCATCGGCCTTGCGGCCACGGCAGGGGCGGACAAATTGCTGGCGATGATGAATCGCCTGCCTTTGCACGAAGCGGTGTATATTGCGGCGGCAATCATATTTGCAATCATATTTTATATTTTATCCCCGCGCATTATATCCGGCTTTTCAAAGGCAGTGGGCGCAGCGGAAGCCCGCATGAGCGATATGTCCTTATCCGATATTTTCCTTGGCGCGGTGGGGCTTATAGTTGGGCTTGTGATAGCGCTGCTTTTAAGCACGCTCACGGCAAATCTCCCTTGGCTCATAGGCACGATTATAAACGTTGCGCTTTACTGCGCGTGCGGCTATCTTGGCTGCGCGCAGGTATTGAAGCGCAGGGGAGAGGTCAATCTGCCTTCGTGGTTCCGCCGCCCGGGCAAGGGGAGCAAATCCTCTTCCGCCGCACGTCCCAAGGTGCTTGATACGTCCGTAATAATAGACGGGCGCATTGCGGACATTTGCCAAACCGGCATGCTTGAAGGGCAGATAATAGTTCCCGCGTTCGTGCTGGCGGAGCTTAGGCACATTGCGGACAGCGCGGATTCCTTGAAGCGCAACCGCGGCAGGCGCGGGCTGGACATACTCAACCGCATGCAGAAGGAGCAGAACATTCCCATAAAGGTAGTGGATACCGATTATGAGGACATTGCCGAGGTGGACGCAAAGCTTATAAAGCTCGCTTACGATTTGGGCGGGGTTGTGGTCACGAACGACTATAATCTGAACAAAGTGGCGGGCGTGCAGCGCGTGCCTGTTTTCAATATAAACGAGCTTGCAAACGCCTTAAAGCCCGTTGTGCTCCCGGGCGAGGAGATGACCGTGAACATAGTTAAAGAAGGCAAGGAAGTGGGCCAGGGCGTGGGCTATCTTAACGACGGCACAATGATAGTTGTTGACGGCGGCAGGCGCTTCGTTGGCGAGGATGTTGACGTTATTGTCACAAGCGCGCTGCAAACGGCGGCGGGCAGGCTGATATTCGCCAAGCTTAAATATCAATATTAAAATCGAAAGGGGACACCATGAGGCAGAGCGAGCTGATACGCGCGGCGTACGAAGGGAAGAACACGCTGGTTATAAAAAACGCGAACGTTGTGAACGTTTTTACGGACGAGATTGTTCGCGCGGACGTAGCGGTATACGAGGACGTTATAATAGGCGTTGGCAGTTACAGCGGCGAAAACGAAATAGACGCCGGCGGCGCTTACCTTGCGCCCGGCTTCATAGACGCGCATGTGCACATAGAAAGCAGCATGGTAATACCCTCCTCCTTCATGAAGGTTATAATGCCCCACGGCACAACAACCGTTATTGCCGACCCGCACGAAATTGCAAACGTTGCGGGTGCTGCGGGCATACGCGCCATGTATAAGCTGACCGACGAGCTGCCGCTGAGGGTGCTTTTCATGCTGCCCTCCTGCGTGCCGGCAACGCCGTTTGAGCACAGCGGGGCAAAGCTGGTTGCGGAGGACATGGAGCAGTTCATGCACAAAAGCCGCATATTGGGCCTGGGCGAGGTTATGGACGCGAACAGCGTTATAAATTGCAGCCAGGAAATGCTGGATAAGCTAAGGCTTTTTGATAAGCGGCCCATAGACGGCCACGCGCCCATGCTTGAGGGCATGGGGCTTAACGCATACCGCGTGGCGGGCGCGTTCAGCGACCATGAATGCTCAACATATGAAGAAGTCAAGCAGAAGCTTGCAACGGGCATGAACATACTGCTGCGCATAGGCAGCGCGGCCAATAATATGGACGACGTTTTGCGCCGCATAGCCGAGGAAAAGCTGCCCACGCGGAACATGATGTTCTGCACGGACGATAAGCATATTGAGGATATCCGCCGCGAAGGGCACATAAACGCGAACGCGCGCATGGCAGTGGCCGCGGGAATAGACCCGATAGACGCAATAAAGATGGCCTCCTATAACGCCGCCCGAGCATACGGCATACGCGGCGTTGGCGCGATAGCCCCGGGGTACAAGGCTGACATGGTGCTGCTGGAGGATTTGAAGGATTTCAAGGTGAAGCAGGTTATAAGCCGCTTCGGCAAGCCATATACGGGAGAAGAGCAGATACCTTCGCCCATACTGCCGCCGCAGGTGTTCAATAGCGTTCGCCTGCCCGAAATTTCAAAGTATGACCTTGCGCTCAGGTGCCATGTCAGCGCGCCGGTAATAAAGATGATACCGCATCAGCTTGTTACGGAGCTTGTGTACCGCGATGTTGAGCGGGACGAAAACGGCTGCTTTATCCCAAGCGAGGGCATGGTTAAGCTTGCCGTTATAGAGCGGCACCACGCGACCGGCAGCATGGCCGTTGGCATACTGGAAGGGCTTGGCATAAAGCACGGGGCGGTGGCCTCAACCGTTGCGCACGATAGCCACAATTTGGTAGTTGCCGGCGATAACGACGAGGATATGCTCATGGCGATAGAATCGCTAAGGGATTGCGGCGGCGGATACAGCGTGGTCAGCCGCGGGGTGGTGCTTGCAAGGCTGCCGCTGCCAATAGCCGGGCTTATGACTGCCGCGCCCGTGAACGACGTGCTTGAAATTCAGCAGGCGCTGCTCGATGCGCTCTATTCCCTCGGCGCCAAGCGGGACAGCGATCCGCTCATCGCGCTCTCCTTCATGGCGCTGCCCGTTATACCGGCCGTTAAGCTTACGGACGAGGGACTTTTTGACGCAGTAAACTTCAAATTTATAAAATACAACTGATAAACGCCGCTTTGGCGGGAAGGAGTTAAGCCCCATGGGCATTATAGGACAGAGCGTAACGCGCGTGGACGCGCCGGACAAGGTTACGGGCCGCGCCAAATATACGGACGATATTGCGGATAAGTCCGCGCTTATCGCCAAGGTGCTGCATTCAACAATTGCGCACGGCTATGTTAAAAGCATAGATACGAGCGAGGCCGAAAGGATAAAGGGCGTGGTGAAAATAGTCACCTGCTTTGACGTGCCCAATATTCCCTTCCCCACGGCGGGGCATCCCTGGAGCACGGATGTGCATCATCAGGACATTGCGGACAGGCTGCTGCTCAACCGCCACGTTCGCTACTACGGGGACGATGTGGCCGCGGTGGTCGCGCGGGACGAGGTAAGCGCAATGCAGGCCATACGCGCCATAAAGGTTGAATACGAAGAACTTCCCTTCGTGCTTGACCCCATCGAGGCCATGCGGGACGGCGCGCCGCAGATACACGAAGGGTTTGACCATAACATACTTGCCCATACGTCATACGAGGACGGCAATTATGAAGAAGCCATAAAGGAACCCGGGCTTATAGTGGTGGACAAATGGTACAATACGCCCACCGTGCAGCATTGCCACATAGAAAACCATATATGCTACGCCTATGAGGAGGCGGGCAAAATAAACGTTGTAAGTTCCACGCAGATACCGCACATAGTCCGCCGCATAGTGGGCCAGGCATTGGGGCGGGACTGGGGCAGCGTGCGCATAGTTAAGCCCTATATAGGCGGCGGCTTCGGCAATAAGCAGGACGCTTTGTATGAACCGCTGTGCGCATATCTTTCCACGGTGCTCGGGGGAAGGCTTGTTAAGCTGGACATGAGCCGCGAGGAAACCTTTGCAAGCAACCGCGTGCGCCATGCTATCCGCTACCATATCATATCCCATGTCCGCGCGGACGGAACATTCGTTGCGGGCAGGCTTGAGGCGTATTCCAACCAGGGCGCGTATGCAAGCCACGGCCACGGCGTTTGCGCCAAGGGCGCGGGCGCGTTCAGGCAGCTTTATCGTTACCGCGGCGCCTGCAAGGGGGACGCCTATACCGTTTACACAAACATAGCCGCCGGCGGCGCGATGCGCGGCTACGGCATTCCGCAGATGATGTTCGCAATGGAAAGCCACGTGGACGATATTGCAAGGCGGCTCAATATTCCCCCGCTCAGGCTCAGGCAGATGAACCTAATGGAGGTTGGGTACAAGGACAATTTTTCTAAAAACGAGAATTATTTCGACAGCTTTAATCAATGCATCAAAAAGGGCATGGAGTATATTGGTTACGACCGCAAGCTGGAGGAATTTTCGCACGACACGGGCGATATTCGCCGCGGCATAGGCATGGCCGTTTTCTGGTACAACACCGCCGTTTGGCCGATATCGCTTGAAAGCTCATCCTGCCGCATGGTGCTCAATCAGGATGGAAGTGTGCAGCTTCAGCTTGCCGAAACCGAAATAGGACAGGGCGCGGATACCGCCTTCAGCCAAATGGCGGCGGAGGAGCTGGGCATTCCGCTTAAAAAGGTGCATATAATCTCCGCGCAGGATACGGACGTTACCCCCTTCGGCACGGGCGCATACGCCAGCCGCCAAACCTACGTGGGCGGCTTTGCCGTGCAGCAGACGGCGCGCATAATGAAGGAGCGCATATTGAGCTACGCGCACGAGCTTACCCGCATGACGGTTCACAATTTGGACATTGAGGACGGCTATATCATAAACATAAACAACAGCAGGCGGCTGATGAGCCTTGCCGAGCTTGCAACAACCGCGCTTTACAGCCTTGAGCACAGCCAACACATAACCGCCGAAAGCACATATCAGGTAAAATCCAACGCGTATTCGTTCGGCTGCTCCTTTGCGGAGGTGGAGGTGGACATTCCGCTTTGCAAGGTTAAGCTTGTGAACATAATAAACGTGCACGACTGCGGCAAGCTCATCAACCCGCAGCTTGCTGAGGCGCAGGTGCACGGCGGCATGAGCATGGCAATAGGCTACGGGCTGAGCGAGCAGCTGCTTTACGATAAAAAGACCGGCAGGCCGCTGAACAACAATCTGCTTGACTATAAGCTTTCCACCACCATGGATCATCCGCACCTTGAGGCGCAGTTCGTTGAAAACTACGAGCCCACCAGCGCATACGGCACAAAGGCGCTGGGCGAGCCGCCCGCGACCAGCGGCGCGCCCGCCATACGCAACGCCGTGCTGAACGCAACGGGCGTAGAGATAGACTCCATACCCCTCACGCCGCATGTATTGTTTGAACGTTTCCGCGAAGAAGGGCTTATTTGATAAGGAGGGACAGGGCATGTATGACATAAAGGCGCTGTATGAAGCGAACAGCGTTAATGAAGCAATAGAGCTGATGCGGCAGCACCCCGATGCAAAGATAATCGCCGGCGGGAGCGACGTGCTCATAAAGCTGCGCGAGGGCAAGCTTGCCGGCTGCGAGCTGGTGAGCATATACGGCATAGACGCGCTGAGGGGCATAAGCATGGACGAGGACGGGACGCTTAGAATACTTCCGCTCACAAGCTTTTCGCACATCACTAAGGATCCGCTTATAAACGAGCATATAAAGGTGCTGGGAGAGGCCGTGGACATGGTGGGCGGGCCGCAGATAAGAAACATCGGCACAATCGGCGGCAACATTTCAAACGGCGTTACCAGCGCGGACAGCGCAAGCACCCTGCACGCATGGGACGCAATAGTTGAGCTTACCTCGGCCGAGGGCGTAAGGCAGCTCCCCATAAGGGAATATTATATAAGCGCGGGCAAGGTGGCGCTCCGCCCCGCCGAGCTGCTTACGGCAATACTTATAAAAAAGGAAAGCTACGCGGGCTATAAGGGGCATTACATAAAATATGCCATGCGAAACGCCATGGATATAGCAACGCTTGGCTGCTCGGTAAACGTTAAGCTGAGCGATGATAAAAAAACTATACTCGGCGCCCGCATTGCATACGGCGTGGCCGGCCCCATGCCCATGCGCGTACCTGCCGCGGAGGAAGCCGCGCGCGGCAAGGCCATTTGCGGCGAAACCGTTGATGCGTTTGCCGGCGCCGCAATGCAGAACATTAACCCGCGCGACAGCTGGCGCGCCAGCCGGGATTTCAGGCTGCATTTGGCGCACGAGCTTGCAAAGCGCGCGCTCACGGAATCGATACGCCTTAGCGGGGGTGAAATATAATGGCACAGACAAAGCTTATAAAATGCACAATAAACGGCGAATACACGGAAACAATGGTTGACGTGCGCGCTTCGCTTACGGATATGCTGCGCAACGATTTTCGCCTTACGTCGGTCAAAAAAGGCTGCGAGGTGGGCGAATGCGGCGCGTGCAACGTTATAATAGACGGGGAATGCTTCAATTCCTGCATATACCTTGCCGTATGGGCGGACGGAAAGAACATACGCACGCTTGAAAGCCTGCTTGGCCCCAACGGCGAGCTATCGGACATTCAGCAGGCGTTCATAGACGAGGCCGCCGTGCAGTGCGGCTTCTGCACGCCCGGGTTTATAATGACCGCGGTGGAGATACTCGAATCCGGCCGCCGCTATACGCGCGACGAGCTGAAAAAGCTTTTAAGCGGGCATCTTTGCCGCTGCACTGGCTATGAAAACATAATAAACGCCGTTGAAAAAACAATGAACAAGCGGCTTAGCGAAAGGGAAGGCGAATAATGTATCAACAAACCGCCCAAAGACGGGGCAATTCGGCAAAGCTTGATTTTGTGCTGCTATTCATATTCATAATGGTGGTGTTTTTCGCGCGGCAGATATCCTCCCTTGCGGCGGCGCTGCCGGCACCGCTAAACATAATCGTGCAGGTATTCCTGCTGGGCGCAATAATTGCGGCGCTGCTTTGGGTATATGAAAAGCGCATATGCTCCTTCCGTTACAGCGTTGTTTACGACCCCGCCGCCAATGCGGAGGGCGAAGAAAATGCGGAACCGCTGCCGTATAAAAAGGGCACGCTCATTTTCGAACGCATGGTGGCCGACAAGGGCAAAATAGTCGTATTTCAGATTCGGAAATCAAATACTCACAATTGCAGATAATTTTGATGAATTATGTAAGGACGATATTTATCAGATAATGTGTTCGTGCAGAAAAGAAGAGTATGATCAGATTCTGGAGGGTACCAAAGAAACGCAGATAACCGCATGGTGGGATAAAGCTGCGGATATTATTCCATTGAATTGCGGCAAAGGAAATGCTGTAAATGCAGTACTCGATTACTATGGCTTTTCAAAAGAGGAAGCGATTGCTTTTGGCGATGGAGAAAATGATATTGAGATGCTGGAGGCTGTTGGTACAGGCGTGGCAATGGGTAATGCCAGGGATACAGTCAAGGCAAGAGCAGCTGCCATATGCAGGCCGGTAGAAGAGGATGGGGTTTATTACTATTGTATGGAAAATAATCTCATCACAGGGATCTGAGTAACAGGTTATCTTTCTTAAAGGCTTGTAGCGTTTACAAATTCTTCACAAAAAAATTAGCACTCACCTATTAATAATGGAAGTTGATTTTATTTTGAAAACTCTGCAATGCTTGCATTTAAACGTGCAGAGGATGCCTTTGCAGGTGAAGCACAAAAGGCTGGATTTGAAACAGAAGAAGATATGCAGGAGTATATGAAAGAAATCCGGAAGGAAGTAAGGGGGCGTTGATTTGCGGATAATGCTTGAGTATCTCTCAATGTTAAGTCCAACATTGAATTTGCAAGTAGGAGATGTCAAATCTATTCCGCTTGTTGATGCAGATAGAGATAATATCGAAAAAATGGTACAGGATAATATTGATATTTCAAAAGAAGATTGGGATTCTTTTGAAACCTCATGGGATTTCCAACATCATTCACTGCTCCGCAAAGTTTCGACCATTTCCGAAGCCTTTGATCAGTGGCAGAACGAGTGTGAAGACCGCTTCAACCAGATGAAAGACAACGAGGAAGAACTGAACCGCATCTTCATCGACATTTACGGCTTGCAGGATGAGCTGACACCGGAGGTCGAGGATAAAGATGTAACTGTCCGTAAGGCAGACCTTGGTAGAGATATTCGCTCTTTCATTTCC
>OLNF01002473.1_pt1 | contig 14466 bp, 5 predicted proteins | sample 1673061 | NCBI WGS metagenome assembly OLNF01 (sample SAMEA3136751, study PRJEB25190) | human gut metagenome | reverse complement strand
GACGCCCCGCGACACCATCTTCACCACCGAGTATTCCATGCGCACCGGCATGGAGTCGGTATACACCCTGCTGGATATCGACCGCGGCGTGCCGGAGGTGTGGGGCAGCAAGTACGATGTGCGTGAGCTGCTGCGTGCCTGCTACTATGCCATCGACAAGAAGCCCATCAGCGAGGCACCACTGTCCTTCGCGGAGAAGGAAATGCTCAAGATCGCCATCAAGAAGATCAAGGGCACCGATATTGAGATCCTGCTGAAGGAAAGCGGGCTCATCGAGTAAAGCGCGCAGAGGAATGGCAGGGCTTTTCAACAGACAAGGAGCGCACCCCGTAAGGGTGCGCTCCTTTATTTTATGCCGTTTTGATGCCCTGATACAGCTTCTGGTAATCCAGAATGTTCACCGCACCGTCGCCGTTGCAGTCGGCCAGCAGGCGGAAGTCGTCCTTGTCCGCCAGCTTTTCCGTGGTGCGGCCGGTGGACAGATTTTCATACAGCGCCTGCATATCCAGCGTATCCACCGCGCCGTCGCCGTTCAGGTCGCCCACGGTGCAGCCGTTGGCATCAATGAGGAACGGGCTGAAGCTGCGGGTGACGATGCGCACACCGGCCGCGGTGTACTCGCCCAGCAGGGATTCCTTCTCCGTGCAGTTCTCGTTGAGATAGTGCCGGATCAGCGGGCGGATGCCCTTGGCCGCCAGCGCCATACCCTCCTCCGCCGTCAGGTCGAAGTAGCTGTACGGCAGGTAGATCTCGGCGCCGTCCTTGCCCAGCTGTCCCTCGCCGGTGACGTTGAACAGCAGGAACAGGCGCTTGCCGTCCTCCGTCTGGGGATTCCGGTCGCACAGCAGCTTCAGATCGGTGCCCACCAGCGTGGGAACGCTGACCGCCTCTGTGGGAGCGGTGTCCACGGTGTCGGTGTCCACGGTGGTGGAGATGTCGCCGTTGCGCCCGTACAGGCAGGTGTAGCCGATGACGTTCTTACCCTCATCAAGCCACTGGACGATGAGGGAGTTGTACGACTGGTATTCGGAGTAGTACACGGTCTTGCCGTCCAGTTTAAGTTCCTCGGTATGCATCAGCGGCATCCGGATAGGCCTGTCAGGATCAACGGTGTGCAGTCTTGTACCCGGGCTGCTGAACTGCTCCGTGAACCGCTTGACATCCTCGTCGATATTGTGGGTGGCGGGGTTCTCGCTGCCGCCCTCGCCGGTGAATTTAAAGTACACGGCGTTCTCCGGCGCCTTGGGTGTGACGCACTGGTGCAGCAGGGACAGGTCGGTGAGCTTGGAGGCATCCACGCTGGTGGTGAAGTAGCCCAATTTCTCGTCGTAGGTCACAGTGATGCCGTTGTCGCTGAGCGTCTTCTGCTCCGCTGCACTCAGGAATTCATCGGCGCTGGGCGCACGGGAGGGCGCGTTTTTATCGCCCAGGGAGTAGAATCCGGGCAGATAGTTCATGGGCTCCACCCGCACATACTCCACCAGATTGGAGGCGTTGTCCTTCTGCCAGATCAGCGTGATGACCTGATCGTCCCAAAACAGCGGCACGGGGAATTGCCCGCCGCTGCCGCCGGTGCAGTTGTTGCGCCACTCTCTGAGGGTATAGCCCTCCGGTGCGTCCACGGTCAGCTCACCGAGCAAGCCGTACTGACCGCTGCCGGCGTTGTTGAGGGTCTTGTCCGCCACCGTGCGCAGGAACACGGAGCCGTCCGCCGGCACCGTGGCCGTCCAGTCTTGGTGGGTGGCGGTGGGATGGAGACGGGCTGCGGGCACCGCGGTGCCGTTGTCGGCGGGCAGGGAGAAGGAGATGTCCTCGCGGGGCAGGATCTCCAGCTGGAAGGCGTATTTGGCCTCGGCACCGGCCACTTTGCCCTCGCTGTTGCTCATGGCGAGGATAATACGCCAGTCCTCGCCCTGACTGTTCAGCGTCAGGACGCTGTTGTGGGCGTTCTGGCGGTTCACGGTGGCCAGACGCAGGCCGTTGTTGTGGTGATAGCCCCGATACAGTGTGTTGTCCGCCAGGGACTGTCCGCCGTAATCGCCGTACCAGTCGAAGCCGTAGATCATGGGGAGCTGGTTATCGGAGTTGCCGAAGTAGTAGCGGAAGAACACGCCGTCGTCCAGCCAGCCCGTCTCAACGTTGCGGACGGCGTCCTCCCAGCGCTCCCGGCTGCCCATGTTCACCTCGATGGCAACGCGCCCCTTGCTCTCGTCCGCGGTGAAGCGGTAATCCCAGTCGTCGCCGCAGCCCTCCGTCCACTCCTTCAGCTGCTCGGGGAAGACGAAATGGATGTCCTTGCCGATGACGGGGAATTTGAAGCCGCTGGCGTACAGGGACTGCAGCTCCGGCACCTCGCTGTTGGGAGTCGTGGCGTCGGGGCTGGGCGTCCACGGCGGCGTGGGTACGCCCCACCACGGCCAGCTCTGCTGCATCTGATAGCCCTCCGGATGGATGACGAACATGCCGTCATGGTCGGCGGTGAAGCTGCATTGCCGCCAGCTGTGGCCGTCGTCATTGTGACCGTCGACACAAGAAAGGGGGGTGGCCTGCTTGACCAGCTCACTGGAGGCGTCCTCCGGGTCGGCGGGGCAGTACAGCTCGTAGGAGGTCGCATCGCTGCGATCGAAGTATATGGAGAAGGTATACGTCTCGCCGTCGGGCAGCCGGTAGCGGGTGTTGCCCAGATAGACGGTGATCATAAAGGCGTAGGCTTGCCCATTTTCACCGTCCCGGTTGCCGTACTCGTAGCGGAACCACAGGAAGGCTTCGTTGTCCTCCGCGCCCCTGTTGGCATTCAGGACGTTCAGCTTTTGCAGCATATCCGACAGGGTAGCCGGGGACAGGGTCAGTTCTCTTTCGTTATAGATGACGAGGGGCTTGTTGGCGTTAACGATCTGGGTCAGTACCTCCGGCGTGATGCCCACATTATAAATGCTGCCGACCTTGTCATAGCGCCAGTCCACGCCCAGCTCCAGTCTGTCGCGGCCGTCCATATTGCGCAGGCTCTTGATGACCATGTACTGCAGGGGGGCGCCATTCCATGCGCTGCCCTCGCCCCAGCGGTCGTAGTCGCCGATGTTGTCGCCGTAGCCGTCCGCGTCACCGCCGCTCTGCCCGCCGCCCACGGATACGGTGAAGGGGGAGAAGCTGTCCGTCTCGAACACGATGCCCTGGGGCTCGTAGCGCCCGATGATCTCGTCGCGGAAGTTGTAGTTGGCGTCAAAGTGCCTGACGATGATGGTAGGCAGCTCGTCGGCACTCTTGCCCTGCACGTCGTCCGCATAGGTCATGCCGAAGCAGTGGTAGGGGATGTACACGGTCTTGGTGCCGCCCTTGTCGCCGATCAGGTGCAGGTCGAAGAACTGCGTCATGCCGTCGCCGGTCTGGGGATAGCGGTCGCAGACCAGCTCCATGCCCTCTGCACCCACCAGAGCGGGGGCGTTGACCTCGCCGCGGGTATTGAGGTCATCCAGCTTATCCGCCGTTTCGACGCTGGTCAGCCGGGTGCGGTTCATGAAGTCGTCGTTCTGACCGTACACATAGCTCATGCCGATCAGGTTCTTGTCCGCGTCCCACCAGGCGACGGTCAGGCCGCGGTGGTTGCTGGAACCGGACAGGCAGACGTCAATGCCGGGCAGGTGAACCACCTGCGTCCGCACCAGCTCCAGCGACCGCTCGTTGACGCGGTTGCTGTCAACCACGGAGTGCTTTTCGAAGCTCTCCAGAGAAGCCAGAATATCGGAAGCCTCGCTCTTTCCCATGATACGGGGGTCGCGGTTGCCGTCGTCATGATTGGCGGAGAAATACACCGCGTCCTCCGGCGGGGTGGGGGTGATGCGGGTGTCCAGCAGCGTGGACGCATCGGGCAGCTCCCAGCCGCTGTGGGACACATGGAAGCAGCCCGTTGTCTCGTCATAGGTGACGCCGATGCCGCTGCTGCTGAGCTGCGCCGTGTCCAGACCCAGAGAGGTCACGGGCGCGGCCGTGACACCGCCCTTGGAGATATAGCGGTAATACGGCATTTTGTCGTACTGGTATACCGCCAGATTCTGGAGAATGCTTGTGTTGTCCGTATCGTTATACCATGTGACCTCGTACAGCTCATCAACGCCTCGGCCATTGGTGTTCGGCCGTGTCCACACGCCAACGCCGGAATATGTCTCCTCGCCGTTGCCGCTGTTCAGGCGGACATAGCTCTTAAAGTGATACCCGTCGGGAGCCATATCGTCCCAGCGGATGCGGCCAAGCTCGATGGGGTCGCCGGAGGTGGGTATGCCGTTATCGGGGAACAGCTCGAGCTTGCCGTCGCTGAAGCTGACTTCCCAGCCGGTAACGCCGTCCGCAAAGGTGAAGCCGCTTTTCAGCTTCTCGGCGGGGATGGGCTTGGCCACGTTGTAGAAGGTGTTTACCACGAACTCCTGCTGCACCTCAACGGTCAGTATGACCAGCTCCTTGCGGAGAACGGTGCCGCTGTCGTCGCCCCAGACGACGGCGATAAAATGCTTGTTGAAGGCATCCGTGGGCGCGATGGTCGCCTGACCATCGATCCGGTTCACTGTGCCCAGCGGTGTGCTGCCGCCCGACCAACGGACGCCGTTATCCATGTTGAAATTAGCCGTGTCCACATGACCGCTCTCGTTGATGACGGACGCGGGACTGCCGTTGAAGCTGAAGTCCTTTGCGCGGGTGTATTCGTCCTTGGCGGTCATTCTGATCTGCAGATTCAGCGAGTTGCTGCCCGCTGACATGTTGTGGAACGCGTCTGCCCAGTGGTTGCCCTTGTCGAACTGGGGCAGCAGCACCACGTGCAGCTCACCGGTGGCATTGTTATATGTGTAGGTGTAGTCCTCGCCCTCCACCAGACCGGCAGGGAACACGAAATTCGGGTTCTCAGGAGCCTGAAAACCGCTGTCCCGCAGCGCCTGACACGAGTTGGTGAAGCCGTTGCCGCCATCATTGCTGCCGCCCTGATCGTCGGCGGCCTTCAGCGTGCGGTGCAGTAGCTGGGTGAAGTTATAGAGATCTCCTGTGCTCACCAGCTCACAGTGCATGACCTTTTGCAGCGCTGCGCGGACGGCAGGGGTGGTGCCGTACCACGCATCCAGCAGCTCGTCAGCGCTGCCATCAGGAAATACCAGCGTGGCGGTGCCGCCGTCCATGCCGATCCTGTGGCTGTCCATGAACTCCTGTGCCGCCGCTGCGTCCTCATCGGTGTAGGCGACACTCTCATAGGTCATCATGTCGATGAGCCACATCAGCTCGGGCGGAACCTTTTCATCGCCCTTGTAGGCCTCCCATGCCGACCGCATGGCGCAGGCCGCCGCGTATGCCAACGTGCCCTCCGTCAGATGCTTGAAGGGCGTGGCCTCCGCGCCGCAGTCCGTCCAGCCGTCCGCGCTGTCGGCGGACGTGCCCTCCGGCGCGGCGTACAGGTGCCATTCACCCCGGCTCTTATCCGGGCCGTTCCATCCGAAGCGCCAGACGTAGCGCCCGTCGTTCCACGTGAACGGATGGGAACTGTCAAAGAAGCTCTCGGAGACTTCCTCCGCCGGGGCGGCGGCGTCCTCGCCCTCTGCCCACACCGCTGTGGGCAGCAGGCTCAGCGCCATGACCAGCGCCAGCAGAAGACTGATCACTTTCTTCATGCTTACTCCCTCTCTTTCCGTGTGCTGAAATGCACATATATATTGGTACATCGTCATCATAAACCAGACGAAATGCAAAAACAATTAGCTGGCTGCATAGTGTTTTGGCTTTTTTTGTACGAATGAGCAAAAGCGAAGAGGAAAAGTCGGGGGAAATGACAGGGATTTTCTGCTTGCTATTGGCATGCTGGCGGGCTATAATGAACATAAGACTGGGTACAGTGGGCTTTGCTGCGCCCGCAGGGAGGGAGAAAGATGCAAAAAGGTATGATGTTACGATGTGTGGAGAGATGAGAAAGGAGGATGTGTGTGCGCAAGCTGATTTGCGCCGTTCTGAGCGTGCTACTGCTGCTGGGTGCTGTGGCCACGGCGTGGGCGGAGGATACGGCCACGCTGACAATCACACCGGATAAGACCGAGGTGACGGCAGACGGAAACGATATACAGGTGGTCTTCACCGTGACAGTTGCGCCGCCGCAGGGAAAGGAACTGGGCGTGTTCAGCTTCCGGCTGAAGCCGTCCGGGACGATGACGCTGCCCAAGAGCTTCAAGGTGGACGGGGAACGGGTCATCACCTATGAGTCTTTGGACTTGGAATACGATATCAACACCGACAAGGGCGTGTTCCGTACCTATGAGTACACGCCGGGCAGCTGCTTTTTCGCCGCCGTTGGCTCCTCGGAGGGCAGGCGCATGACGGAGAGCGCGGCGATCCTGACCATCACGGCCACGATCCCGGCGGGAAGCACCGGCACATTCACGCTGGACGCGGAGTTTGTGGCCGCGCCCGACGGCTCCGGAACGACCTACACGCCCCGGGTGGACAGCACGCCGGTGACGGTGAAGGGAACCGGCGGTTTGGGTGGTTCGGGAGGCTCCAACAGTGCGGAGAAGCCGGAAACCGGCGAGCCTACATCCGCCGAAACGCCGGATGTGACCGACAAGCCGGACGTGCCGCAGGGGAATTTGCCTGCGGCGGCAGACGACCCGCAGGTGGTCATCAGCCCCGCGCCCGGCGCGGCTGACGCAGCTGTGTTGGACACGGCGCAGAAGGGCGGCACCGGCACGAGCCTCGCGGCCGTTGCGCTGGGCGTACTGGCGGCAGCGGGCGCTGTGTGCCAGATGGCCATACCCGGCGGACTTGCCAAATTGTGTTCAAAAAAACAGTATAGAAAAACGGAGAGAACAAAGGAGGAATCAACTTGAGGAAAAGATGGCTATCCCTGCTGCTGGCACTGGTGATGCTCGCAAGCGTGACGGTCACCACCGCCTCGGCTGATACGGTGAACCTGTCGGATAAAACCGTAACGCTGTCGGTGACCCCGTCGCAAAGTGCGATCTGCGTAGGCAGCACCGGGGATGTGTATGTAAAATATACCATTTCTATTGAGGCCGATGTACCCATACCGGCTTTCCAGTTCCGCTTACCTGCAGATGCCAAGTTGGCGACCCAAGTGCAAAGTAATGATTCCAACTGGTATTACTGGTTTAACACCGACGAGTTGATGCAATGGGACGAAGCGAAGAAGACCGGCGGCCACGGCCCCTATAAGGTGGCCGATTACACTAAGTCCAGCGGCTATGTAGGCGTTGGCGGCAGTGATGACGGAAAGGGGCTTACCAGTGTCACCGTTATGACCACAGTCGCCAAGTTTGAAAAGAACTCTATCACCAACTCTACGACCTACGATTTGCACTCTACAATTACGGACTTTGTCGCCGGCGGCGCCAAGGATGATGGAGGTGTGAATACTGCCAATCCCTTTGGGAAATGCACTGTGGCGGGAGCCGCCGTCACCGTGAATCCCGGCACCACCGTCAGCGGTACGGTGAAGGACAGTAGCGGCAAGGCCGTTTCCGGCGCCACCGTGGAGTTGTATAAGGACGGCACCAAGGTCGCCGATGCAACCGCCGGCACCGATGGCAAATACACCATTTCCAATGTCTCCACCGGCACTTACATCGTTAAGGCCAAGAGCAGCGACGGCTCCCTCAACGGCAGCGTCGAGATTACCGTAAAAGCTGACAGCATCCTCAATGCGGATGTCACCGTTGCCAAGGGTTTCACCGTCAGCGGGACGGCGCTGAGCTGGAACAACACGAATGATGCGCTGTACTATCTCTATCCGTCCACGATGGAGGATGCGGCCATCAAAGCCGAATGGAAGTCCGGCAGCTATACCGGCACAGTCTGCACCAGCAAGGGAACGCCCACAGCCAGCGGCAAGCAGTTTGAGCAGACCTTCACCTTCGACACAATCCCAGAGGGCAACTACAAGCTGGTGATCTTCAAACCCGGCAAGTATGTGCCCAAGATCGTTTCCATCACCGTTGGCACGGACGCCTACACCTGCGGCCAGCTCAAGCTGTGGCTGTATGGGGACGTGACATATGATGGGATTATAGACGGAACTGATGCAGTTCAAATCAAAAGGCAGTTTGCAGGTAAAACACCTAATGCATTTACCTCTGGAGCTGCAGGCGATCTAAATGACAGACTTCTATGCGCGGATGTTAATTTCGATGGAGTAATTGATGGAACTGACGCCGTCCAAATACAGAGGCATTTTGCAGGAAAGACCCCCAATGCGCTTATATCAGTCAAATAATAAGGAGGTATTGTTTTGAAAAAACGTATTTATAGCATTTTGCTTACGCTGGCAATGCTCTTTACTTTTATCCCAACGCAGGTATTTGCGGCAGGAAATTGCTTAGAAATCACACCCGTTTCTGCCAAGGTCGGAGATGAAGTAACCTTGACCTATACTGCGCAGAAGGAAGTTAATGATCTTGCTGCAGTAAGTATTAGAATTACCTTTGATTCTGCGAAATTTGAGGTGACAGCGGTAGAATACCCTAAACTCAGTAATTTTTCTCCTACGGGTTCAAATGTCAAAGAATCAAATACAAACAGTTGGTTTTCTGTCTCTTGGACCGATGAAGATGCAGGATTAGTCATTCCTGCGAATACGGCTTTAGTAAAGGCAACCCTTAAGGTCAAAGCCGGCGGAGGTAGCAGCAGTGATTTTAATGTAGCCCATGTGGCTATTTCTGACGCAGCAGGCACTACACTTGATAATGCCACCAATGGATTGGATAAAACCTCTGCCACAGTCACCATTCCCAAGGCGCCCATCACCAGCGTGACCATCGCTGACCTGGATGCTCCTGTTAAGGGCGCTGCACCGGACACCAGCGTGACCGTGACACCTTCCGGTTTAGTCGCTGATGTCAAGTGGTTTGACGGCAAAACCCAAGTTACCGGCAACTTTGCAGCCAGCACCAAATATACTGTCAAAATCAAGCTGACGGCATCCGGCGGCGACAACTTCGCAGAAATCGTGACCGCAGGTGATTATACTGTGACACGCAACAGTGAAACGGAGTTGCTTCTGACCAAGACCTTCCCCAAGACCAACGATAGGGACACCCCCGTCTGCGTGGCTCCCACAGGCGTAACCGCCACCTTCGGGTCTGCGCTCAGCACCATTACGCTGACCAACCCCACCGGCAATACCGCCGGCAAGTGGTATTGGATGGACAATACGCAGAAGGTCGGCAATGTGAAGGACACTCCTCACACCTACAAGGCGAAGTTCGTTCCTAACGACACGGCAAATTTCAGCACGGTAGAAAACATTGATGTCACCGTGACTGCGACACAGGTCGTTCTCGGCGCCAGTTATCCGATTATGATCCCCATCGAGGAGTACTATACCGGCTCTGCCATTGAGCCTACTCCGACAATCAAAACGGACAATTACGGTGATGCACTTGTGCTGAATCAGGATTATAAGATCACAAAGTACGAGGACAACACCAATGTCGGCACGGGCAAGATCTTTATCGCGCCGCTGACCAACGGCAATTACATCTTTACTGCCGGCAGTTATACCTTCACCATCAAAGCCGCTGACAGCTCCATCTCCATCACCGGCAACCCCAGCAAGACCTATGATGGAACTGCTGTGACTGATCCCACTGTGAACAAGTCCGGCAGTACCGGTGCAGTGACCTATACCTACTACACCAATGAGGACTGCACCACCAAGACCACAGCCGCAAATAGCGGTGCCGCATCTGACGGCGCAGCTCCCAAGAACGCCGGTGACTATTGGGTCGTGGCCGCCGTTGCCGCCAGCGCCAATTACAATGCAGCGACCTCCGCGGCCAAGAAGTTCACCATCAGCCAGAAGGCCTTGACCGACAGCATGATCACCCTCGGTACACAGGCCGCCTACGATGGCACCGCCCATGACCCTGTTTATTCGGTCAAGGATGGCACCACTGTGCTAACCAAAGGCATTGACTACACCGAAATCAGCGGTTATAACTCGGTTACCAATGTGGGGAATACCACTCTGAAGATCTCTGGTGCTGGCAACTACAAGGGTACCGCGCAGAAGGATTGGTCTCTGGTTGCCAAGGATGTGACCATCACGCCCGATGCAAAGAACAAGACCTACGGCGAGGCTGACCCCGAGCTGACCTACACCACCAGCATCGACGGCGACACGACCCTCAAGAACAAGTTCAATGCCGCCAAGTCCGGTGCGCTGTCGTACACCGGTACGAATGTCGGTGCTTATATCATCGGGATCGGCACACTGAAGGCTGGTAATAACTTTAATTTGAAGCTGGATACCACCGCGGTCTTCTTCACCATCAATCAGGCCACGCCTGTCATTACTGCCACGACCCCGCGCCAGCTTGTGAATAATGGAGTGGAAGTCGATATTTCCGACTGGGCCTCCTTTACCAACAGCGACAGCGACGCAAAGCTGACCTACACGCTGGGCAGCGCACCTGCCGGTATCACGCTTGCCGGTAATAAGCTGAAGGCTGCCTCCTCTGTAGCCGCTGGAGCCACCTTCGAAATCAAGGTGAACGCCTATGGTACGCACAATTTCACTACACCGATGGAATTTACCATTCATGTAACTGTGGTAAACAAGGAGGATGCAGGCGTGAGCATCACCACCCCGCCCACCAGCAAGACCTATGGCGATGCGAACTTCTCCCTGGCCGCCACCAAGACCGCTCCCGATGGCGGCACTTGGAGCTGGAACAGTTCCAATCCTGCCATTCTGGAGATCATCTCCGGCGCAAATACCGCGACGCCTACCATCAAGGTGAACAAGGCGGATACCACCGGCGCGACCTTGACGGTCACCTACACCAGCGATACCCACTATGGCTCTGCCAGCGCGGCCATCACCGTGGCGCAGAAGGAAGTGACCATCTCCGGTATCACCGCCGCGAACAAGGAGTATGACGGCAGCACCACTGCCACACCCACCGGTACTGCTGTCATCAATGGCAAGGTGGGAAGCGATGATGTAACAGTAACTGCCGGCACCGCCACCTTTGCGGATAAGAATGTGGGCACCGGCAAGACCGTCACCTTTACCGGTTACAGCCTCTCCGGCGCGGATGCGGGTAACTACAACCTGAAGGCTCAACCCGCCAGCGTTATGGCCAACATCACAGCAAAGGATGTTAAACTCACCGGCGGTATCAACGCCACTGACCGCAGCTATGTGAAGGATAACAAGACGGTTGACCTGACCAAGGGCACTCTGACCTTCGACGGTCTTGTGAGCGGTGAAACGCTGGATGTGAACATCCCCGCCACCGGCACCATCTCCGATGCCAAGGTTGGCGCATACAATGTGACCTACTCCGGCGTGACACTGAAAGACGGCACAACCGGCAAGGCCAGCAACTATAAGCTCGTGAGCCCCCTGCCCACCGTCACAGTGAATATCACCAAGGCATCTGCGCCTACTCTGGCAGATATCCCTGTCAGCCAGAAGTACAACGTGACCACCGGCGAGAAGGTAATCGGCGCGGTGATGCCCACTGACGCAGGCGCGCTGACCTACACCAAGGGCGCCGAGAGCAAGACCGGCTCTGTGACAGTCACCAGCTGGGCTGTGGATGCCACCGGTAAGGTGACCTACACCCTTTCCGGCGGCAAGGTGAATGACACCGTCACCCTGTCTGTGGTCATCAAGTCCACCAACTATGCAGATGCCACCGTCAATGTGGTCATCACCATCATCAAGGCCACGCCTACCGGCGAGCCTGCCTACACCAAGATCACCACCAGCGGCAAGACGCTGAATGACGCGGCGCTGACCACCACCGGCAGCACGCTGAACCCCAACGCCGGTACGCTGGTGTGGGTGGATAACGCAGGTAATGTCCTGCCCGATACCACCGCGGTGGCAGCCAATACTACCTACAAGTGGCTCTTCACCCCCACCGACACCAACTATGAGTCCATCAGCGGCACCATCAAGCTGTGGAGCAAGTCCTCCGGCGGCAGTGGCAGCTACTATCCTGCCGGTATCACTTTCACTACCGATTTGCCCGTCGGCACCATCAACAGAGTGGCTGTCAACGGCAAGACGCTGGACACCAAAAACTATGTCGTCAACGGCAGCGACGTGACACTGCTCCAGAGTTATCTGGATACCCTGAAGGCCGGCAAGTACACGGTGAAGATCGAGAACAAGACCCATGTGAGCACGGGTACATTCACCATCAAGGCGGATGGCACCCTGTCCTCCCCCAGGACGGCGGACGCCGGCGTGTGCCTCTATGCGGCCATGGCGCTCATGAGCGGCACCGGCGCGGCCTATGTCACCCTCCGCCGCAAGAAGGAGAACTAAGGGAATTCCATTACCCCGTGCCCCGCAGAACGCAATAACAGGACAGGGCGGGTGAGCAAGCTCTTGCTCACCCGCCCTTGCGAAACATTGACCGGACAGAATGGAGGAACACCGATGAAAAAACGATTAGGCACGCTTTTACTGGCCCTGCTCATGCTGCTGTCCATTGTGCCCGGCCAGTGCTTCGCCGAGGAGGCGGGGGCAGCCGCTGCGCCCGCCGCCCTTGCCCCGGAGATCTTGTTTGTGGAGTGTGACGGCAACGCGCCACCGATGCTTTTGGCCGGCCCCAGTGATGCGGATGTAACGCAATTGGCGAACCAACTCAAAACCTATGGTATCCAGCAGACCGCCACCTATACACCTGCGGAGGGAACGACCCTGACGGAGGCGGAGATCGCTGCACTTGGTCAGGATGTGGGCAGATTTATCGTTCAGAGCGGTACTGCCGCCTATACCTGGCGCTATACGGGATATACCGGCCCCGATGAGGCGGGGGCCTACACACTCTCCTTTACCCTTGTGACCATCAGTGACTGGGGTGCGCTGAAGGAACGGCTGGCCGCAAAGGTGGCGGCCGGGGCTGTAACGATCACCGAAACCATCACCGCAGACAGCGAACTGCCGGAGAAGTTTTTGGCATCCTGGCCTGCTTCTGCGGGCCAGAACGCTACGGAAGGGAACGAGGGGCAGACCCTGACCTATCAGGGGAGCACCGCTGCAAAACAGTCGGATGGCAGCTATGTATATACCCTCAGTTATAACCTTGATACTCTTCATAAGAGCATCGCCAGCGCCGGAGCCACCCTGCGGCAGTATATGAAGCAACGGAATGAGGCGGTGACGATCCAGCTTAAGTGCGCCGCGTCTACCGATGATGCGCAAAAATTCATGGGTGATATTATGACGGAGGCCACAAAGCACACCGGAGAATCCACCGAGGGCGATTATCTGCGGTGGCAATACAGAGGATATGAAGGGACTATCTCTATGATGCAGAGCGGTGAAACCACGACCTTTACCTTCAGCTATAATATCTCCTATTACACTACCTCCGAACAAGAGACCGAGATGGACACCTTCGCAAGAAATTTTGTCGGGAGCGATGCAATCAAAAAGGCCGCCACCCCCTATGACAAGGTCAAGGCCATCTATGACTGGCTCTGTACCAATGTGGTATACGATCATAAGAATCTGAATGATCATGCGTATATGTTAAAGCACACCGCCTACGCAGCGGCGATAAATCATACGGCGGTCTGCCAGGGCTATGCGGTGCTCTTCTACCGCCTGGCCCTGGAGTGCGGCATCGATGCCCGGGTGATCGCGGGCAAGGGCGAAGGCGCTAATGGTTGGGAAGACCATGCCTGGAACATCGTAAAGCTGGGCGGGAACTACTACCTGCTGGATGCTACCTGGGACGCCGGCAAAACACCAATGTATTATCAATACTTCCTGAAGGGTAGAGATGCCGGGCTTTTCCCCAATCACAATCCGTACTATAATGAGATGGTAGGCACCCAATATTTCGGAGATGAATATGACTACACAGCTCTCGGCGTTTCTTCCTCCAACTACGATCCCAAGACCGCTGTCTCCGAGCAGTACGACCTCAACGGCGGCGGCTTTGACATCAGTGACCTGCAATACCTCTTTGAGTACCTCTCTACCGGTAAGGTTTCAAGCGGTACGATCGACACGACCAAGGCCGATGTTAACAGGGACGGACAGGTCAACATCCTGGACTATCAGGCTCTCTATGAGGCCTACAAGGTGTGGGTCAGCAAGGCCGCCTGAAGCATCCATGCGCAAAGACGGGTTCGGGGCGATTCGCTATCCCGTGACGGGGGGTCACTTGTTGGTCTGCTCCGCATGGTATTTGACCCGGAGGTCGGAGCCTTCACTTATGCGGCGGACGCATGCAGGATGCCGAAAAAATAAGTGAACATAGGACGGCAGGTCATTTGACCTGCCATCGCTGGGGTTTATACACGGTAAGGTTTGACGGTTTCGAAGCAATGTGTCTCGCCGTTACTAACGCATTACTCAAAGCGGATTTCAAAAGAAAACAAAAATCCCGTGTGACGGCGTGAATGAACTGCACCCCATTTGTTAGACAGTATGATATACTATCTAACAAGTGGGGT
>OLNF01002466.1_pt1 | contig 14491 bp, 11 predicted proteins | sample 1673061 | NCBI WGS metagenome assembly OLNF01 (sample SAMEA3136751, study PRJEB25190) | human gut metagenome | reverse complement strand
CCGGCCACAGCGCTGCCGCCCACGCTATAATCCCACAAATCAGGATACCATTGCTTGTCCTTCTGCCGCAGCTGAATCAGCATCTGCCCCTTTCCGTTGAAGATGCACACATGCACCTGCAAATGAAAACGTCCGTCAGGAATCTTCGCTCCCCGGCAAACCGTCTCCCCTGTTTTCCCCCTGTCCTGCGTATACAGATCCCAAATTTCCATGCCAAGCCTCCCGTGCGGTAGTTCTTCAGTCATCATCCGTTTCATTATAGAGGCGCGCAGACCGCTTGTCCAGCATACAAAAAAACAGGCAAGGCTTTCGCCCTGCCTGCTCCTGTGAAATCTTGCTGAGAGAAACGTTTCCCTCTCTTATTTTTTCGCTTACTCTGCGGGCTTCTCGCTCACGGCCACAATGCGGCCCTGACCATAGGGGTTCGCATACGCTTCACCCACCACGCCGTTCAGCGTGCCGGTGATGTAGTCGATCACAACAAAGGCAAGCAATGCGTAAAGCAAACCGTCACAGCCTCCCAAAAAGTAGCCCAGCCAGCCGCCAATAGCGGCAAAAACAAGCTGGATGGTGTTCCAAAATTCTTTCATTGTGTTATCCTCCTTAAAATTTGAAAAAGTGTATGAAAAAAGACGCTTCCTGCGAAACGCCTTGATTCCAATATTTATGCTTTTTTTACCCATGCGCCCCAAGTGGAATTGACCTTGGAGCGGATGTAAATGGTGTAGGGGTTGTCCCTGTGGGTATATCGCTGAATTACCACATTCGGTGAACAGGAAAAGACCTCAAGCATACCCCAGGCAGTGCTGGGATAGTTCAGCGATGTATTGGCTGTACTGCGCCGAAAATAGATGCCGGGGGTTGTGAGATCATTCAGGTTTGTGGTGTCGGGGATCGCTGCCTGCACGAGCCCCATGATGTTATAACCATTCATCAGAATCTGACCTGATACAGAAATATCCCCGCCCACATCCAGCGTTGCCTGTGGATTCGGCGTGTTGATACCCACCTTCTTTTTTCGCAGAGCAATCAGCGGCGTACCCTGCGGCACCACAAAATACACATCCAAGGAACTGAGTGAAAACAGCCTGTCCTGTATCTGCAAGTGAAAGTCATAGGACGAGCCTGCATCCAAATCGCAAAGTTCCAGATTGGAGAAGCTGAAGGATGTGCCGCTTCGGGTAGTCGATGACAGAATGCTGGTATAACTGCTGTAGGAAGTTTCACTTGTTTTCTTGTACTGATACCGCACATACTGCACACTGTTTTTCTGTGTTCCGTCCACGGATATAGCAGAGATTGAGCCGTTAAACTTAAGCTGCATTTCCGCTTCAATCTCGTTGGTGCGGCGCAGGGTGACCGAGGACAACTTGGGCTTTGCATATCAGGCGGTGAGCAGTTTTTTGTCATGCTCGGGACAAATTGATTATTTCAGATCTGCTTCAATAGCGTACAGTTCGTTGAATACATCAGGCAAATAGCTCGGATTCAAATCCCAAACACCATGCGCTCCATATCTTTTGAAAACAGAATCTACAACTGCCTGTCCGACCTGGGCTCTGACGGCAGCAGCGGTGTTTTCAATATTGATAATCCAATTTTTGCGTTCAGATTTTGTCACTGCTTGTCCCTCCTTTGCGAGTCAGCATCCCAATCCAGATGGTCGGCTGCAATTTTATATACCGTCAGCCTGTTCTGGATCAATCGTGGCCAACGAATGAACAGGTTGACTTGCGGCGGATTACATAGAAGTGAGTTTTTGTCGGTTTATAACTCGTTTTGTCAGAAACCATTGATTTTTCTGATTTTTTGTGATATAATGAAATATCAAGGCTTACTGGGGCGTTCCGAGAGTGTCTTGCGAACCCACAAGAACCATCTTTCCATGTGTTTCCCAACCTCTGCTTATATGGTACTTGGGCAAAATTTTCGTTGGAAGTAGCTGATTGGAGAGGCTACATGGTTCTTTGGTTCTTTCTCGTGGTTCTTTTTCAAAAAGGGGTGAATCGATGGTCTTTTCAGATTTTTGTGGTATGACACAACCGACTTGGTTTGGCTGTTCCTCACAATCTCATTATTTAAAGACACTGTTTAAAGCGGCAGGCATAATGCGAGAATATTCGGACGATTATTTGAAGTTGGTGTATAGCGGGAAAAAACCATTTAACTCCAATATGAAGAAACACTTCCCGAAGCCCGTTGACGAGACGAAAATTGCAGCCTACTTTGAGTTGCGCATCCAAGCAGACAAGGTAGTTACGCTGATTGATTCTTTCGCCGTTCCCGCAAGCCTGGAACGAAACAAAAAGTATCTATGCATTGCCTTGGCACAGCAGGTTGCTACATTCATCAGAAGCAAGGATGAAAATGTCGACTGCATCGTTGTCAGCGCGTATGAAACGGCAATCGTTACAGAAGCCTCTTCGCACTATGAAATCCCGAAGAGACTGTACGCTGGCGATGACCTGTACGTGGATCAGAAGGATAAACGCCACGAAGTGGGGTGTTATCAAAAGTTCCGACATGAATGGAGTATTCAAAACAGAGGACAGTGTTTGTGGAGTGGTCGCAAGCTGGTGTGCGTGAATCAAGATACAATCAAGCCTCAGTTTGGAAGCCTAACGATAGACATCCCGGATGTAAAACCATACGAATTCATAAAAATAGCCACGGAAGTTGACTCCCGTGGCATCGAAGGCTCCTATTCCTGCGTGTGGGAAATGCAAGACGCCGAAGGAAATAATTGCTTTCCGGATAGCAGGTTGGTATTTGATTTTACTATCAATGTTTCATTCAAGATTTAAGGTCAGGAGGAAGACAAGTGACTGAGAATAACAATATTGAAAAATGGTCTACCTTGAAAGAAGTGCAGGAATACCTGGGCGTTGGAAGAGAAACGATCCTCACTTGGATTGCCAAGCGTAATATGCCCGCTTTTAAGGTCGGTCGCCTTTGGAAATTCAAACTGTCCGAGGTTGATGCCTGGATTCGCTCCGGCGGCGCAGCGGACGATAAAACCGATGAAGATTAAGCCCGTTTTATGGGACACCTGATATGATAGACTTACACTGTATACGTGTACCTATCGCAATAAAAATACAGTGACAAGGAAGGAAAATCTTATGGACAATCAAGTGCATAATCAAATAGTAAGTTTTATATGGGGCCTTGCCGATGACTGCTTGCGTGACATCTATGTGCGCGGCAAGTATCGTGATGTCATTCTCCCTATGACGGTTATTCGCCGTTTAGATGCAATGCTGGAGGGCACCAAGGGCGCTGTCCTCGAAATGAAAAAGAAACTGGATGCTGCTGGGATTGATAACCAGTGGCCTGCACTGTGCAATGCCGCCGGACAAGCATTCTGCAACGCTTCTCCTTTTCTGTTGAAAGACCTCACCAGCCGTGCAAAGAAGCAGACCCTGCAGGCAGACTTTGAGGCTTACCTGGATGGCTTTTCTCCCAATGTCCAGGAAATCCTGGAGAAGTTCAAGTTCCGCAATCAGATCGCTACCATGATCGATGCGGACATTTTGGGCAGCGTTATTGAAAAATTTGTGTCTGCTGACATCAATCTCAGCCCCAACCCCATTTACAAGGACGAGGCGCAGACAATCCTCAAACACCCCGGCTTGGATAATCACGGCATGGGCACCATCTTTGAGGAGCTGATTCGTAAATTCAACGAAGAAAACAACGAGGAAGCCGGCGAACACTGGACACCCCGTGATGTCGTTGAACTAATGGCAGACCTCGTTTTCCTGCCGGTTGCAGATCAAATTAAAGATGCCACATACTCCTGTTATGATGGGGCTTGCGGAACCGGTGGTATGCTCACCGTGGCACAAGAGCGGCTACAGACTCTTGCCGCAAGACGAGGAAAACAAGTCTCCATTCACCTGTTTGGGCAGGAGATTAACCCGGAAACCTATGCTATCTGCAAAGCTGATATGTTACTTAAGGGTGATGGCGATCAGGCTGATCATATCAGTTACGGCTCCACGCTGTCTATGGATGGAAATGCCACCCGCCAGTTTGACTTCATGCTGTCCAATCCGCCTTACGGCAAGAGCTGGAAAACTGATGCCGAAAAGATGGGTGGCAAAAAAGAAATCATGGACAGCCGCTTCAACGCATATTTAGAGGGCGGTGAGCAGCTTGCCATGATTCCGAGAACAAGCGATGGTCAGCTTCTGTTCCTGTTGAACAATGTGGCGAAAATGAAAAAGGATTCCCCGTTGGGCAGCCGTATTGCCGAGGTTCACAATGGTTCGTCCATTTTTACCGGCGATGCCGGAAGCGGTGAGAGTAATGCCCGCCGTTATTTGATTGAGAACGATCTGGTTGAGGCCATCATCGCTTTACCAGACAATATGTTTTATAACACACCGATTGGCACATTCATTTGGATACTATCGAACAAAAAAGAGGCTCGTCGCAGGGGCAAAATCCAAATGATTGATGCAACCGCAATGAAATCTTTGCTTCGCAAGAATATGGGCAAAAAGAACTGTGAGTTCACCCCGGAAATTCGCAAAGAAATCGTAAGGATTTTTCTGGAGATGGAAGAAAGTGAAGTCAGCAAGGTTTTTTCCAATGAGGAATTTGCTTATTGGAGTGTGACGGTGGAAAGACCTCTTCGGCTACGTGTTTTTCCCGACAGGACTATTCCTGCGGCTATATTCAAAAAGGCTGATGAATATGCGACTGTTGTGGAAGCTGTTGCAAAGGCGGCAAAAACTGCACCGCTTGATGACTGGGAGTCGTTTGCCAAAGCCACAAAACTGAAGGCGGCGGCATTGAAAAAGATCCGTCCCTTCATTACCGAAAAAGATCTCACCGCACAGCCTGTTGAAGGCGAAGCTGATACTGACCTTCGTGATACTGAGAGTATTCCGTTTACCTATGAAGGCGGGATCGGGGCTTTTATTCAGAACGAAGTTCATCCGTATGCACCAGATGCATGGGTGGAGGAAACTAAAACCGTAATCGGGTATGAAATTAGTTTCAACAAATATTTCTATAAACCCGTACAGTTGCAGGAAATGTCTGATATTCTTGCTGATTTAGGTGCCCTTGAAAAAGAAGCTGATGGTATGATGGCAGAGGTGTTGGAGGGGTTGCAATGAAAGTATATGATTCATATAAACCCATACTGTTGCCCTGGCTAACTTACATTCCGGCACATTGGGATTTGCAGCGCAACAAAAACATCTTTAGGGAATGCAAAGCAGAAGTAGGAGATAATTCTGACCAATATACGCTTCTCTCTCTTTCCTTGAAGGGCATTATTCCGCGCGATATGGACGGAGGCGGAAAATTTCCTGCAAGTTTTGATAAGTATAAAATTGTAAAAAAAGGTAATATGGCATTTTGTCTGTTCGATATCGATGAAACGCCGAGAACTGTTGGCTTGTCTGAATTTGATGGGATGTTAACGGGTGCATACACCATTATGGAAGTTAGTAATATAAACTCAATGTATGCATATTACTATTATTTGTCCTTGGATAATGTTAAAGCCCTAAAACCGCTGTACACAGGGCTACGAAAAACCATAAGCATTGATAAATTCCAAGGCACAAAGCTCCCTGTTCCGCCCGAAGATGAGCAAGAGCAGATAGTTCGATTCCTTAACTGGAAAGTATCAGCCATTAACCGTCTGATAAACCAATACAGGCAAGAGATAAAATCCTTAAGTACTCTCAAAACAAGAATTATTGATGATACAACTATAAAGGGTTTATCTCATACTGAGTTGTCACACAATGAAGATGAACGGTGGAACATTGATTATCCAGCTCATTGGAATATCCAAAGAATGAGGGAATGCTTCAAATTCCGAAAAGGATTGTCAATTACCAAAGCCAATCTTGAAGAAAGTGGCGTTCCAGTGATCAGTTATGGACAGGTTCACTCTAAGAAGAATTCTGGCGTGGGTATTTGTGACGAACTGATACGTTTTGTTAATCCATCCTATTTGAATGCAAATGCCAGTTCGCTTGTGAAATTGCACGACTTTATTTTTGCAGATACATCTGAAGATGTAGAAGGATGCGGAAATTGTGTATTCATTGACCGGGATGATACTATTTTTGCGGGATATCACTCTGTAATAGCCCACCCAGAACTGTCTGGGAACATCAAGTACCTTGCGTATTTATTCCAGTCGCCGACCTGGAGATACCAGATTCGCAAAAAGGTAAATGCAGTAAAAGTGTATAGTATAACCCAGAAAATACTGAAGGATGCATTCATCTTATTGCCACCGTCAGATGAGCAGGATGAGATTGTGGAATACCTCGATGGCAGATGTCGCTCTATTGATTCTTTTATCGCAAAGATAGAAGAAAAGATACAGCAGCTCCTTGCCATGAAAATGACTATGATTTCTGATGTGGTAACAGGCAAAATTGATGTCCGCAATGTTGAAATCCCCGAATATGAGTTCATGGCAGATGTTGCGGATAGTGATACTGAGGACGACATTGAAGAAGAAAATCAGGAAGAGGAGGAATGATTATGGCTTTTGCGAACACAAAAGAAAGCGGCCTTGAAGCCTTAATCGTCAAGTGGCTCGTTGACCACAACGGTTACGAAGAAGGCACCAATGCCGACTATAGCAAAGAATATGCTCTTGACGAAACCCGTCTGTTCCGCTTCCTGCAGGATACTCAGCCGGATCAGATGGACAAGCTGGGCGTGTTCAAATCCGAGCAGAAGAAACGCCAGTTCCTAAACCGGCTCCAAGGCGAACTCGCCAAGCGCGGTATCATTGATGTCCTCCGAAACGGCATCAAAGTCTATCCCGTTGACCTTATTATGTTCTATCTGACCCCGACCGAGAACAACGCGAAGGCAAAGGAAATGTTTGAAAAGAACATTTTCAGCGTTACCCGTCAGCTTCGCTATTCAACGGATGCCGGAAAATTGGCTCTGGATATGTGTGTATTCATCAATGGTCTGCCGGTCATCACCTTTGAATTGAAGAACCAGTTGACCAAGCAGAATGTGGACGATGCCGTTCAGCAGTATAAGGATGACCGTGACCCCAGAGAGACACTATTCTCCTTCAAACGCTGCATGGTGCATTTTGCCGTGGATGATGCCCGCATCAAGTTCTGCACCAAGCTGTCCGGCAAGGATAGTTGGTTCCTGCCGTTTGATAAGGGCTACAACGATGGTGCAGGAAACCCACCGAACCCGGACGGCATCATGACGGACTACCTTTGGAAAGACATTCTAACCAAAGCAAAGCTGACCCGTATTATTGAAAACTATGCTCAGGTGGTTGAAGAAACCGACCCGGAAACGAAAAAGAAAAGCGTGAAACAGATATTCCCCCGATACCACCAGCTTGATGTTGTTGAAAGCCTGCTGGCTGATGTCAAGGCAAACGGTGTGGGTAAAAAGTATCTGATTCAGCACAGTGCTGGTAGCGGCAAGTCCAACTCCATCGCATGGCTGGCACATCAGCTTATCGGTTTGGAGCAGGATGGTCATCCGATGATCGACTCGGTTATCGTTGTCACCGACCGCCGTATCCTCGATAAGCAGATTCGTGATACCATCAAGCAGTTTATGCAGGTGGCAAACACCGTGGCTTGGGCTGAGCATTCCGGCGATCTGCGGAAAGCCATCACAGACGGTAAGCGTATCATCGTTACCACCATTGAAAAGTTCCCGTATGTCGTGCCGGAAATTGGCGCAGAGCATAAGGAGAACCGCTTTGCCATTATCATTGATGAGGCACACTCCGGGCAGAGTGGACGAAACTCCGCACAGATGAACCTTGCCCTCTCCGGCCTCGCATCCGATGATGAGATGGACAACGAGGACAAAATTAACGCCATGATGGAGGGGCGCAAACTGCTGAACAACGCCAGTTACTTTGCGTTCACTGCAACTCCGAAGAACAAGACTCTTGAAACTTTCGGCGTGGCATACCAGGACGGCGATGAAATCAAACGCCGCCCGTTCCATGTATATACGATGAAGCAGGCCATCCAAGAGGGCTTTATTCTGGATGTACTTCAGCACTATACGACCATCGACAGCTTCTACAAGTTGATGAAAACGGTTGAAGATGACCCGATGTTCGACAAGAAACGCGCCCAGAAAAAACTGCGTTCCTTTGTTGAGAGCAGCGAGTTTACCATCAATAAGAAAGCCACTATGATGGTTGAGCATTTTCATGAGCAGGTTATCGCCAAGGGCAAAATCGGCGGGCAGGCTCGTGCGATGGTGGTGACATCCAGTATTCCTCGCTGTGTCGAGTATTACTATGCCATCAATAAGGCATTGGCAGACCGCCACAGTCCGTACAAGACCATCGTTGCATTCTCCGGCGAACACAAATACCAGGGACAGGAACCGGCATTGACCTCCGCAGCATTAAACGGCTTCCCGGATGCCAAGATTCCGTCCACTTTTAAGAACGATCCCTATCGTATTTTGATTGTAGCGGATATGTTCCAGACGGGGTTTGACGAACCGCTACTTCATACTATGTATGTAGATAAGATGCTGTATGACATCAAGGCAGTTCAGACCTTGTCCAGATTAAATCGTTGTCATCCGAAAAAGCATGATACCTTCGTTTTGGACTTTGCCAATAAGCCTGAAACTATCCAAGACGCATTTTCTACATATTATCGTACCACGCTTTTGTCTGGGGAGACCGACCCCAATAAGCTGTACGACTTGATTGCTACGATGGAAGGGTATCAGGTGTATTCGCAGGAGCAGTCCGATCGTCTGGTCAATTTATATTTGGATGGTGCTGACCGTGATCGGCTCGACCCCATCCTGGATGCGTGTACGGCAATCTATAAACAGCTTGAAACCGAAGATCAGATCAAGTTCAAGAGTGCAGCAAAAGCCTTTGTTCGTACTTATGGCTTTCTCGGAGCAATTCTGCCTTACGGAAATGCCGAGTGGGAGAAACTTTCCATCTTCCTAAACTTGCTGATTCCGAAACTTCCCTCTCCCCGTGAGGATGATTTGTCGCAAGGTATTCTGGAGGCAATCGACCTCGAAAGCTATCGTAACGAGGCCAGAGAAGCTGTTTCCGTTAAACTGGAGGATTCGGACACCGAGGTGGCTCCTGTTCCTGCCGGAAAGGTCGGTCATATCGTAGAGCCGGAAATGGACTTGCTGTCCGCTATTCTCTCCAGCTTCAATGATATGTTCGGAAATATTAACTGGAACGATGCGGATAATGTCCGTAGGCAGATTCTTGAAATCCCTGTGATGGTTTCCAAGGATGAGAAATATCAGAATGCTATGCGCAACTCTGACGAGCAGAGTGCCCGCCTTGAAAGTGAGCGTGCTTTGCAACAAGTCATCTTTGCGATTATGGCCGACAACATGGAACTGTTCAAGCAGTTCCAGGACAACCCCTCTTTCAAAAAGTGGCTGTCCGACCTTGTGTTCAATCTGACATATAACCCGGAGGGAAAACCGTATGAAATGCCTTCTGGCGGGAACACATCAAAATAAGTATTATTAAGTAACCTTGCTATGGGTAGATTGGAGGAACACGGTAATGAGCGAGTCTATTTCGTCTACAATCAAAAACAGTGGGCTGACTCTTGACAGCGTTTTTGTCGAAGTCCATCATTCTGAGGGACTCGGTCTGCCCAAAGCAAACCATATCAGATTTTTCCACACAGCCATGCGATCTAATAGGTTGAGTACAGAAAACCTACAGACTTTTTTGAAAAGGAATCTTGCTCGTTATGTGTTCTCCAGAGCGCAGCTTGAAGATTATCGTGTGAATGATGACTTGGATTCTGCTGTCGCAGAAGCTATGCGCATTATGGCAGAAAACGGCGATGCCTCTGCCGAAGGTACCGGGAATATGCTGGATGAAATCCTCATCTATGCGTTCCTTGAGGAAAAGCTAAAGGCTCCTAAACTGATGAGCCGTGTGGAACTGTACACAGAATTGGCACAGTTCCGTAGCGAATGCAAAGGCATCCATCTGCTGTCACCGAGCGATCTGCCAGAAAGCACGAAGTTTCAGATGGTTTTTGGAGCCTCCAATATTGTGGATGATGTCAAAACGGCCATCGACCGCGCATTTGAGACTATTAAAAAAATCAACTCTCATGAGAGTCGTGAGATTCTGATGGTGCAGAAAACAGTCTTGGATCAGTTTTTTGACCAGGATGAGGTTTCTCTGCTTACTGATGTTCTCATTCCACAGCCAGGTAAGCCAGAAAACTATGACACGGCATATGGCATCTTCCTTGGATATAAATTAGGTTTAAATCCCGATGGCCGGGGAGATGATTTTGAAGAACTGGCAGAAAAAAAGATGCTTCTCGACATAAAGGAACACGCTGGATATATCGCTCAAAAAATTTCGGAAGCCGGATTAAATGCCCATTCTTTCTACGTGTACATTGTTCCTTTTAATGAGGCGGAGCAGGAAAAGACACAAATCATGGATGCTGTGTTGAGAGGAGGAACTCCACTATGAGCCAGGCCGAGAAAAAACGACTCGGAGATGTCCTCTTTCAGGATATTGATGATAACGATTATCTGAATGAACTCTATAAAAACATACTCTACAACTACGCAATCACGATTTTACAGATCACTAACATCAAGCAACTCCGTGGCATTGAAGTTGATGCTGCTTTACGTTTTGCAGATCTTCTGTCAAAGTCCACTCACGCAGAAAAGGCTGATTCCCATAAAATCTGGGCGCATGAGATAATTACTATGCTCCTAACCCTCTATCCTGATGATGAGGTGGTTCGCTATTATGCGGGGGCTGTTTTGACTAATACTGGAAATTTCATGGGCAGACGGCTTGTTGAATCGGAATATGTTGAGCCAACGGCAATGGATGAATTGTTCTCTACTTTGAGTGATATTTATCTGACTGTCCCTGCAGAGCCGGAAAAGAAGTTCTTTCAACAGCAACGGAAGGTCTATGAACATTTAGATGATGAATGCTTCAGTTATTCCGCACCGACATCGATGGGCAAGTCATTTATCATGCGTATGTTCATAAAGGAGCAGATACTTGCTGGAAAAAAGAAAAACTTCGCCCTCATCGTTCCGACCAAAGCCCTTATAAACGAGGTGCGAAGTGAAATCATCCAGAATGATTTACAGGATTTGCTGGATGAAAACCAGTACCATGTGGTTTCATCTGCAAATGATATGGCACTGGAAACGCACCCAGACCACAACTTTATTTTGGTGCTTACCCCGGAAAGGTTGCTGTATCTGCTTAACGATAAAAATGATTTTGTGCTTGATTACCTCTTTATTGATGAAGCACATAAGATGACAGGGCGAAATAGCCGGGCACCCTTTTATTATTCTGTGGTCGATGAATTGAGCAGGCGGGATGTAAAGCCACGGTTCATTTTTGCATCTCCCAATATTCCAAATCCACAGGAATATTTGAACCTCCTGTCTTCTGGAAAATATGACAGGCAGAATGCTATTGCATCATCCTTTTCTCCTGTAGCACAGTTCAAATTCTTGGTGAATCTGAAAACCAAGCAGATTTATATATATAATGACCATCTGAAAACTCTGGAATATATATGTTCCATTAACTCCAATCCAGAGCAGGGAGTTATTCCGCTGATGGGAATGTTCTATAAAAACAGTGGTGATAAGCCCAGCAGAATGATCGCATACTTCAGCAGTAAAGATAAAGCCATCAACGCTGCACTTGCGTTTGCAAGCCTACGGAAACACATTGATGGTGGCATTCAAAAACAACCTGATCCTGAGTTACTGGAACTGGCAAGAGAAGTTCGAAATCAAGTCCACAAGGATTATTTTCTTGCTGGATTGCTGGAACAAGGTATTGCATATCATATTGGCTACTTGCCATCTGCAATCCGCATGAGAATTGAAAAGCTATTCAAAGCGGAAAAGATAACGGCTATGTTCTGCACCAGCACTTTGGTTGAGGGTGTCAATCTGCCTGCAGATAACCTGTTTATAACCAGTTATTACAGCGGTCGCGCACAGATGACCGATGTGGACTTCCGAAACCTTGTGGGGCGAGTTGGACGTATTCAATATAACCTTTCAGGGAATGTGTTCATGGTGAGCGATGAAACTCGGAACAACAAGCAGGACGTCTATGTAGATAAATTGAAGGACGGCATTCCGGATCAACATCTCTCATTAGTGCAAGATTTGCAGCCCAAACACAAAAAGCGAATCATTGCAACCTTGTTGAGTGGCACCTCTGTTATTGATAAGTACGATAAAAATCAACCTGAAGAAGAATATATCATGATGAGAAAATTCGGATTGATTCTTCTGAAAGACATCGTACATGGCAATGACAGCCTAATTACGCAAGAGTTCGACAAATACATGAAGCCGGGAGACAAGGATAAAATCAGGAACGCATTTTCTACCCACGCACCGATTATCGACAATGACATCAATATTTCACTTGATCAGACCAAGAGATTGCGTGCTGCAATTGCAGCAGATAGCACTTTCGCTTACCCACTTCCTGAAGCGGACGGATCTTTCAGTGTTGATAAGGCATTAGAATTTTTGATTCGTTTGGGGGATATATTTGACTGGAAACGCTATGAATATAGCACTCTGGGCAAGTGTGATGAAGATGGAGACTATACAAAACTCAGATGGTATGCTGTTATTTTAATTCAGTGGTTGGAAGGCAAGGGGTTGAATAATATCATGCGCCGTGCGGTCGATTACCAAGAACGTCATCCTGATAAGTTTTGGGTTAACAGGTACACAAAAATGTACTATGATAAGACTTCTCTGGAACATCGAAATATTGTGTTTGCAAATACGCTGGAGGTTATTGAAAATGTTATTCTTTTCAGTATCTCTAACTATTTCCTACGCTTTTCCAACGAGTATGTGAGAGTTCACGGTGAGAATTCGCTAAATCGAAATAACTGGTATGAATATGTCGAGTATGGGACTACCAATGAGGTTACTATCCAGTTACAACGCTACGGTTTTTCTCGCGAGTCGGCAACATACATTAAAGCACATCAGGTTCAGTATGTTGTCGTTGATAATGAGGGAAATGTGCGCATTAAAAATTCGCTGGAACAGTGCGATGATGCAGAGGTTGTACGGCAAATACCCGATATTCGGTTCAATACGCCGGAATTATTCATTGACTAAAGACGGAGGCTTTATATGGCATACGGAAAATCAATAGAGCTATTCCTTGTAAATGGAACAGCAGACAGCTTAATAACGGCAGAGTTATCAAACTGGAACGGTAAGGCAATCAAAATCCCCAGAATTGAGGTCGCCTCTTGTGCTCGTGATGACATAGCTCAAGCGGGCATCTACTTCCTTTTCTGCAAAGAAGATGATGGATCGGATTCTGTATATATCGGCGAGGCAGAAAATGTCAAGGAGCGTCTCGTTCAGCATCTCCGTGACTACCAATCTGAAAAAGAAAAGTATTATTGGAATACCGCTGTTATTTTTGTTGGACGTGATCTCAACAAGGCGCTCATTAGATATCTTGAAAATCGGTTTGTAGAAATTGCCAGAAATTGCAAGAGATATACCGTTCTCACCAAGAACACATATCGAAACACTGTCATGAAAGAATCCCAGATTGCAGTGATGGAGGAATTCGTAGATAATGTCAAAATCCTCATCAATGCATTAGGATATAAAGTTATGGAGCCGTTGTTGCAAACAAACGGTGATGATGCGGTTGTGGAAGAAGAGGAACTTTTCATCACCGCTGGAAATGCATCTGCAACCGGGATTGTTACGGCTGAAGGGTTCGTTGTTTTTAAAGGGGCCGTGGTAAACCAAAAGACATCTGTTAAATCGTTAAGTCCTGGGATGAAGAAACTACGCGAAAAACTATTTGCAGACGGCAAGGTGGACAATTTGACTACCACAGAGGACATTTTATTTTCCAGCTCGTCTGCCGCAGCCGATTTTGTGCTTGGGTATAGTGTCAGCGGTCCTCGCACATGGAAAACAAAAGATGGACGAACTCTAAAGGAAATTGATGGAACAGCAACTGCCGATTGAACCTTTTAATTTTGCCTCACCTTTTAATTATTCAATTTTTACTACACCGCAAGGCTGACACCTCTCTGTGCCGCCGACCAGCAAACCACAATTCCATAAAGCAAACAAGGGCTTCCGAAGTCAGCGATTGACCTCGAAAGCCCTTGTTTTATGCCCCTTTTTCGGTATTTCTGTGCCGGAGAAGGGCTTTTTCTTTGTATCCAATACGGTAGGAACATAGATGCCACACGCAAGTCGGGTGATTTGCTATGTTCACCTTTTAACGAAAGGTCGGCACTATGTCCATTTGGTATCAAAGTAGGTCACTACTTTCATAAAAGGGCTACAAAATAGATGTAGCCCGTGAAAACCCCGATGTTATCGGGGTTTTCACCGTTTATACGGCAAAATTTCCGCGAGCCGTTTTGACAGATATAAAAATGATGTTTTCCCTTTGTTGGATGTCTTGAACTCT
>OLNF01002457.1_pt1 | contig 14525 bp, 11 predicted proteins | sample 1673061 | NCBI WGS metagenome assembly OLNF01 (sample SAMEA3136751, study PRJEB25190) | human gut metagenome | reverse complement strand
CCAACTCCGCTTGGGCTGAGAAGTACATCGAGTCCTGCTATGCACAGGGCATCGTGTCCGGCGTGGGCGGCGGCAAGTTCGCTCCTGCCGGCAACGTGACCGGCACCCAGCTGGCTAAGATGCTGCTGGTCTCCCTGGGCTACAAGTCCGAGAACGAGGGCTTCACCGGTAACGCTTGGGCTACCAACGTGAACACCATCGCCTCCGCGAAGGGTCTGTACAAGGGCCTGGAGACCATCGACCCCGCTGCTGCTCTGACCCGTGACAGCGCTGCTCAGATGATCTGGAACGCTCTCCAGGCTTACGAAGTCGAGTATAAGACCACTCTGGTCACCGACTCCAAGGGTCAGCTGACTTCTCAGATCACCGTACAGGATAAGGTCGTTGGCGACAACTACGATAAGATCACTCTGCTGAAGGATAAGTACGAGGCTTATGTGAACATCGGTACTCTGGTCAGCGTTGACGGCAAGGATCTGACCATCACCATGTCCAACTCCGACCGTGCTGAGAGCGACACCAAGGACACCGACTTCACCAAGCTGGCTACTGACTATTCCAGCCTGCTGGGCCAGAAGGTCAAGGTCATCTTCAAGAATGGCAAGGCCAACGATGTCCTGGGCGTCTATGCGACCGGTGACAACACCATCTACAAGGCTCTGATGAACGACGTTGAGCTGGACGGCTCCAAGGTCAAGTTCGACGGCAAGTCTTACTCCGTGGACAACACCAGCAAGATCAAGACGATCGTTGTTGGCCTGGATGGAACCACCATCTCTGACAAGGCTATCTCTTACTTCGATAGCGCTAACACCACCGATGGCAAGCTGTCCCTGAATGAAGTCACCTTCGTGGATACCGACGACAACGGCAAGATCGACACCGCTATCGTCATTAAGAAGGTCGCCGGTGAGGTTACCTACACCTCTTCCGACAAGATCACCCTGGGTAGCACCACTGCTGCTTCTTACTCCAAGTCCTACAAGTATGCTGACGAAAACATCTCCAAGGATCTGGCTAAGGATGACTGGGCTGTGATTTCTCAGAACCTGTACAAGGACTGCAAGGACATCACCAAGGCTACCGTCGTGAACGGCACCCTGGACGGCATCAAGGATAAGACCTCTTATCAGCAGTTCAAGGTCGAGGGTACCTGGTACAACATCTCCAACTCCAATGCTTCTGACGTGTCCAACGGCGACACCGTTCAGGCTTACATCGTCAACGGTGTGATCGTGAAGATCAAGTCCGATGACGGCAAGGGCGGCTATCCCACCAACATCGCTGTCGTGGTCAGCAATGGCACCATCAACGGCGATCAGGTCCGTATCCGTTACTTCGATGGTACCTCTAAGCTGGTTACCATTTCCGATAATACCACTGTTACTCTGACTGCTGGTACTGCTTATAAGGTTTCTGGCGCTGACACCTCCATGAAGTTTGAGAACGTCAGCAGCATCAAGTACAACGGCTATCTGTATGCAGGTGCCGGCGATGCTGACCCCACTAACGACAAAGCTGCTAACGTTAAGGTTGATGATTCTGCTGCTGTCATCCTCTACGACGGCCTGGGCCGTTCCAAGATGCTGACTGGTAAGCAGTACAACGCCCTGAGCACTTCCGATTCCGAGAAGGGTCTGAATGGTGGTACTGGTGCAGCTACTGCTGTTTTCACCAAGGAGACCAAGGGCCTGACCCGTGCTATGATGGTCGCAGTGAAGACTCCCAAAATGACCGTCAGCGGCGATTCCTCCGACAACTATGCTTACGTTGTTTCTAACAATGGCCAGAACAAGGACGGCAACGCTTCCTACACCATCTGGACCACCGACAACAAGTATGTTGATGTCATCGAGGAGAACGCCACCGCTATGGCTAAGGGCGAGCTGATCGGCTACTCTTCCATCGACTCCAACGGCGTTATCAAGGACGTGAGCCGTATTGCCAATATTGACGATGTTGGTACTACCGACGCTTCTAAGCAGACTAAGGCTAACACTGTGAGTGGCGCTTATGACACTGAGAAAGTGTATTATGGCAGCAACCGTAGCGATGATACTAAGTTCATCACCATCAATGATGACACTTCTGTTTCTAACAACAAGAAGTTCAAGGTCACCGCTGACACCGCTGTTCTGTTTGTTGACTCCGCTGCTGATGAGGACAACCAGATCGGTGTGAACTACACCTACGGCACCACCGCTATGGCTAAGGCTGAGGAGTATGCTTCCAACAGCTATTCCTACAACGTGATGTTCATGGTCGATGAGACCAAGGCTGATGACGTGAACCTGAAGGTTCTGGTCGTTGACACCACCGGTGCTTTCGACGGTCAGAAGCACAACGATTCTGACAACGGCAACAAGAACAACACCGACGTCAGCAAGACCGGTAACATCACCATCAAGGCTACCGGCCTGTCCTCCAACAATGTCAAGGCCAGCATCGACACCGCCAACAACCTGGTTGTTGCAGTGCCCAAGGCAGAGAATCTGACTGTTACCGTTACTGTGAATGGCCTCGAGAAAAAGCTCGACAATACTGACGAGACTTCTACTCAGAAGCAGTACACCATTAATAATGTCAGCAAGGATGACACTGTTATCGTGACTGTCACCAAGGGGGCTTAATCTTCCCCGAATCTGATTCAGGAAGATTCCCCGTAAATGCAAGGCCCCTGGGGAGTGATCCCTGGGGGCTTTGCCCCTTTTTGAGAGGAGACAGTATCTGTGACAGATGAAACAACGCAAGAGACACACGACAGGAATAAGAAGAAATTGCCAGCTGCTCCGGTTCTTCTTGAGATTGCTAGAGCAGAATACCAAAATGAACGAACAAGAACATCCACAATTGATGCCAAAACTGGAATTACACTCCCAATTATCGCAACCTACTTTTTCTTAGTTCTACAGTATACTGACATCAAGAAAGAGTTTCTATCTCCCATTGATATGCAAAATGTTGCAACTGTTCTGTATTCTGTTTTGCCGCCGCTTTGCTATCTGGCATCGCTAGTATTTTCTGCAATCTCTCTTCTGTATCTCTTCCGTACAATTACAATGCAAGAGTATGAAGCAATTAACCCAGAGCATTTCAGACAAACAGAAATGTTAGAAGAAACCAAAGAGCGTTTTTCCGCTGCAATCATTAGACCTTTCATTGAGTCTACCAATAAAAATCACGAAGTCAACAGTCGGAGATGTCGCTTTTATGTTCTGGGTTGGCGGTATGCACTGATTTCTCTCGCAATATTTATTGTATATGTATTTCTAAAACACTAAAGGAGGTGTTCTTATGTCAGACGATTCGTATGATTTTTTTAAGGAGCTAGATGGGCTTGATCGTGGTCAACCTACACAGATGAAGCAATCGGAAGAAACGCAATCTCTTCCTCACAAAGTCTATACCGAAAATGCGAACAGTCATTCTCCTAAAAAAGAGAACAATGACGATAAGGATGATAAGTAACCAATCACCTGCAAAGCCACCCCGCCGCGTTTCGCACACGCTGGTGGGGTGGCTCATTCGCTTTTCTCGGCTTGACAAAAGCCAGCCGTCTGCTATAATGAAGACAAAAGGGGACACTGTTACTTGTAGCCAGGCCCCCGAAGATCATATGCTAGAAATTAGCTGACCATTCGATTGCCGTCGAGTGGTCAGCACGCTTTTGTGGAAAGCGCGAGCAGCAAGATCGCCGCCAGCAGGAGAACCTGCAATAATCTCTTCCACATTCGCACCACCTCCCTTCGCATAAAATGCGCTGGGATTTTGGTGGCCTGACCACTGAAGTAACAGTGTCCCGTATGGGATACTGTATCATATTTTAGCGAATCTTGTCAATGCTAAGACAGCCACCCCCGTGTATTCGGTCAAAAATACACCAGCAGGGTGGCTGTTTTGTTTCCGTGAAATGTATGGCAGTCAAGAGGCTTCATAGAGCAGCACCTCGTCTTCTTGGATGGAGGACAGGAACTGTCCGTCCAGACTGGTGGTCGGGATCAGGTCCACTTTCAGGCCCAGGGCGTCTTCCAGGTCCACCAGAAGCCCCGCCAGGGCCAGGCCGCGGATGGAGCCTTTGTCGATGCGTAGGTCTACGTCGCTGGACGCCGTCATATCCCGGCGAGCGTAAGAGCCGAAGAGATAGACGCGCTGGGCACCGTACTTTTGGGCCAGTGGGGTCACAATGTCTTTCAGTTCTTGAATGGAATATTTTTCCGCCATGCGGTCCACCTCCATCTTATTTAGGGCATTGACTCAAGTTCAGTATACCAAGACTTTGGGAAAAAAACAACGAAAACAGAGCAAGCCACCCCGCCAGCGTGTGTGAAAACGCGGCGGGGTGGCTTTTTGAAAAGGGTTACATCATGAAGAGAGAGACGGGGCGTCAGGGGCGAAAGGTGCGTAACGCCTCGATGGTTTGTGTGATGAGGTGCGCCTCCTCAGGCCTTCACGGCGGCGAAGCCTTGCTCCAGGTCGGCGATGATGTCGTCGATGTGCTCGGTGCCGATGGAGAGGCGGATGGTGTTCTGGTGGATGCCCTGGTCCTCCAGCTCGGCCTCGCTCAGCTGGGAGTGGGTGGTGGTGGCGGGGTGGATCACCAGAGACTTCACGTCAGCCACGTTGGCCAGCAGGGAGAAGATGGTCAGGTTGTCGATGAACTTGTGGGCCTCGGCCTGGCCGCCCTTGATGTCAAAGGTAAAGATGGAAGCGCCGCCGTTGGGGAAGTACTTCTCATACAGGGCGTGGTCGGGGTGGTCGGGCAGGCTGGGGTGGTTGACCTTCTCCACCTGGGGATGGTTCTTCAGGAACTCCACGACCTTCTTGGTGTTCTCGACGTGGCGGTCCAGCCGCAGGGACAGGGTCTCGACGCCCTGGAGCAGCAGGAAGGCGTTGAAGGGAGAGATGGTCGCGCCGGTGTCACGTAGCAAGATCGCCCGGATGTAGGTCACGAAGGCGGCGGGACCGGCGGCGTCCACGAAGCTCACGCCGTGGTAGCTGGGGTTTGGCTCGGCGATGGGGGCATACTTGCCGCTGGCCTTCCAGTCGAAGGTACCGCCGTCCACGATGATACCGCCCAGGCTGGTGCCGTGGCCGCCGATGAACTTGGTGGCGGAGTGGACCACGATGTCTGCGCCGTGCTCCAGGGGCCGGATCAGGTAGGGGGTGCCGAAGGTGTTGTCGATGACCAGGGGCAGGCTGTGCTTGTGGGCGATGGCGGCGATGGCGTCAATGTCGGGGATGTCGCTGTTGGGGTTGCCCAGGGTCTCCAGGTAGATGGCCTTGGTGTTGTCCTGGATGGCGTTTTCCACCTCGGCCAGGTCGTGGGCGTCCACAAACGTGGTGGAGATGCCGTACTGGGGCAGGGTGTGGGCCAGCAGGTTATAGGTGCCGCCGTAGATCGTCTTCTGGGCAACAATATGCTCGCCGGCGCCAGCCAGGGCCTGAATGGCGTAGGTGATGGCAGCCGCGCCGGAAGCAGTCGCCAGCGCAGCCACGCCGCCCTCTAATGCGGCGATGCGCTTTTCCAGCACGTCCTGGGTGGAGTTGGTCAGACGGCCGTAGATATTGCCGGCGTCCGCCAGACCGAACCGGGCGGCGGCGTGGGCGGAGTTGCGGAAGACGTAAGAAGTCGTCTGGTAGATGGGCACTGCGCGGGCGTCCGTGGCGGGATCGGGCTGCTCCTGGCCGACGTGGAGCTGAAGGGTCTCAAACTTGTAGTTGCTCATGATCATAACCTCTTTCTATATGTTATATCAGAATTTTGAAGAATGTTTGGAGTTAAGACTTCGTAAGGATTCGGATGTGGGGTCAACTTTTCTGCCAAGAAAAAGGAGGTACCCCCCTCACGCTGGGCAACAAAAAAGCCCGGCGAGTAAACACTCCCGGACCGAAGATGAGAAGACCGCGCGACCCCTGGCCTCTCCGTGCATCTCACGAAGCCACCAGCAGCTTGCCAACACAGGAACGCAACTCAGCAAGCCAGATCGCAGGCAGGCGCGACGAGCCGCCCGGCCTTTCTCTCAGTCCGGGAGCAGAACATTCGTCCAAAGCGGAAATTGCTCCGCAGCAGCTTCCCAAAGCACTGTGCCATTTCGACTCGCCTCCTTTCTCCTACAATACCTATCTGTTTGATTGGTTTGGCAGTATAATACCACAACCCCACTGGGTTGTCAAGCCATTTTTCAGATTATTTTGGTGGGAATTGGGGTTTTGTGAAAAGGGCAAACTCTCATTGTGATATGAGTTGCATTTGCTGTACAGACACGCTATACTTGTAACATAAGGAGGGAGTTCTGATGATCAATACCAATGTGACGCATTTCCGCAAAAACGTATCCACGCTTCTGGAGCAGACCCTCAAGTTTAATGAACCCATCCACGTCAGCACCAGAAACGGCAACGTCGTCGTCCTCAGCGAAGATGATTACCGCGGCATCTTAGAGACGCTGGAGATGAACGCCAACCCCGTCATGAAACAGAAGCTCCTGGAAGGCAGAGACACCCCCCTTTCCGAGTGTATCCCGGAAAGCGAGGTCGAGTGGTAAGTGTATCAGATCGCCTACACCAAGACGGCCCTGAAAGACATCCCCAAACTAAAAGCTGCGCACCTGGATAAAAAAGCCAAGGCCCTGATCGAAGTCATTCGGCAGAACCCCTATCAAACGCCGCCGACCTATGAAAAGCTCGTCGGCAACATGTACGGCTTATACTCCCGACGCATCAACTACCAACACCGCTTAGTCTACAAAGTACACGAAGAAGAAAAAATCATCCAGATCATCTCACTCTGGACGCATTACGAACGATAAGAAACAGCCACCCCGCCAGCGTGTGTTGATACGCAGCGGGGTGGCTCGTCTATCCCTACAAACACATTGAAAAATTATATCATATATGATATTTTAATGGCAAGGACAGGAGGGGAAGATATGAACTACAACGAATACAAAACCAAAGCCTTTGCCAAAAATCCAGAAGTCAAAGCCGAATACGACGCCCTCGGCCCCCAGTATGAGATCATCCGGGCCGAAATTCAAAGCCGCAAAGCCGCCGGCATCACCCAAAAAGACCTAGCCGAACGCATGGGTACCGCCCAGGCCAACATCTCCCGCTTCGAGAGCGGAAACTATAACCCCTCCCTGGCGTTCCTCCAGAGAATGGCGGAGAGTTTGGGAAAGACGTTAAGAATTTCATTGGAATAACGAGAGGCCACCCCGCCAGCGTATGGGAAAACGCAGCGGGGTGGCTATAATCAATTGTCGTCAGCTATGGTCATCATCGAAGAGAGCTTTATAGGCTGCTCTAGCTTTATCAGAGACAGTGTACATGTCTTTATTTTTCTGGACAACGCGCAGATTCACCGTATGGAATACATTTTCTTTTTGAGACGAATCCATTTGATCATATTCTTTTAGCAGCTTTCTTAGGGTAGCTGAAGATTGAGTTGTATCAACTTGCATTCCATGCCTTTTTTGACTGAGCGCATTAGACGCCGCAACTAAATCCGGCATCTCCAGATGTTGTACACTCTGCTTCCAATTTTTAGGAACATTAAGAATCTTTACGTTAGAAGGTTTTTCGGGATTTGTAATTATTGAATAATGTTGTACAGTAGAGTGAGTGCTATACTTACTGTTTTTCATAAATATCATCACCATTATAGTATCAATATAAAGTTTATATATCAGGAATCATCGCTGTTTAGCACTTTTACAATGCCGTCGTAAGGCTCAGGTATAATGTCATTTAAGAATTTATCGAATTCGATTATCTGATATTCTCCCTCAGATAAATCAGGAATTTGGTATTCAATAGAATCCTTACTTGCTCGGTTCTCTTCTGTCACTTTGACGCATCTACCTTGCACTGCTTTTGTATCAATAATAAATAGGACAGGTAAAAAAACTTTGTATTCTGCCAAGTTAAGCATTTGATGAACTATATCATACTCTTCGCAAGAAATAACGCCTTCTTTTCGTTTGGCCTCCGCTCCACGTAGTATTCCCGCGATATTATCAGTGATTGCATGTGAATGTTGGTCGCCTTTGATCGCATGCTCGAAATAAGTTCTAGCAATTGACTGAGGGTCAGAAGTCGGTGGCTGTGTTCGAGAATGGAATTTTGTTGTACACCATACGAAATGCTTCCCTCCATAGTAACGGTTAGCAATCGTATATGCTAAGCGTGTTCCTGTGGAGTATAGGACAGGAGTTTCAGTGGCATCAAGACACATATAACGTTTGTTCCTCTCTTTTTTATTATATGCAAACTCATTGCATATGTAAACCCTAAATTGGGCAAGCCCCCGCGGGAAAATTCCCACGGGGGCTTGCCCTCGGTTGGAATCTTCCTAAATCAAATATTCAGGAAAGATTACTTACGAACGGGATTTTGCTGATTAAGCCTGCTTAGTCCAGCTGGAGTCACCGCGCACAAAGGTGCTATTTGCAGTGTAAGTGGAGCTAGCAGTGGTGCTACCAGCGACCAGGACCAGCTTAGCGCCCTTAGCAGCAGTGATAGCATTGACCTGATTATCAGTGACCTCACCAATGACAGTCAGAGTCTTACCTGCGGGAACGGTAACGGTACCGGTAGCAGGCAGGTTAGCGACGGTCACGTTGCCCTTAGCCAGAGCGGCGTTGATGTCATCAGCGTCGGTCTTGTTAGCGGCGGAGTTGAACAGCACGTTGAAGTTGCCGTGCAGGTTGTTCTTCACGTCAACGATCAGCAGGGTCACGTCGCTGGAGTAATCAGAGGGGTTATCCAGAACGTACATGACGTTAGCGATCTTACCATTGTTGAAGTCATCAGCCTCGACGATGCTGCCCTCGGTGTAGCCCTTGTGATCGTCGGTATCGACGTACAGGACAACCGTGTCGGAGTTGACTTCTGCCTTGTCAGAGCCATTCAGGGAAACCTTGGTCTGCTTGTCGTTCACGCCGTAGACAACGCCATTGTCGACCAGGCCGAAGTTGTCATCCACGTCTTCGATGGTGCCGACGACGCCATCAGACAGGCCCTCTTCCTTGGTGATGGAGGAATAGCCCAGAACATCGCCCTTGTTACGAGTGGTCTGGTTACTACCCTTCTCCTGGACCTTCACTTCCTCGGTGCCAGTCCAGACAGAGTACACAATATAGCCACTGTCGGTAGCGTAGGAATCGGAGGTAACATAACCGTAGTTGTTGTTGGTTTTGAAGGAATTAGCGATACCGTTCACAGCAACAACACCGTAGGTAACGCGGGTCACGCCGTCAACCTTAGAGGTGAAGGCAGCGATACCACCGTTCCCAAAGGCGTTTGCGGAAGAACCATCATTGCTCAGGCTCTTGAACTGCTTGCCGGTGATTACCTTATAATCAACATCAGACTTGGTGTAGTTGGTGATCAGAATAATCTTAGCAGAATCGTCAACTTCAACATCATTGATCTTCTTGGTCTGCTTAGATGCACCAGCAATAGTCAGGCCAGAAACAGCAGTGACATTGCCGTCAGAAGTAGAAATAGTAGCAGAGGGATTGCCCTTACTCAGAGCAGTGTAATCACCGAAGTAATCCTTATCGGTTTCCAGGGTCTTGAAGCGATACTCGCCGCTCTTGACGGAGTACTCATAGACAGCGCCCTTCTTCAGGTCAGCCTTAGCAACATACTCAGTGCCGGGATCATTGTCGATGTCGACGATCTCAGCGGAGCCAGTCTTGTCCAGCTTCAGAATCTTGGCCTTGTCGCCCTGGATGTCGCTACCGACGGCCAGAACAACAGCGACGTCAGACAGAGTGGAGTTCTCGCCGGAAGTACGCTTTGCATAGAAAGCAACGCCGTTGACCACGTAAGCGTTCACGGTGTCGCCGGACTTCACGCTGTTCATGGCAGCGTTCTGGCCCTCGACGTACCAAGTGCCGCCAATCAGATACTGGTTGGGAGCGGTCTTGGTGCCAGTGACCTTAGCAGCGCTCAGCTTCTCAGCAGGCACGATGTTCAGGCAATCGCCATACAGGTCCTTGCGGATGGCAACATAGTCATCCTTCTTGATGTCCTTGGAGATGTTCTCGTCCTCGAACTTGTAGGTGCTGCTGCCAGCCACGATCTCGGTGGAGGAAACATAGGTAGCCTTCACAACGTCGACGGTGGTGATGATGGCGGTGTCGATCTTGTCGTTGTCGTTGCTGTCGATGAACTTGACTTCGTCAGCAGAGATGCGGTTCAGGGGGCGAGAGATCACGGTGCTGCCAACATAATCAGAAGTACCAAACAGCTTGTCGCCGTGGGTTGCATCGGTGTAATCGGTGTCGAAATCGTCAGCAGTCTTCAGAGAAGCCTTAGCAGTAGCAGCACTGCCTTCCTTGACGAGCTGGCCATTAACATAAACTTTGATACCAGCGTTCTCGACGGAGTAGGACTTGCCGTCAAACTTGATCTTAGCGCCGTCCTGCTCAACAGCGTTCATCACGGTGTTGTAAACGGTGTTATCTTCGGTAGCGTAAACGCCCAGAACGTCATTGGTCTTGCCGTTCTTGAAGATGATCTTGACCTTCTGACCCATCAGAGCAGAGTAGTCCTTGTCCAGCTTGGTAAAGTCCAGAGAGGTGAGGTCACGGTCGTTGGCGTCCTTCACCAGGTCGCTGGCAGCGCGGTCAGCGGGGTTCATGTCGATGGTCAGGTCCTTGCCGTCAACCTTGACCAGGGTGCCGACGTTCATCCAAGCGTCATACTTGTCGCGCAGCAGGGTGATCTTATCGTTGGTGGAGCCAACGACCTTATCCTGCACGGTGATCTGGGAAGTCAGCTGACCCTTGGAGTCGGTGACCAGAGTGGTCTTGTACTCGACCTCGTAGGCGTTCATAGCGTTCCAGACCATCTGAGCAGCATTGTCACGGGTGATGGCAGCGTTGGTGTCCATAGCTTCCAGGCCGTCATACAGACCCTTCTGGGCAGCACGGACGTTGACGTTGGTTGCCCAAGCGTTGCCGGTGAAGCCTTCGTTCTCGGACTTATAGCCCAGGGAGACGAGCAGCATCTTAGCCAGCTGGACGCCGGTCACGTTGCCGTTGGGGGCGAACTTGCCGCCGCCGACGCCGGACACGATGCCCTGTGCAGCGCAGGACTCGATGTAGCCCTCAGCCCAGGCAGCGTTGGCGTTGTTGCGCACGTCGCTGAAGGTGGGGGTGGTGTTGGTGCTGACAGCGGGGTTCTTGCCGCCGTTCAGGGCCACGCAGATCATCTTGGTGACCTCAGCGCGGGTGATGTTGCCCTCGGGCTTGAAAGAGCCGTCGGGGTAACCGCCGATGATGTTCAGTGCAGTACAAGCATCGACAGCCTCAGTGTTCTTGATCTTGGACTGATCAGAGAACGCCGCCCCGGCCCCTACGACCATGACGGACAGCATCATAGCCACGCAGAGAACTAGGGACAGAACCTTCTTCTGTGGCCAGGGGCTGGGACGGGGCCGAACGGCACGCCCTTTCCCACGATTTTCCCACGGGCTTCCCACGAAAAATTGGAAAAATTTAGTCGATTTTTGGACAGAAAAAACGCCCGCAAATGCGGACGAATTTTCTAAATTCTGGATTTTTTCAGTGGGGATGCTTGATGTTTTTGGGTAAAAACGCCTGCCAAGGAAGTGTGTCGCTCAGCTCGATGAGGATGGGAGAATAGCCGCCCAGGTTGTCATAGCCGGGGTTGTTTCGGGCGGGGACGCTGGTGGGGACGATGATGGGCAGGGAGACGACCAGGCAGGCGCCGCCGTCCTGGCTGCTCTGGGCGACCATGACACCGCCGTGGAGGGCGACGATGCGCTGGGCGTTGTACAGACCGAGACCGGCCCCCTCGCCGGGGCGGGGCACTTCTTCTGTGGCTTCTCCGGAAAAAAGGTGGGACATGCGGTCCTCCGGGATGCCGACGCCGGTATCCCGAACGGAGATGACGCAGCGGCCATTTTCTGCATGGAACTTCATCTCCACTTCGCCGCCCTTGCCCGCGGCCCGGACGCCGTTGGAGACCAGCGCCAGGAGCATTTGCGTCAGCAGAGACTTGCTGCCCTTGAACGGCAGATGGTCCACGTTGGTGCTGTAAGAGAAGCGGACCCCGGCCAGGTCGGCCAGCCAGGTGGCCTCATCCGCCATGCCCTGGCAGACCATGGCCAGGTCAAAGCCCTCCTCGCGGGGGAAGGATTTGTAGTTCAGCTCCTGGGTCAGCTCAGCTTGACGGGTCAGGCGGAGCATCTGAAAGACCAGGCGGTTTTGGTTGGCCAGGTCCTGCTCCAGACCGTCCAGCAGGCCGTTGTCCTCCAGGACCTGCTGCATTTTCCACTGGGTCGCGGAAAGGTTTGACAGGCACTCGCGCATACGATAGACGGCATTGGAAAAAGGATGCTTCTTCTCCGGCGGTGGGTCCAGATCCCGCAGGACCAGCAGGTCGCCCTCTTGAAGCTGGGAGACGGTCACAAAATAAAATGTCTTTCCCAGGGCGATCTCCATGCCGCCGGGGTGCTCGGCCAGGGCGGGCAGCAGATCTTGGGGGAAGTCTTCCTTTTTCAGCAGGGCCTGCCCGGCTTCATTGGAATAGAGGATCTGGCCGGCGTACAGAAAAATGACGGCCTCCGGGAAGCTGCCATACTGTTCGCTCAAGCGGTCTGTGAGAAAATCCATAGCGTCAACTCCTTGGAAATGAAAGGGAAATGGAAGGATAACAAGTCAAAAGGGGCTAGAAGATTCGTTTGTTCCTTCTAATTTTTAGTGTAACAAATATTGGAAAGAAAAACAAGAATTTTGTCGAAAAAGGTCGAGAGGAGAAAAGCTGGGGGAAAGAGAAACTTTCTCTTTCATCTTGGCGAAAGATGGGGTATAATGTAGTCGCCTTGACGGGCAAATATAAGAATTATGATGCGGAAAGGATTTAAGCGACAATGGGTATGAAAGTAGGCATTAACGGATTCGGCAGAATTGGCCGCCTGGTGCTTCGGTTGGGGAGCGAACGGCCGGACATTGAGTTCGTCGGCATCAACAGCCACAGCCAGACCCCGGACTACATGGCGTATCTGCTGAAGTACGACAGCGTACACGGCCGGTTCCAGGGCGAGGTGAGCTGGGAGGGCGACGACCTGATCGTCAACGGCCGCCGCATCCGCGTGTTCCACTGTGAGGAGCCGGGCGAGATCCCCTGGGGCTCTGTCGGCGCAGAGTATATCATCGAGAGCACCGGCAAGTTTACCACCGCAGAAAAGATGAAGGGCCACCTGGACGGCGGGGCCAAGAAAGTCCTGCTGACCGCCCCCTCGAAGGATGACACCCCCATGTTCGTCATGGGCGTGAACAACACATCCTATGACAAGAGCATGGACTTCGTTTCCAACGCCTCCTGCACCACCAACTGCCTGGCTCCCGTGGCCAAGGTCCTGCACGACACCTTCGGCATCAAAGAGGGCCTGATGACCACCGTTCACTCCATCACCGGCAGCCAGAAGACCGTGGACGGCACCTCCAAAAAAGACTGGCGAGGCGGCCGCGCTGCCTCCGGCAACATCATCCCCTCCACCACCGGCGCCGCCAAGGCCGTGGGCAAGGTCATCCCCAGCCTGTCCGGCAAGCTCACCGGTATGTCCCTGCGGGTGCCCACCCTGGACGTGTCCGTGGTGGACCTGACCGCTGAGCTGGAGACCCCCGCCACCTATGATCAGATCTGCGCCGCCATGAAGGCCGCGGCCCAGGGCTCCATGGCCGGGATCTTAGACTACACCGATGAGGCCGTCGTTTCCACCGACTTCCTGGGCGACCGCCACACCGCCATCTTCGACGCCAAGGCGGGCATCTCCCTCAACGACCACTTTGTCAAAGTCGTGGCCTGGTATGACAACGAAGCCGGTTACTCCGCCAAGACCGTTGATCTGCTGGAGTACATGTATAAAGTGGACCATCAGTGATCAAATATACACCGAGCAAGATGTAGAATTATGTAGAAAGGACGCAGGCGAAACCACCTGCGTCCTTTCTCTTTATCATACTATACTATATTTGACCGATTCCCACGAAACCCGTCGAATCCAGAAAATCATTTTATCTTGAGAAAAAGAAAACTGTCAGGGTAGGGCCTGACAGTTTTCTCTCGCCTTGACCATAAAACCGAAGGGGTAATAACTTCGGCCACTCCCTCCGATGTTTTCAAAGGAAGTGATGGCCATGGTGACTTATAGTGACCTATTTCAATACGTGCACATTATAACTAAACTCCTCGTCCTTGTCAAGGGCGGGGAGTTTCTTTTTTGTTGCGGATCATGTCGGTTTATGCTATACTCGTTTTGGGTCATGAGTAGAATCTGCCCGGAACTGACGGTTTGCCCCCCGTGCGGGGGTAATGACTTCGAGTCCCCCCGATGTTTTTCGAGGGGGGTGATGTGCATGGTGACATACAGCGATCTGTTTCAATACAGCCTGGTGATCATCGGCATCATTGGTCTGATCATTCAGATCTTCAAAAACCTGCTAACCGCTTGTCAAGTAGAAAAATAAATAAATCAAAAATGCTAAATA
>OLNF01002453.1_pt1 | contig 14532 bp, 14 predicted proteins | sample 1673061 | NCBI WGS metagenome assembly OLNF01 (sample SAMEA3136751, study PRJEB25190) | human gut metagenome | reverse complement strand
CATTTGTATTCCCCATTTTATTTTTCTCTGGAAATCAGCATTCTCATAGCGCAGACAGCAGTTTCAATAACTCTTGTTGTATCGTGAAACTGCTCGTTATCAAGCCCCGCCTTACTCCGTTCCTGATTAGCAAGAGCAAGAAGCACAGAACCGACTCTTACCCTTAAATAGCTTCCGACAATAAATAATGCAGCCGTTTCCATTTCAGATGCAAGACATCCCATACGACACCATGCATTCCATTTGTTTTCAAGTTCATATGAAACAGGCATAATCTCAGGATTGTGCTGTCCGTAAAATGAGTCCTTGCTCTGGCATACACCGACATGATGAGTATATCCGCATTTTTCGGCTGCCGCATCAAGTACATTTACTATTCCAAAATCCGCTACTGCAGGAAATTCAATCGGAGCATATTCCTTTGATGTACCCTCCATCCGGACAGCACCGGTTGCCACCACGATATCCCCTCCCATGATATCTAACTGCATCGCGCCACAGGTTCCAACCCTTATAAATGTATCTGCGCCACAATGCACCAGTTCCTCCAATGCAATCGCTGCTGATGGTCCGCCGATACCGGTCGATGTTACACTGACCTTCTCGCCCTCCAGATATCCGGTATATGTCACGAATTCCCGGTTGTCCGCAACCAGCTTTGCATCATCCAGATAAGCTGCGATCTTCGCTGACCGCTTCGGATCCCCCGGCAGGATTACATATTTTCCGATTTCGTTCTTCCCTGTCTTTATGTGATATTCCCGTCCTGATTCTTCCTGATAGATCATACTGCCACCTCCGTTTCTGTCTGCTTTTGTTCCGGTCAATCCCTCTTTTTTTACAACTATTTGTACAAAAGCAGATACATATCAACTGCTATTTACCTGTATTATACCGAAAATATACACCAAAATCACCAATTTCTCCTATTTTGTACAAATTTTTCATAGCAATTTGTAACACCATTACAGTTTTACTACATATAAATGAATATCCTTAACTTAAAAATGCCGATTTTTGAATTTCTTTAGGATAAAATTTCTATTCGCTTTAAAAAATTTTATAAATTGGTAATAATTTTGCTTTTTGTTCACACTTTCATAATTTGACTTTAGCAAAAAAAAGGATTATAAATTGTTCAACAAATCAAGGAGGCGAGTTTTATGGCTAAATCAACTGACATTAAAGTAAAATTAAGCAGCGTTGATGAAGTAAAGCAGTTTGTAGATGTAATGAGAGGATATCATGGTGATGTCGATATATCAGCTACAAACAAAAACTATATGGTAGATGCAAAATCTATTCTTGGTGTTATCAGTCTCGATCTGAGAGATGAATTAACCGTAAAATTCTATGATGGTATTTCCGATTCATACATGTCAACACTGAAGCCTTTCATTGCTGAACCAGCAGTCGCATAAGGCAACTTACATTTAATAAAAGAAATATACGACAAACAGAAGCTATAAGAGCAGTCGTAAAAAAGGATATCCGGTCATGATTACCGGGTATCCTTTTTTCATTGTAAGGAAAAGGGTTATTGACGTAGCTGGAAAACCATCATAAAATGGATAAGTAAATTTGAATAATGATTTGAGGAACACAAATGAACTTATTAACAATGAAAAATATTCATAAAGCCTATACAGACAAGGTTCTCTTTAAGGGAGCCGATTTTTCTGTCAACACCGGTGATAAGATTGGTGTGATTGGTATAAATGGTACGGGAAAATCCTCCTTGTTAAAAATGATTGCCGGTATCGATACCTGCGATGCCGGATTGATCGTAAAAGGCAATAATGTTGTTGTCAATTATCTTCCACAGAGTCCGACTTTCCATGATGATGAAACAATCTACGAACATGTTATCACGGCAAACAGCACAGAAGAAAATAAGTGGAGCATTGAAGGAGATGCACGGGCACTTCTGGATAAGCTTGGATTCACTGATACCAGCATCTCGGTTTCCAGTCTGTCCGGCGGTCAGAAGAAAAAGGTAGCCCTTGCCGCTGCCCTTCTTTCAAGCTGTGATATTCTGGTTCTTGATGAACCAACTAACCATCTGGATAATGATATGACCGAATATCTAGAGGACTATCTGAACAACTACAGGGGTGCACTGGTCATGGTCACACATGACCGTTATTTTCTCGATCGTGTAACAAACCGGATCGTTGAGATCGACAAAGGATACATCTACAGCTATAATGCCAATTATGAAGGCTATCTCATGCTGAAAGCCGAACGTGAAAATATTGCGCTTGCCACCGAACGCAAGAACCAGAATATTCTCCGGAAAGAGATTGCATGGATCCGCCGTGGTGCACGCGCAAGAAGCACCAAACAAAAGGCTCATATCAAGCGCTATGAAGCCCTTGCAGCCGAAGAAATGATTGAAGCTGATAAGACAGTAAATCTCAGCTCAATTGCCAGCAGACTTGGAAATAAAACGATAGAGCTTCATAATATTTCAAAAAGCTTTCCAGGACTTACCCACCCACTCATCGAGAATTTCTCTTATAATTTTCTGCGTAATGACAGAATCGGTATTACCGGACCAAATGGCTGTGGTAAATCAACCCTTATGAAGCTGATCACCGGCAATCTGAAACCCGACTCCGGTATCATAGAGATCGATGAAACCGTAAATATAGGATATTTCTCACAGGAAAATGAAATGCTAGACGATAACAAGATCGTACTGGACTATGTGAAGGAAACCGCAGAATATATCCGGACCGTCGATGGATATATGTCTGCATCCACCCTTTGTGAGGAATTTCTGTTTGATTCCACCCTGCAGCACCAACGGATCGGCAAGCTGTCCGGCGGGGAAAAGCGCCGCCTGTATCTGCTTAAGATCCTTGCCGGCTCGCCGAATGTCCTGATCCTGGATGAACCAACCAATGATCTGGATATATCAACACTCTGTATTCTGGAAGATTATCTGGATACCTTTCAGGGCATCCTGATCGTAGTTTCCCACGACCGGTATTTCCTTGACCGTGTTGTAAAACGGCTGTTTGTCTATGACGGCTATGGACAGATCAGGCAGTTTGAAGGAAGCTATACCGACTATTATCTGGAATATGGAACATTTGCAAATTCTGTAAAGTCCGGTTCCGGTTCTGTAAAGCCTGCTCCGGCTTCCAAGGGAAAACCTGCAGCAGATTCTTCAAAATCAGGAGCAGCAGAAAAGGACACCGCACCGAAACGTGCAAAAAACAAATTTACTTTTAATGAACAGCGTGAATACGATACCATTGAAGACGACATTGCTGCCTGTGAAGAAACCATTGATGGACTGGACAGGGAAATCGCAGCTTCCACAACAGATTTTACAAAGCTGAATCATCTGATGGCAGAAAAGGAAAATGCCGAACTGAAGCTGGAACATCTGATGGAACGGTATGTTTACCTTACAGATCTTCTGGAATCCTTTAAAAAATAAGTATAGTATAATAAATAAGAAAATGAGGAGACAGGCTTACATCTGTTTCCTCACTACTTTATACTCATCATCTAACTGAAAATATGGACAGCTTTCATATGAGCTCGTTATAAATCTGGCATAATCATCTTCATCCATATTCACCATGCATTCCGAAAAATCATCTTCTTCATCATACACATAGTGTGCACACAAATCACAACTCGCTGCTCCCATAAGCAACCTCCTTCTTGTCATTTTTGCAAATTAATTGCCTGTTTTCAGTAAATATTACACATATTATTTCCAATTTGCAAGTCCTATCCCATAATATATTGTTCATGACTACAGAAAAGAGTTTTTGACTGGCAATACTTTCCATATTGTGGTATTATAAAAAAGTATAATTTATAACTTTTCTGATACAGAAAAGAAACCGGGGTGCGTAATTATGAGAAAAAAACTACTATTATTTATAATAGCTGCTATTTTTACTTTTTCAAGTATGACAGTCCTCGCCGCAGAGGATACCGCAGACAAAGATGCAAAAGATAAAAAGTCTGCCGCAGCTACCATCGATACTTCTTTATACTATTATAACAATTTCGATAACGATGCTTACCGGGATGCTTATAACCAGTTAAAAGAAGCAGCAGATGCATTTCACAATTCAAACCAGAATGCGGAATACGAAAATGCGAATACCGAAAACAGCTACTATAAAGCATTTTCGATCAATGTTACAAGCAAAACATGGGAAGTTATCGGTCCGACAGGTATGCAGGCAGTTATCAATGCCTTTCTGGCAGATAATCCTACATACTTCTGGATGTCTCCTTCCTTTAATTACAGTACCAAGTCTTTAGATGGCGGTGCTGTATGCTATAATGTCGAGATTGTCTGTTATAATGATTATGCAAATGGAAGTTCCAGACAGGTCATTAAGAATAACATTGATATCTCCGTATCAAATCTTGCTGGCAATCTGGAAAAAGATCTTCCTGATTACCAGAAGGAATATCTGATCCATAATGCGATCATTGAAGATACTTACTTCCAGGTCAGCAATGAAAACTCACATTCCGGATTAAGCTGGTCCTATACAGTAGATGGTATTTTCAACGCAAAGCATAAGACAGCAACTTCATTTGGATATGCCAAAGCATTCAAGGCAGTTATGGATGCCACCGGTGTAAAATGTATCTATGTAGAAGGAAATACCAAAGAAAACGATGATTCTACCTATAATTCACATGCATGGAATATGGTTTATCTGGATGATGGCTGGTATATTGTAGATCTTGCGTATGATCATCCGGAAACAACCTCCGGCAAAAATGTTCTGATCTATGATTATTTTAACATTACCAGTGATGAAGCATCCGATCTGAATCCTGCATCTGACTGGCTGCCTGGTATTCCAACCTGTACCGGTACGGCTCACAGTATCGACAGCATCCAGTCTACACTGGAAGCTGAAAACATCTGGCAGGAAGACAATTACAATTTTTTCGATAAAATACTGGATAAATACGGTGTGTCCGTTGTCCTGATCAGCCTTGGTGTTATCATAATCCTGATCGTCACTTTGGTTAAACGGATTCACAAAAGACGGAAAGCAAGACGTGTCGAAAAGATTAAGAATACAAAGACCGTAACGATTGATCATTCCGAACTGGATGAGGAACTTCGTCGTCCACCACTGTCATAATAAAAAAGTGGAACTATACCTATGATAACAAAGGTACAGTTCCACTTTTTTACTTATTAATTTCCTATGATCAACCAGGAGGTCAGAATTCCCAACAGGCGTTCATCCGGGTGTCCTGTCTCTGTTAAAAAGATCAGGCCAATCCTTTCATGATCTCTTCTGCTTTCTTCATAGTATTTCTTAACATTCATAACTTTTTCATCATATGCAACAAAGCGGAAACGTTCAGACGGATGTTTCTCCAGCTCAATATATTCCTGAAGATCCCGAAACCGGGTTTTCTCATCAATATGACAATTTGTGTCTCCCAATAAATACGGAAAAATACAGTTGTCACTGAAATCTCCCACTACCCTTTTATCTTTCAGGATTGGCACATGAGAAATATTTCTGTCATTCATGATCCGGATAACCGGCATAACCGGATCATCCAGCGAACGCCATACCAGATTATTAAAGGGTACTGCAATATCCATACACCGCACCGGATTCTTAATACGATCCAGCACCATTTCCAGAAGCTCGATCATCTTCTTGCCCGGCTGTACAGCAAATTCCTCATCCAGCCGTTGATTATGCTGCAGCAGATTTCTCCCTTCTCTGCAATAATTCAGTTCAAACCGGATATCCTTGAATTCACTCCGTTTTTCCAGCTTGGCAACCGCCGAACCATCCGGCGGAAGTTTGAATTCATTGATCGCTGCATTTTCCAGCTCCTTGTATTTATCAAGGAAAATTTCCGTATTATCCATAATGACATCCTCCCAATTTCTGATCTGATATCAGCCAGCAAGCTACACCCGAAAGTGTTTATTTTAAATAATTAAAATCACCCAGATTATCAATGGATATCCAGGTTCCTTCGTTTATGATCGTCTGAACCAGTTCATCATTTTCATCCATTTCCTTACTGCTGCAATCATCAGAAACTTCATATAGTATACTGTTATTGATCAATACATTTGCTGTTTTCTTATCTTTATCCGGATAGTATACATATACTCCATTATCCGATACCGCATATCCCTTATCCCGGTTATATGCACGGATTGCCAGCGCCGAATTCTTCATATCCCCTTCAAAGCCGTATACGGTAACTGTAATATCCTTTGATGATGAATTATTGCTCCAGTCTGTAACACGAAGTGTACAGTCCAGATCTCCGGTCTTTGTTGTATCGATCTGACGGTTGATCGTAAGTTCATTGGTCAGATCCGGCTGTGAATCCTCTACTGAATAGTAATCCAGCAGATCGACCTGCTCATTTACGAAAACGCCCAGATTATCCGGTCCGATAATTTCCGGGAAATCTCTGTCAACTACTTCAAGCGTAAGTTTTTTCTTCTTTTTCAGCTTTCCGCATTTTACTATATAGCTCACTTTATAGGAACCAATCTTCTCCGGTGCAAAATCCGCTGTATCGCAGGTAACAACCGCCTTACTGTTCACCGGCTCTACATATGCCGTGATATCAAATTTCGAACCCAATACATATTCGCTTGAAATCTGCTTTACCTTGAGATAGCGGCCACGCATAATGCCATTTACCATAAAAAGCAGAATAATGCCTACAACAACTGCAAGCAGCAATGTAAACTGATTTGCCGTTATTCTCCTGCGTCTTCTTTTTTGTGGCTGTGTCTTTCTTCCTGATGTATTGTTTGAACGTACGCTGCCAGTGTTGGCACTCTTTGTTCCGTTACCTGAATGTGCGCTGGTGTTTCTTGCGCTGCCTCCATTGCTTCTGGCTGCGGTATTTTTTACACCACTGCCTGTTCTATTTGAATGCGCACTACCAGCACTTGTGCCACTACCCGGACGTGTACTGCCAGTGCTTTTTGTCCCGTTACCCGGACGTGTGCCGCCAGTGCTTTTTGTTCCGGTTCCCGCCGTTTTTTTCTTCACTACTGCATTTGATACTGCGGGCTTTTTTACATTTTTATTTTCCTCACCCATTTTATTACCTGCTCCTTTTCTTTTATATATCAATATCCCTTTGTTTTTAAATCATGAACCAGCTTCACATAAAATTCCCGGACATCAAATCCCGGAATATTTTCCCGGTTTAGATCGATCACATCTCCATGCGAGATTCCGCGCTTCCCCTCCACTGTCAGGTATTTGAAATCTGCTCCCCATGGGAATGATTTTTCGCCTACCAGTCCATCATTTGCTCCATCAAAATATTTTACCAATCGATATGTATAATTCAGCGGAAATCTGCCATTTCCTGCCACATTCTGCCTCGAACCAACGCTCTGATATAACACGCCCTGTGCATCATGTAATTTATCATTTAGGGCTTTACATGCCGAAGCTGTCAGATCTTTTACTCCCAACAGAAAATCCGGCGAATCATCGCCCAATTTTTTAAATACTGCATTATACGCTTTTGCCACGCTCTGCTGCTCTTTTTCCGGAACAATATTTAACAGATAATCTGCAAATTCACATCCCCGGTGCGGTGTATTTATCGTTGTTAGTGATGCAACATACCGATCTGTACCAAGTTCTGATAAGGCATAGCGCATATCCAGACCACCTTTTGAATGTGCGATCACATTTACTTTTTCACAGCCCGTTTCAGCTACGATCTCCCGGATTCTTGCATCCAGCTCCTGCGCACATGCCGGAACCGATGCTGCCGACTGGTGATTGCCATAAAAAAGAACTGCACCATTTGTCTCCAGTTCCTTTGGAATTCTTCCCCAGTAATTTAACAATTTGAAATCCCGGAAGAAGATACCATGCACCAGCAGAATCGGGTATTTTGTTTTGCAGATCTGCTCTTTATTCCGTTCCCGATTCAATCGAACCTTATCATTTTCAAATGAAACCTCTCCTATCGTCAAGCGAAGTATCTTCCCAAGTACGACCAGATTTACAACCGGTATCATGCCACATACAGCTCCGATCCCTCTCCATTTGATACCAAGCTGTTCTGACGTCAGATATATCCGGATCATTCCATTCCAGAACACAACTGCTTCCACAAGAATCGCTGTCAATATATGAAATACCCACATTTTCCCATTTGTCGGTATATATTCAGCCGGAAGAACTTTTGCCATACATAAAACGGTATATATAATTGTAAGCACTGTGGATACACAGAATACAAATAGCTGCATACAGCCGTTTCTGCATTTGCTAAGTCTTGGTGTTTCCAGTTTTCCGCACAATACCGTCGGTATTACACAGACCATCCCCGTAACAAGCCATGGAACAATATCGTACAACACGCTATTATAAACTCTGCCTGACAATACCGTACAGGCAGCAAGCCCGACTGCAAGGCTTCCAAAGACTGTAACAACCGCCAATCTCCCTTTTCTCATGTATATCCTCCGTTTTATACACTCTCCTTTTTTGTAACCATACTAATTATACCAAAGCATGTGCTGCCTTGCTACAATTATTTCATTGCATTCTCTATAAAAAAATGCGATAATGACCTTTAGTATTATCCTATTCACAGGAGGAAATTGAAATGTCAATTAATAATATCGGCCCTTTCACAAAGAGCCATCTGGATATGTGTATCAAAAACAACAGCATTGATGATGCCTTATATGAAAAATATGGTGTAAAACGTAGTCTCCGTGATTTAAATGGTATCGGTATCAATGCCGGAATCACGAATGTCTCTCTCAGTAAATCATTTACAACAGATGAAAACGGCAACCGTATTCCATGTGCCGGAGAGCTCTACTATCGTGGCTACGAAATCCACGATCTGATCAAAGGATTTTTCCTGGATAATCGTTTTGGTTTTGAGGAATGTACATATCTCCTGTTATTCGGTGTTTTGCCGGATGAAAAGGAGCTTCAGAACTTCAAGCAGGTTTTAAATATCAGTTATGATCTGCCGCATCATTTCATTCAGGATGTGATCATGAAGAGTCCGACTGCCGATATTATTGCAAATATGACAAAGAGTACACTGGCTCTTGGTTCATACGATAAAAAGATGGGTGACAACTCTCTGGAAAATGTATTACAGCAGTGTATCCAGTTGATCAGTATGTTCCCTCGTCTGGCTGTTTATTCCTATCAGGGATACCGCCATTACGAGCTTGGCAAGAGTTGTTATATCCATAAGCCGCTTCCTGAATTGTCATTTGCCGAAAATATATTAAGTACCCTACGTTCCAATCGGAAATACACCCGTCTGGAAGCCCGTGTACTGGATCTGGCACTGGTACTTCATATGGAACACGGTGGCGGAAGCAACTCAACCTTTACAACGCGTGTTGTAACCTCTTCCGGTTCCGATACATATGCAACAATGGCTGCTGCCCTCTGTTCCTTAAAGGGACCTTTAAACGGTGGCGGTGATTATCAGGTTATGGGTATGATGAAAAATATCCGTGACAATGTATCCGATATAACAGATGAGGAAGAAGTTGGCGAGTATATCCGTAAGATTGTCAACCGGGAAGCATATGACAAGACCGGTATCGTATATGGTATGGGACATCCATTCTATTCTATATCCGATCCCCGTGCTCTGGAATTCAAAAAATATGTAAAGCTTCTGGCAGCCGAAAAGGGTATGGACGAAGAATATGCCCTTTATGAGATGATCGAGCGCATTGCACCTAAGATCATTGCCGAAGAACGTAAGATTTACAAAGGTGTTTGTATCAATATTGACTATTACAGCGGACTTCTCTACAAAATGTTAAAGATTCCTGCTGAGATGTTTACCCCGTTATTTGCAATTGCACGAGTAGTCGGCTGGAGCGCACACCGTATGGAAGAACTTGTAAATTCCTACAAGATCATCCGTCCTGCCTACACCAGCATTGCAGAGATCAAAGAGTACGTTCCTATTAATGAGCGATAAAACAACTACAGCTACAGCCTTTTCTCCCTGTCTCCAGCCATCTCGACCCTATACTTATTATTCCGCAAAACGCTTTCGCTCTATTCCTCAACGCAGCGGTACATAAGGTTGCAGAAAACGCAACCTAAGTACCGGCGCTCGGAAAGGTTTGCTTCATAACAAGTATAGAACCGAGATAACTGAATGACAGGAAGAAAAGGCTGTAGCTGTTTATAACTTACAAAACTAACGCCCTTGTCTCAAGACATCAGCAAGGATTCCGTTATGAATTGCATATACCAGCAAATGTGGGTGCATGTTTGAGCCATCAGGCGAGTTCGCACAGGAATATTTGCGAATCGGGTATATGCAGTTTATAGGAACCGCAGGGAGTCTTGGCACAAGGTCGAATCTGGTATCGCACAGGTGACCGTCGTTTAGACATTTTCTACCACTCAAGTACGATCGCGCCATAGGTTAAGCCAGCGCCAAATGCTGACATTGCAACCTTGTCGCCACGTTTTAAGCCACCATCACGCACCAGACTGTCAAGCATGACAGGTACACTGGCAGCACTCATATTTCCGGTATATCCAAGTGTCATCGGGAACTTCTCGATTGGCGCTTTTAACCGCTTTGCTACTGATTCGATGATACGGACATTTGCCTGATGAAGAACGAAATAATCAATATCATCGGCTGTCATATCTGCCTTTTCCAGTGCTTCGAGCAGGCACTTCGGGCACTGTCTGACTGCGAATTTGTATACTTCCTGTCCATCCATATGCAGATAATCATGTTCGATCCCGGCTTCCGTAAATATATTGTGAGTACGTCTGCTCTCGCAGTTCAGAACCATTCCCTTCTTACCGATTGATCCCTGTACTACACTGATAATTCCCTTGTCGGATTCTTCCAGATACGCTGCACCTGCTCCATCTCCAAACAACACGCAGGTTCCACGATCGTTCCAGTCGAGGATCTTGGATAATGTCTCCGCACCAATTACCAGTGCATTCTTAACAAAGCCTGTCTCGATGTACATTTTTGCCACATTGAGTGCAAATACAAATCCTGAACATGCAGCATTTACGTCAAATGCAATGGCATTGTCTGCACCAAGTTCCGCCTGAACCTGACATGCAGCACTCGGTGTATAATAATCCGGTGTTACTGTTGCAAGCACGATCAGTTCTACATCAATTGCTTCTTTTCCTGCCATCTCCAAGGCTTTCTTTGCAGCCTCTGCTGCCATTCCTGCAGTCGTTTCATGTACTGCGATTCTTCTATTCTTAATTCCGGTTCGGCTGGAGATCCACTCGTCCGAAGTATCTACATATTTCTCAAGGTCTGTATTCGACACATTTTTTTCCGGTAAAAAGCTTCCGGTTCCCATTATTCTTATTGGCATAGGTTTTCCCCTTTGTATTTTTTGGTTGCACTCATTATAGCATACATTATTAATTCCAGCAATTTCCTTGTGAGCCTTCCATTTTATAAGCCACCGGCACGAAGGTTTTGAGCAAACACATTTTCAGGCATGCCACCCACTACAAGATAACTATAAAAGAGCTTGCTTAATGTTTCATGAACCGTATCCGAAACCCTTGAAGCATTATCATAACATTCTTTTAAATAATCAAATGTTGACTGCTGTATTCCATTTGCCCACATATATTCCTCAAAATCAAGCGGATACACTGCCACGAAAAAAAGGGCTGCTGCCCTACGAATGATTCTTCGTAAAGCAACAGCCCCATTTATGATTATTCATATCTGACATTTCTATCAGAAGGAGACAAAATGATTTACTTTAATAATTTTCATACAGGAAGTGAAAGAATTATCCTTCAATTGAGATATATTTGCTTTCCTCAACCTTTGGCTTCTCTTCTTTCTTTGGTACGCTGATCTTTAAAACACCATCTTCAAATTTTGCCTTGATGTCTTCCTTTTCAACTGCCTTACCAACATAGAAGCTACGGCTGCAAGAACCACAATATCTTTCACGGCGGACATATTTGCCTTTCTTGTCCTGATCGCCTGTTTCTTTCTTCGTTGTACCTGTGATGGTCAGGTAACCATCCTTCAACTCTGCCTTTACATCTTCTTTCTTGTAACCGGGCATATCAATATCCAGTTCAAATGAACCTTCGGTCTCTTTTACATCTGTCTTCATAATATTAGCAGGCTGTGTATAACCTGTTGTCACTTTATAAGGACGTGCAAAATCATCAAAAAAATCATCAAATAAATTTTCTCCAAAAATACTAGGCATCAACATAAGTCATTCCTCCATTCAAATACATACATTTTATTCTTTTGTGTGCTGACCATTGTCAGAACACGTAATTGTTATTTTTCCGGAACTCCGGAACCTCCATCAGTCTCTATCTGATGTCCTCTCCTTCGTTCTGATTATGTTATACCACTTGTATTAGCACTCGTCAATAGAGAGTGCTAATAATTTTTGTGAAAAATCTGTGAAGTCTTGTAGATTATTCTCCTGCACACATTCCCCGCTCTGCCTTAAGCTTTTCATTTGCCGCTTCCACATTCATTCTGGAAAGTATAAGCAGGATTAGTATATCAAATATCAACGGCAGCCACAGATACATGAACTGCATCATATCAAGAGCCGACTGTGGCTGAACTTTAAACACCTCCGACACCCGGACAGTTCAAGGAGCCAGCCGACAACCGCCGTTCCGATTCCTCCTCCGATCTTTACACCAAGCGAAGTACAGGAGTACATAGTTCCGTCAACCCGCTTTCCCTGTGTCAGGTAGGTATATTCGGAACAGGAAGCAATAACCGCATTCATATCTCCCTGCCAAGGTCCCTGGCCTAGCGCTGCAAGAGCTGTAAATGCCAGCATAAGCGGGATGTTTCCAATATAGCCGGCAACAACAACCAAGGCTCTGCCAATAACTGCTATGATATATCCTCTAAGGTTCAGCTTATACATGCCCTTCCATTTGCCAACCAGCGTCGGTGTAAATATCAGTGCTATAATGAGGGGAATATTTACTGCCCAAGCAAACTGCCCGAACAGATTCTTATTCTTAAGAACCCATGTCATATAGAACAGACCCGCACCGATCATGGCACTGTAAAGCTGCTGCAAAATGTAAGTTCCACAGATCATAATATAATATTTGTTCTTAATAAGGAGCTTAAATGCCTGAACCAGACTATACTTCTCCTCGGTTTTCTTCGGCTCTCCATCGTTTAATTCTTCCTCCGGAAGCTCCTTCACAGACAGACCGGAGATCGTATTTACCACAAGACCAACTATCGCATAGATGATTGCTACTAATCTCCATGCCGCCGCATCTCCACCGCACCAGTCCACGAATCCGACCGTGATCGTCTGGATCAAAAGGCTGGTTGAAAATGCAAATATAAACCGATAAGAACCCATCTGAACTCGTTCTTTGCTGTTCTTTGTGATCAGTGAGGTAAGTGCCGAATACGCAATATTATTTGCCGTGTAAAACACACCATTTAACAATGTGTATGCAATGAAAAACCATGTATACTGTGCAGCCTTACCCATACCGGCTGGAACTGCAAAACATGCAACCAGCGTGATTGCACAGCCAATATATCCATAGATCATCCATGGTCTTGCCTTTCCCAGTCTGCTGTGTGTCTTATCAATCAGGGATCCGAAAAATACATCCGTAAATCCATCGAATAATTTGGATACCGCGATCAGTGTGCCGACAATGCCTGAAGCAAGTCCGACCGTATCCGTCAGGTATACCATGACAAAGGATGTCAGAAACGCATATACCACATTTCCCGCGATATCTCCCGAACCATAACCTACTTTATTATACCATTTTAAATATTTCTTCTCTTCCATCCGTATCTCCTCCTAATTAACCCCTCACAAACGGTACCAGCGTGAAATCAAACCGGAACTCATTTTCACTGAACCTGTATTCATCCGAAACAACCGGGCCACAGCTGTTCGAACCGATTCCATTCTGTGCATGATCAATACAGAGCACCGTACTGTCGGCTTCCGTAAGCTCATAATTGTGTTTCGTCTGCGTAAGCACTTCCTGAGTGTAATAAGAGGCATTAAATGAAAATGTATGTTCTGCTGCAACAGCCATTCCATATCGTTGATTTGTCAGTTCCACATAATCACAGTCATAGTGGCTTCCATTCTCCTGCGGCATGATATAGTCCTCATGAAGCTCCTGCACAGAACTTCTGAACAAGCCGTGGCTGGCAGCCCTGTGCTTGTCGCGGTAGCTTTCCTGTGGCCCCATGCCATAATAGGCAGCCTCAGAAAGCTTCTTATCCAGAAACATTCTTATACCAAATCTTGGAAGATCCGGGAGTTCTTCATCTTTTACTGCTGTTATTCCCGCAGCAATTCTGCCTGCGCCATCTATTTTCCACATAATCTCTACATCGATCAGCTTTTGAACGGTTGGAGCTACCACACCTGCATGGCACATGATCATTACTCCGAATTTGTTCTGAAGGATCTGTTCACTATATGCTCTTGTGTATGCCTCATCATAATGAGCCTTCTCCCATTCT
>OLNF01002449.1_pt1 | contig 14543 bp, 9 predicted proteins | sample 1673061 | NCBI WGS metagenome assembly OLNF01 (sample SAMEA3136751, study PRJEB25190) | human gut metagenome | reverse complement strand
AGATCTCGGGCTCGGGATCGTTCTCCGTAGGAAGTCTACGACCAACAACGTGATAGTAGTGAATCTATATAAAGGTGAGAATCGCTACTTCCAAAACCACACTTCTCATCACATACTTACAGGCATTAGTATTTGATACTACGAATGGCACAATTTGACTCAAACAACAATGGAGGACACGGCGGAATCTCGTTTTCCCATTTATCCCACTCCCACACAGACCCTCGGTTCCGACGGCTCACTCTCAGAATTCGTTTGATTCTTCCGCTTTTCCTATTGCGTTCTTATCAAACACATGCCAGGACTTCAGTCTCTTCGAAAGTCGCATCGCCTGGTCCACTCCATCCGAGCCATCACCCAGTCGACGAGTAATCGTGTAGATCGCATTGCAGTAAACTCTAGATGCGATTCCCGTGCTTTCCATGAAATCGAATTGGAGATGGGAAAAGCGCTTCTTCTCCACCGAGGCAACAAATAGTGCAATGGGTGGAGAACGGAGTCGCATGACGTCTCCCTCAACGGCAAGTGTGTTGTGTTGATGGGAATCAAGAATAGCGTCTCCACTGTCCTCGCATCTCGGAGAGAAGGAGACTCCCGTTTCGGAGACGGAAGCGGTTGAGAACATCTACTCCATGAAGGCTGTTCCCAGAGAGGAGAAGAGGTTGCATGTAGCAGACCGAATGGATGAGTATTCATCGTGTGGGTGATTGGGACGTGTAGATCGCGAAGCATCGCGTCGGGCGAGTTCCGAAACGATGTGAACTTGGCGCGCAAGTACGTCCGAACGGCCGTTCGCATTCATTCATCCAGTAACAACTAGACCAAGGCCGACCTCGCCCATCTGCGTGCGTGTGCGTACTTGGAGATGAAAGCGAAGCACTACGAAGAGGCGCGCACCATGCTGAAGGAACGTCCGTTTCCTCCCCTCCCTTCACTCTAGTCTACCGCATGTACCCCTGCGAGATCTCCATCGTGTCGGACCTGTGTCTGGTGGAAGAGCGAGCTGTCGTCTCTCCTCGTCCCTTCAATTTTAGGGCGACTCCAAGGCACTGTTCAAGTACATGCGTCTCCTGGACCGTCTCCGTAACCGCATGGCGGCAATGGAGGCAGAAACACATCCTCATTCCTCGCCCTCCACGTCCTCGCCGCCTCTCCAGTGGGACGAAGTGACCTATCTGGACCCGCGCGAGGAACGAGCAGCCATGCGTGAGAGTTACGCCAACGCCGTCCGTCAGGCGGGCTCCCGTCCCTCCGTCCTCATCGTAGCCGTTTCCTCTTCCCCTGACGCCAGGAGTGGGCGCGCCGCGAGGCCAATGACGGATACATCGACAAGGCCATTCAGATGTGGGAAAGAGAGAGGAGACTCATCCCAGATTGACCACCGCGCTGAAGAGCGCCGACTCCCCCGCCGCCGCCGGACCGCTGCAGCTGGAGCTGGCGAAGTTCTTCTACGTAGTCACCTTCTCTCTCTCCCATGCAGTTCCTGAACGACATCCCGCAGAGCACGGCGGCGATGAAGCAGGCGATGAAGGACCCCGCGAGTCGTCCGCAGGCGGTGCGACTGCTGGCGGAGATGAGCGAGCTCCGCGACGGACGCGACGCGGGACTGGAGCTCTTCCAGTACGTCGTGGACAACGAAGCGAGCGACGCACAGACCTGGCTGGTTGGGTTTGTTGTCCTCTCTCACGCAGTATTACCTCGATTTCCTGCGCGCGCGCGGACTGAACGACCTCTACCAGAAGGTGGCGGCGGAGGCGGTCGCCAAGTTCCCCGCGTCGCGCGCAGTGGCGTCGCATCTCGTGGGCGCGCTGCTGCGGAAGAAGGACTACAAGGGCGGTAGCGATGAGAGAAGGGTATCATGCAGCCTTCGCGGCGATCAACGAGGCGATCGCGAAGCAGCCGCAGTCGGTGTTCACATACGAGTACCTTCTGTCGGCGTGCGACGGCTGCGACCCGCGCGTGCTCAACTACGTGTATTTCCAGGCGATGCAGAACGTGACCGACAACGCGCTGCTGCTGACGCAGTACGGCGAGTTCCTGGAGGAGATGAACGAGTACGAGGCCGCCTGCGAGGTTTTCCGCCGCGCCTACGCGATCGCGCCCACCGACGACCTCGCTCGGTCGATCGTGCGAGTGGGGTTGCTGAGAGCGAGAGACGTAGATGAGTGTGGAGTGTGGCGACTTGGATGAAGCCTCCGCCATTCTCGACGTGTTGATCGGTGAGAGAGGTTGAGAGGATGTGACGCAGATGAGTATCAGTCGGAAGTGGTCACTCGCAACGGACAGCTGGTGTTCGCCGACGAGAACGAGCAGCTGCGCCGCATGGAGGACGAGGAGACGTTCGATCCCCACGCGATGGACTTCCACGCGACCGCCACGCACATGATGCCTCGTCTCCTCGCCGACAAGGCCGTGTAGCTCTCCTCTCTCTCTCCCACACAGCATCGCCGCGCGTCGCCAGCACTTCGACTACGCGGAAGAGCTGTTGGAGAACGCCATCGCATTGGACCCTGCTGATCCGTATCTCTACCTGACGGCGGCGGAGGAAGTGTACGAGCGCCAGCAGCGCTGGGACGACATCATCCACGTGTTCCGACTGCTGCCGGAGATCGATCCCTCGCGCGAGTTTGCGTTGGTGGCGCGGTCGCTGCGCCAGAGCATGCTGGAGACGATTCTGGACAGCGACGCCACCAACGCGCAGATCTACGCGCTCTACCACGTGAGCGACGCCAGTTCGCGTCACAGTGACGACGATTTGGATTCGCTCCCGAGCGACGACTACTACGGTCGCGACCGCTTCACGCACGGAGAGATGAACGACGGCTTCGACTCCTTCGGCTACACGCACAAGAAGGAGTTCGACCATACCAGCGACGCGGAGCTGCGACGTTTCCTGCCGAGTCCCGATGCGATGCCGGAGAAGGAGCCGCTGGAGGAGATGACGGCGCTGGCGTTCTACCCGACGCTGCCGGAGACGCTGACGGAGGCGTACACGAACTACAACTGGTACGAGGTGCCGCTGATGAAGGAGTGGCTGGGCGAGGCGCCGAAGGGCGAGAACGCCACGGTGATCGACTGGAACGCGATGCGGGACGGCGAGGGACTGATGAAGGTGCCGCACGAGAAGGTGTTCGACGAGAAGGGACATCTGAAGGTGTCGCTGGAACAGCTGCAGACGCTACACGACGCGCTGGCGAAGGAGTATCGGACAATGCCGACGGAGGTGCGCGAGGGAGAGAAGGAGCAGGAGCATCTGTACGAGCTGAAGGGACAGGACCAGCTGGCGCGGGAGGTGCGAAAGAAGCTGGGAAACAAGTTCTTCGACTTCTCGGAGATCGACCCCGAGCTCAAGTTCCCGACGGAGCGCGACGACGTGCTGATGAGTCATCTGCTTCGGCAGACGATGCAGCGGGAGGAGGAGGCGGAGACGGAGGAGGAGCCGAGAAAGAAGGCGTGGTGAGTGATTTAGTGGAGTGTTTGTTTGTCACAATATCAACTGGATTGGTTAAGTGAATCAAAGAAACAGATTACATACAACAGATTAAAGAGCTCTACTAACCGCCGTCTCTCCACACTGGCACTGGCACATTCCCTCCACGGAGAAGCACTCGCACATCTTGCTGCTTCCCAGACCCTTACTCACGAATGTCGTGTCGCACCGCTCCAACCCCGTCTCGAAGAAGGACTCCTTCGCGTTCTCCAGCGGCTTCGCCTCCGCGAGGAAGGCGTCCTGCTCCACGTTCAGCACGTACTGCTGTCGCGACCGCAGACCGCCCTCCATGTGCAACACACACACATTCCGCAAACAGCGGATCTGCTCGGGAAGCACGCGCACCATCTCGTTGTCCGCGCTCAGCAGCGTCACCGCGCCCTCGCCCACGGTCGCCGGCTGCGAGAACTGCAGCTGGATGTCTGAATTCGGGTCCACGTCCACCGCGAACTCCGCCGGCGTTATCTTCACGATCTCGAACGGCACCTCCTGCAGCAGGCGACGACGCGCCTCCGCAGGCTTATACTCGGGGAACACCACGCGCGCCACCTCTACACCCGTCTCCGTGTAGCGCAGCACCGAACGCTCCATCAGACACCACGCGTGGTACGTCTTCGCGACGTCAATCACGTTGCCATCCACGTCCACCACGAACAAGAAGTGCACCGGCGTCGCCACGTCCGTCACCCTCGCTGACTGCACCCAGTTGCTGCCGAAGCCCGTCGTCGACGTCGGACGCGACTGCAGACCCTCGTAGGGCGCCACGTAGCAGCGGAGCTCGCCCAGCAGATTCGCCGTCACCGTCACGGTCGCCGTCGCGGAGCTCGTCGGCTCGCCATCCACCAGCAGCGACGGCGTCAGATCGGCCGTCGCCGCCGTCGTCGCCGCAAACTCGGAGCGACTCACCGCCTCGCTGCCCACCTCCTGCACGTCGCAGACGAACTGATAGCGCGTCTCGGGCGCCAGCGGCTGCACCACCTCTCTCACCGCCGTCTCGGGACCGAACGCGAAGCTGTAGCTGAACTCGGGGTGCGCCGCGTCCGTCACCGCGCAGCTGCCCATCGCCAGATAGTTGAAGCGACCCTTCACCACCACCGCGTTGTCCAACGCCTCCTCGTCGCCGTTGGTCGTCCACACCGCCTCCAGCGGCTGCGGCGTCACCGTCACGCGGACGGGTGCAGAGAGGAAGCCGTTGAAGGCAGCCACTTCCACGTACGCGACCGCCGTTACTTCCGTCAGCAGCAGCTCCGGCTCCGTCACCTCGTAGGTGGCGACCACCGACTGCATCGCCGCGTCGGAGGCGCGACGCACACGGTAGCTCAGAATCGCACCGCCGCCCGTGGAAGCGGGAGCCTCCCAGGTAAGACGCTGCGAGGTGGACGAGACCGCCGTCGCGACGAGGTTGCGAGGAACCGAAGGCGTAAGGAGCGTCTCCGAGGCCGTGAAGCCTTCCGAGAGTTCGGAGAAGATGGAGGCGATGTCGGTGCACTCAGGGACGCACTGCTGTCCGTGGACGGCAACGCGCAGCTGGTACACCTTCTCCGTCTCCAGAGAGAGACGCAGCGAGTTCTCCTGCGTGGTTCCGTTGCGCTGGACGACTCCATTCACCAGCAGCTCCCACGCGTAGAACGAGAAGGGCTGGCCGAAGAGCTCCGCCTCCTCCCACTTCCACTCCACCTCCTGCGACGCGAACGTGGCGACCACGGGCTTGCTGGGCGGCAGAAGCACCAACGGACGGTACACCACGGGGTCTGAGAGAGGACTCCAGTAGTCGCCGCGACGCGTGCGCCAGCGGATGGCGAGAACGCTGTTCAGAATGGCTCCCTCCACGATGACGGTCGGCTCCGTGAAGCGGACGCTATGAAGGTTGCTTCCGATGAAGACGAGCTCGCCCTGGTCCGCCATCTCCGAATCGAAGGGCATCTCCATCTGCAGGACCACGGTGCGCTCTGCGTAGTTCACCGACACGATGCGGATGGCGCTCTCGGGCAGAGGCTTCGGAGACAGCGGTGTTCCCTCCTGCGTGACGAAGGACTGGACCATGGTGTCCGCAGGGTAGCGAATGCCCGTGTACGAGAGGAAGGAATTGCGGTTGATGTAGAGCGCACCCTCGCTCTTCGGCGGGAACGAGCCCTGGAACACGAAGGCCACCGTGTAGTCCGAGAGGAAGACGGCTTCCGTGGGGTACGAGAACATGGACTCCGCAGAGGTGAACACGATGTGCACGTTCATGTTCTCGAGCTGGTCGTTCACCACCTCCTTCACACGCACGTTGCTGGTGCAGAGGACGGTGTACTGTCCATCGCTCACCGTGGACAGCGGCACGTTCTCCGCGCCGCTCGCCGGCTGGCAACGCAGCGTGGGAACCATCGGAGTGCACGTTCCACTCTCGCGTTCCCACTGCTGACGCGCGTTGCAGTACATCACCAACATACCCGTGTAGTCCACGCCGCAGTTCACATGGTAGCGATTGCCAAACACGCCCTCGGGGAGGTTCTGCTCGGGATCCGCAGGACAGCGGACCGACACACACGTGTCAGAGACCACCTCCCATTCGCCCGTGCGACACACCTTCTGCACCTCGCCCACCTGACCCTCCGGACACACCAGCGTCAGCTTCGCGTTGTGCTCGTAGCGGCTGCCTCCGAGCGTGCAGAACGCCTCATTGCAGCCGTCCACCTCCCCTCCCCAGACTGCCTTGCCGTTCTTCAGCTCGCAGCGACGCGTCCGCGAGCCTGTCATTCCCTCGGGACACGACGCCGTCGCCACTCCGTTGATCGGGGTGATCGGATACACACCCTCTGCGGGGCAGCGCAGCGGCTTGCACGTCGATACTCCCTGCTCCCACAGGCCCTGCTCGTTGCAGAAGCGCGTCAGGATTCCGTCACTGTATCCCTCGGGACACGGCAGCGTCGCCGTCGTGTTCGGACGCGTGTAGTCCCACTCGCCCTGCTTCATGCAGTAGTTCACACACATCGACGTGTCTTCGCGTCCCCATCTGCCGTTCACACACATGCGCGACTTCATGCCGATCTGCAGCGTGCCGCACTCCTTCGTCGCCACCTGACCGTTCATCACCGCCGCGTAGCCGTCGCGCGCGTTGCATCCACAGCCCTCGTCCGTCACCTCGCCCCAGCCTCCAATCGTGCAGGTGGCGCTGAGTGAACCCACCTCGCACTGGAAGGTGGCTGTCTCGCCGACGGGCGTGTTATCGAAGGGGTCTCTCGCACTGCACATGCACGAGTTGCTCTCCACGCGATCCCACGTTCCGTTCGGAAGACATTTCTGTCGCAGCGAGCCGCTGTCGCATTGTCTGTATCCATATTCCATGGGCGCAGCGGGAGTCCAGCCAGGCGCCACGCACTGGCAGTCTCCAGACTCCACACTCTGCCACTCGCCGTCAAGACCACAGAAACGTGTCAGCGAGCCACTCAGACAAGACGCCGTCGCGGTGTTGTTACGCGGCGTCACTCCAAACAGAGCGCCCTTGACCTCCTCGGCAGGACAACTGCAGGTGTCATTGAGCACCTTCCAGTGACCCTCCTTCGAGCATACCGCATCGATGCTTCCCACATGGCAAGGCACGGGCTCCGTGTCTTCCAGAGCGCGCGTGCGCTTCAGCGGTCCCGACTGGGAGCAGAAGCAGTTAGTGTAGATCACGTCCTGCCACACTCCGTAGCGACACTCGCGCAGACGCTCTCCCTCGTCGCACTTCTGAGAGGAGAAGGTGGAGTTGACTCTGGGATCAATGAACTCGTCGCCGATGAAGCCGTCCTCGTCTGCGCAACCGCACTCGGACCAGTCCACAGGAGACCAGATTCCCGCATTGCAAGTTCGCGTGATACGGTATCCGTTACCACACACGTGCGTGTAGCTTCCCTTATGGGGCGTTCGGATGAAGGGACCGTCCGTCGGACAGCTTCGGTCCAAGCAAGATCCCGTGGGCTCCTGCCACTGACCGTCCTCGTTGCACACACGACGAATCACCACGCCCGAGTCGCACGTAATCGTGTGTTCGCCAGGACCCGTCGCCGGCCACTCTCCGTCCATCATGCACATGCAGCTGCCGACAGGCTCCTCCCACTCGCCCAGCTCACCACACTTGCGCTCGACGGTCATCTCTCTGTTTCCGTGGCACGCCATCACTGCTGTCTCTCCGGCAGCCGTCTCTCCCCACACGTCATCCAGAGGACACTTGCACTGGTTGACCAGCGAACTCTGGTTGAAGTGACCCGTGGCGTCGCACTGAATCGACATCCATCCAGCACCGCACTTCACCGTCTTGCTCTTTCCCGCCTCCACGTGCTCGAACTCCTTCAAGCCGGGCTCCGGACTCGCGCAGCCGCAGTACGCGTCCGTGACGTTGTACCAGAAGTTGTCTCCACGGCACTGCTTCAGAATGTAGCCCAACATGCACGGGAACTGCTCGTAGTCGCCCACCTCCACCATCTCGCCGGTCGTGCTGCTGCACTTGCAGTCGTTGAACTCCTCTCGGAGGACGCCCATGAAGCAGGTCGCCGTGCGGAAGCCTCCCGTCGTACAGGGAACCGTCTCCGTGGTGTTGTGCGCCATCGCCGGCCCCACGCCGGTCGCCGCGCATCCGCATCCACTGTAGTCCTCGTCGAACATGCCAGTCTCCGGGTTGCAAGTGGCCTTGAAGCACTGAGGAGGAATGGCATCCGTCGTCTCGCCGTAGGGAGTCTCGGGGAAGAAGCCAGACGCCTCGCAGAAGCAAGGGTTCGTCTCTCCGCTCCACACTCCGTCCAGATTACAGAAGGCACTCTTCTCCTTCGATCCACAGGCCTCCGAGAAGTGCGTTCCCGCAGGCGTCTGGGGGAAGTCTCTCGTAGCAGGGCAAGCGCAGCTCTTCTCCACGATGGTCGTCTCGCCCTCCACGCTGCACTCCACGTGGTACCGTCCCACAGAACACTCCTTGGTGAACGTCGCGTTCGGCAGGAGACGACCGCTGATGGAGCTGAGACCCTGGCACTGGCACTGCGAGTAGTCGATCTCCGACCAGAAACCGCTATCCCGACAAGCGCGCGAACGATCGTTCACCTCCAGACAAGGCGCACTCGTGGACTCGCCGGCATGCGTCTGCATGAAGCCCTCGCTGGACTGGCAGAAGCACTGGGAGTCGTCCTCATTCTCGTAGTGTCCGAATCTTCCGCACAGCACGCTACGCGAGCCGACGCCACAAGCAACCTCCGCGCGCTCGAAGACCGGCGTGAAGACCGGCGAGAGACCCGCCTCCAGCGCCTCCTTCACTGTACACTGACAGTCGTTGTTCTCCGCCTTCTCCCAGAGCGCCGTGTACTTTCCGCACTTCTTCGTTCGCTTTCCGCTGTCGCACGCAATCTCCGCGTTCGTATTGACGTCCGCGGCGGAGAACTCGTCGTTCGACGCGCAGCGGCAGGTTCCGTCCACACGCCACGAAGACTCGTCCCACTCACCGTAGTAGTCGCCGTTTGCGTCCACCTTGCGCAGACAGTCCATCAGGATGCGACCGCCGCCCTCCTCGCACTCCACCGACGCGGTCTTTCCGCTCAGCGTCACGGGGAAGCGTCCCAGCACAGGACACGATCCGTAGCAGCCGATCGAGTTCACATCCTCCCAGACACCGTCGTTGCGACAACGACGTGTCTGGACCTTCTCCGGATTGTCGGGACACGGCAGCTCCACCTGCACGCCCGCAGGCGTCGGGTTCCACTCCATGTCCGCCGTACACATACAGTTGTAGTCTGCCACGTTCGAGTCCCAGATACCGCCAGGCAGACAGATACGCGCCTTCGATCCGGAGCCGCACTGGATCCACGCGGCCTCATCCATCGGTGTGCTCTCCCACGAGATCTCGTCCACTGTCTCCGCGTCACACACGCACTGACCGTAGTTCACGTCCTCCCAGAATCCATCGCCGCGGCAGCGACGCGAGTACTGGTTGTCCTGAACTCCCTGGGTTCCGCACTGCTCGTACTGCGTGGTGTCGCGCGGACGCTCCTCCCACATGCCGTCCGTCGCGCAGCGACAGTCCTCGTCCTCGAGGTCCTCCCACCAGCCCCACTCGCTGCAATGTCGACTCAGCGAGCCCACTCCGCAGGCGTGAGGAATCGTCTCGTTGCGGTTGGCAGCGTCCCACAGCACCTCCTCGTGCAAGACCTGAGGACACTTGCAGTTCTCGTCGACGACCTCCTGAAGCTCGCCGAAAACACACAGACGCTTCAGCTGGCCGCCGTTCTCGCATCGCTTCACGGACCACTGACCGTCATACGCGCCCTCCCAGTCTCCATCAGCCTCACAGTTCTTCGACGGCGCGTTCTCCCAGATACCTTTCCATCCGCATCGGCGTCGTCCGTTCGGACCGTACGCGTAGTCTCCATACCGCGTCTGGTTGTAGGTGATTCCGCCGATCGTCTCCTCGGGACAATAGCACGAGTTGATTTCGGTTGTGAAGTTGGCGGCGTACTCGGGCATCTTCGAACAGTAGTAAGCGTGGTGTCCGATGGTACAATCAATCTTCGACTCTTCGTTCACACCGACCTCGGGCCACGTGTCGTCCTTGCAAGTGGCGTAGGTGCGTCCATACTCGCGTCCCGAAATCAGCGGCTTCATGAACGACGTGCCGGTGGTGTTCTCCTCCACGAACACGAAGAACTGGTAACGCGTAGCCGGCTTTAGTCCGGTGATGCGGTAGTTCTTCGTGTTGATGCCGTGCTCTCCACGGAAGGTCTTCTTGCTGAACTTCGCGATGTCCTTCACTTGCAGCTTCATGTTGTCGCTGTAGTAGACGGTCACGCGAGGAGCCTCCAGCGGCGCCCACACGTAGCTGTTGGCGAGCGTGATGGAGTACGAGTCGGAGGTCAGGAAGGAGACCGTGTTGCCGCAGCTCTGCATCGAGAACAAAAACTCGTAGTGGTCCTTGACGAACATGGAGCTCAGCGCGGGGATCTGGACGGACGTGTAGTCGCGATGCGCGTAGATCAGCGCCACGTACTCCGCCGGGTCCAAATCGAACGTCGCCACGTACTGTCCGTCGGCGTTGGGCTTCTTGATGCACTGACCCAGCGTCATGATATCCTCATTGGAATATTTGGTGGCCGAACGCAGCACGGGAAGAACGCACACTTCCACGTCCTTGATGCCCTTGCTAGGCGAAATGAAAAACTGCACCTTCTTGTAGTTGGTCGGGGTGCACTGGTGCTTGTAGTTGACTAGCACGTGACCTCTCCGCCTCACTCCTACAGCAGTTTCCGTAGTCGGGGGCATCCCACTTACCGAAGTTGCAGAAACGCTCCGCCTCTCCCAACGTACACTTCTTGCTGGCGTAGGTTTCCGTTTCAGTCTGCTTGAATCCGTTGTTCTTCGCACAGACTAGGACGTTGAGTGACCTTCATAACTCTACAGCAATCGTCTGCGATGATGTCTCCCATGCTCCAGGTTCCGGTCATGTTACACGTGACCTCGATGGAACCACGGTCGCAACGGTGAATCAGGGTCTCGCCTCGTTTCACGTTGTGAAGAACAGGAACCTCATCATTGGGAACGCACTCTATGGGGCATGAGAAACGACGTCTACAACGTACCGCAGTTGTTGTCCTTGATCCGTCCCCACTCCATATCGCCCATGCATCTCCGAGAAAGAGAACCGGAATCGCAGGCCATGGTGACTTCGTCGTAGATCTCCGTCTGCGGCCAGAAACCATCGGAGCTACAATACTTGTTCTGAGACAATGCAACTGCTAAAAGCATCTAATCCGTTAGCCCATTTGCCAGTAGCACGAACAAGTCCTAGTAATCCATATGAATGCATGACTATTTAAAAAGACTCGCTGTAACAGCTATTATGGGGAAAGAGCGTCGGGTTCCAGAAATCGGGAGGATTTCGGAGAAGAGAGAAAACGCGTAGGAGCGTGAAGGAGAGGATTGGAAAGCGATGGAGAGGGGATCGGAAGGGATAGGTGGGGAAAGGGGGTGAGATGGACATGGAAGAGAATTGGCACGACACTCACGTATGACAGAGTAAATGAGGTAGGTTAGTGACTGGAAGTGGTTGCTTGGAGATCAGATGCAAGTAACTGGGTGAAATCGGTCAGTTTATCATTTGTAGTTGAGACAAAGGATCTACTGATTTTTGTGAACAGAATTAGAGTGATCATCACCATATCCCGTTCATATCCTCTAAACAGTCTATATCCCTTACGTATCTCCCATTTCCACTACATAAACGAACAACAAACATACTCCATAAATGAACACAACTACCCTTTTCTCTTTCCCTCTCCCTTCTTTGGAGGTCCCTTGCCCTGGAATCGCTTTCTCCGAGCCTTCTTCTCCCAGTAATCGGCTTGGTCCGTTTTGTACGCACTCGTCACCTGGCCATTCACGTACCGGCGGGTCTTCGCGAAGCGGTAGTAGAACTGCTCCTCTTCGTCCACCAATTGTCCCGCCTGTTTCTTTGCAAACGGATCTGAAATCTTCTCAGAGTAGCGCATCCACTGATATGGAGTATACCCGTTCAGAATCAAATCATCCGTCGGGAACTGGAGCGGCGCCTTGAGAATTTCGTGGATCGACCGGGGATTCGTCAGTTCCATCGGCGTCGCAAGGGGTCTCCTGTTGTAGGGCTTCAGTCCCGATTTCGCGAGGGAGGCCGTCGGAAGATTGCCAAACAGGACGCGACTAATCTCCTGAATCTCTCGAGGGATAATCACCTTCTGCATTTGGAGGCTGTGCAATCGAAGGGATGGACACAGTGTGCAAATTGGGGGATCCCCATTTCCCTCCATCAGTGCATTTGAACTGTATTTGGTGTTTCCCTTCTATTTTTGTGGGTAATAAGTACCATCTACCCACTCTCTTCTCATCCTTTCCATTCATCACAACATCGACCCCATATTCTACCCACTTCATCTTCCTTCCCCATCCACTCCACTGGCCCATTCTCAGAGATATTCAATCTTCACCCAAAATCAACCCAATTTCAGGAATTCCACTTTCCTTTTTCGGGTCAGTTAGGAACGTTAACTTGATGGAGGCTGTATCAAGGCCTACGGTCGCAACAGATGATGAGCGAAGTGCTCCTATGTTACGGAAACAGAGCGGAGAGGATTCCACTGTCGGATGGCGAAACCGAAGCGACTTTGGAGAAGAAGCTGGCTGAAACCTTTCAAATCCCAAACATCTCCGAGTTGTTCGGAATCCAAGACCCTCAAACGCGTCGCGTGTACTCGCTTCAGGAGATCTTAGCTGCTCCTTTTCTCTTTCGCAGCCAGGTGGGAACGGTGATTATTGGCTGTTCGTGTTGTGCATGTTGCCTCATCTTGTAGGTCTCTCTCCCGTTTCTCAGAAACGACAGGCATCTGCAATTGTATGCATTGGATCAACACGTTACGACTAGGAAACGCTGTTCAAATACATATTTGAAGAATGCAATAAGGGAGGCGAATTCAGCCATCTCGATTATCTGGTCCTCCGTGTTCTCTACAGCAAGAAGGCGGCAAACCTGACCTGTGCCGTGAACCTTCTGTATGAGAATGATTATCCCGGCTTGAACCGCCATCTCCACCTCCTCGTTAACAAGGTGAAGGATATGACCGTGATCAAAATGGGCGTGCTGCGTCTCATCACGGTAAACATGCGGATGAATAAGGAGTTGTCCTACGCACACACGTCCGTGTTGCTGAACCTCATCCAGCAGGAAGACGGATTGGTGTGTGATGCCTACAAGCAGTTCGAGGTCCCGTTGCTCCCTCCTCGTCATGTATAGGTCGATGACGACTTGGCTGCTCTGAAGACGACGCTGCTCCGCATTCTCATTCTCACCGTGAAGCCCTCGCTCATCGACGTGGGCGAGCGGGACGAGGCGCGTCGCCAGCAGTCGTTGAAGAGAGCGTCGTGGCGCAGCTCGGCGGATCAGCTGAATCTGGAGATGGAGATGGAAACAGAGAATCGCGTCGACCTCTTCCTCCACACCTTGTTCGAGGTGGGGATTCTCTCAGAGAGTCTCTTTCTCGGTCTGCTGCAGACGGTGAGCGAGGACGTGGCGACACTTCACGCCTTCGTACCCCTGATGACCAGCGAGGACGCGTCGGCGCGAAACTCCCACGTATACCAAGTCTTTTACGATTCGCACCGAACCGCCGCCTCGCAGCACCACGTCGCCGTCCCGAGCTACCCCTCGGAGCGCATCACCGCCAAGCTGCTGGAGCTCCAGCAGCGGAAGACGCTCACGGCCGACGAGTACGTTCGTCTGTACCGGCGCTGCGTCGCCAACTCGCCCGCGCTGCAGTTCGTCTTCACCGCCTATGCGAGAGACGGGAAGGAGGAGGATCTTGTGGAGATGCTGAAGCTGGCGGACTCCATGTTCCTCCGTCTGCGTCCCACGTGCAGCTCCTTTTCCAACCCCTCCCACGCGTCGATTCTCGCGCACATGGAGAAGGAGCGCTTGCTGAATGCAGAAGAGCTGGAATGGGTGAAGCAAGCCTACTGTCAGGGAAGCGAGGTCGTCCAGAGCGCCTTCTCGCTGTGCGCGGAGACCGGTGACGTGGCGGGACTCGTCTCCATGCTGCGCAGCGTGATCGAGATGGTGAGGAACTACGAAACGGCGATCGAGACGCAGGAGTTCATCGGCGAGCTGGTGAAGGAGCTGCTGAACGAGGAGAGTCTCTCTCCCTCACAGGCGGCGGTTCTGAGCGCGTTGCTGGAGAAGCCGGCTCCTTGTCTGTGCGAGCTGTACAAGGAGTACAAGCAGTCGGGCGACTTTGAGGGACTGCTGAGCGCCCTGCTGTATCTGAGTTCGAGCGATCCGCTGGTGAACGAGGAGCTGCAGGGAGAGGAGGTGGACGAGATGGAGGTGGCTTCTCAGGACGACGACGGTGACATGTCCCTTCCGTCACGCGACGATGTCATTGCTGTAATTAAGAGTGTGAGAGGACTTCTTTCCTCGAAAGATGAGGAAACGTCGCTTCGTCTAGCAGAAGAGGGCAACATTGATGTGATATGTGCCGTAGGAATCGGTGGGTGGGATGATGGATAGGTGTCACAATACCTTGCAAAT
>OLNF01002447.1_pt1 | contig 14543 bp, 28 predicted proteins | sample 1673061 | NCBI WGS metagenome assembly OLNF01 (sample SAMEA3136751, study PRJEB25190) | human gut metagenome | reverse complement strand
GGCATCAGCACCACTTCGTCCAGCAGCACACCCGCCAGCGTCCGGCCTTGGATCAGCGTATAGCTGGCCTCATCCTTGCCGCCGAACACCTCAAAGTAATTCGTCACGGCTCCGCGCCGCACTTCCATCACCTTGTCGCCGCGCCGCCAGCGGATGATATAACGTTCCTTTGCAAGGCTCATCGCTGTGAACGGCACGATGATATTCTTGGTGCAGCTATCCACCGTGCGGCCACACACACCGAAGCGCTGACCGCTGAAATTCTCCATCGCCCAGCGGACAAACGCCCACATCATGATGGAGGTTTTGCCGGAACGAACGGCGCCGTCGCAGATCAGCGCGTCATACTTGGAATAGGGGAAAGCAAGGATTTTCTGCTGCCTCGGGCTAATCATCGCTCTCCAACCCTTCTGCCATTTCACGCAGGCTCACGCTCAAAGCATCCTCCTGTGCGTTATCAGTCGGCAAACCCAGCTCAACAATATCGCGCTGCCCAAGGTACTGTTTCCCCAGCCAAATAGCCATGCTTGCGTTCTTTGCCGCAAGCTGCCACTGACTCCGACGCAGTGAAATCTTCCCCGCTCCTCGCTTTTGCCTAAATACCTCGGAAAAACTGGCATGATAGGTGCGTTTACACCAACTATCCAATGTTTTATCGGTCACGTCAAACCAGCCGCAGATTTCCTCAAGCGTGCATTGCAGGCCGCAGAGGTTCTCGAACTGCTTCTGGTCTATTTCCTTTCTTGGCCTGGCCATACGCACCCTCCTTTCTCTGCTGGCGTTTAATAAACTTCTCCATGTCCCGCTTTGGGTGCGGGCTGCTTGTTTTTTCGATGATTGCCCGCGCCTCTTCAATCGTCACTCAGAAGCACCGCCTTTTCTCCGGTAAACTTTTCCCATCGATCAATAATGACATCCGCATACTTCGGATCGTACTCCATGCAGAAAGCGTGTCTGCCATTCTGCTCCGGTGTCAGATCGTCCACGCAGACACAGGGCACTTCTTCCATGCCCAGCTTTTTTGCCGCCAGAGCGCGGCAGTGGCCGATTACAATCACGCCGTCGCAGTCAATCACAATCGGCTGCACAAAGCCGTACTGCTTGATGCTCTCCGCAACATTGTTGATTTGCCGTTTATCATGCTTTTTTGCGTTGGCGGCATACGGCACAATATCCGCAAGCCGCCGTTTTGTGATTTCCATGCTTTCCTCCTATTTTGCTACCAGCCCCCACCCCTTGGCTACAGTAACAGTCTTTCCCCGCCCATGCGGGCCTCTTGGGCCTCTCAAGCATGGGCTACACACTATTTTTGATATTTTCTATTGGCAGAATGCATCGGATAGTATATGATTGACTTGTCGGATGCAGGAGGCGCTTGCATCGGCGGGAAATTCGATCCTATTTCCTGTGGATTGAAATACTAAAAACAGTATGCTGGAGAAAAAGAGCGGAGCTTCCGCTCTTTTCCTTTTTATTGTGCGGCATTGCAGTCCTGCCCTGCTTTAGCGCTTCAGGGAAAGTCCCCGTCACTCGCTGTGGTCTCCCCTTACGGGGCACCTATGCCGCATATTGGCCGTCTTCCCGCTTAGATTGTCACACGCTACCGGCAACTACGCTCCGAAAAGTCGTAGCCCCTATTCCGTCTGGTCAAACCGGTCTTGACGCATCAAGACAAGCGCAGTTTTCAGCGAGCATTGTCATTTCCATGTGAGCCACGACGACAACGGTCTCACATTGTCCGGGCGCTACCCGGCCACTGGCAGGGACGGTTGGGAATCGAACCCACCCAAGCGATTTTGGAGACCGCCTCGCCAGCCTTGGAACATTCGCCCCTGTATCCCGCGTTTACGGATTCGTCACGGAGCCTCCTCCGCGTTCTAAGTAACGCTCGATTCAACGCGGGCAAATCGAACGGCCCTTCGCGGAGCCACGCCCTGCTGACGGGACAAATCTGGACGCATCCTGCCGGTAATGGCTTCCCGGCTTTGAGCCCCTGTACGCTGTCAGCTTTGGGTCTTGGTGCAGACGGCTGGACTCGAACCAGCGACAGAAACCCGACATTTGCCTTGCTCCGCTCTATCCGACTGAGCTACGCCTGCATATAACAACAGCCCATAGGTTCCCCTACAGGCTGTTTGTGCCGGTACGCCCGTTCCCGGGGCCGCTTGCGCGGTGCGCCCAATACCGGCGGCGCATAGAAGGGAGGAAAAGTGATGATTGGGAAATCGCGTGAATGACCATGCCCTATCATCCACTGTACCTATTGTAGCACATCATTAAGTGGAATTTGTGCCATCTTTTGTGTAAAGACCGCTGTATTTTGCCACATCCATCAAAAATTGCTCCTTCCTCCGGCTGAATGTCCTCTCGCTGATCCCCGGGATCACGATTTTGTTGCGAGAGTATTTGTGCTTGCCCTGGCAGTTGCGCATAATGCCATATATTAGCTGCCGCCGGATTGTATCGCTGCCGATATCTCTGCCGCATCGGTCTATAGCGTATTCCACCGCCAGCATCTTCTGCGTCTCCGGCCATCGCTCTATGGCTGCAAGCTGCTCCGCCTTGCTCTCGGCGGGCCTACCAGCGCCCGATCCAGTTGGCATGCCCTCCGTAGCGCTATGCGTCCCGCCCAGGATATCCTCCCGGGCCTCGCAATACGCCCGCACCCGGCGCGGATACCCACGCACATAAGCAATGCACTCCAACCGCACATCATAAGGCAGTGTCGCCTTTTTGCTCATTTGCCCTCCTTTACTCCGCACTGTTTACCATCTTATATTCGCCCCGCAGGGCCTTTTCAATGTCCGCCATCTTGATATATCCGTTGTTTTTGGCCTCCACCAGCTCCACAAGACATTGCTGGAGGTATTCCAGGCTACGGGTGTCGTGCTCGTCCGGCGTTTCCTCCAGCACATGGAATCCTAGCTTGTCCAGCAGCACGCAGGAAACATTGTCCATGCATTGTTTGGTGCCATCCAGGCGTCCCAGCTCGTATGCCTTAGCCGGATTATTTGGCACCGGTCTGCCGTTTGTTCTTTTGAGCATCGCTATTACCCCTTTCCTCGTATTTGCATACGCCCGGTGTTTCTGGCACTGGACAATAATCCGCACACGCCGGGCAATCTGCGTTGACGCAAACCTCGTCTTGCATCCACTTGCATTCATCATTCATCGCCGTCACCGTCCTCCAGATATTCGCACCACGGAAAACACACCACATCTGATAATAATGCGGGGCATTCCAGCTCGTTAGGGCAAGTGCAAATTAACATTCCGCACCTTCCTTCCGTTCGCCGTAGGAGCAGAATTCGTCATATCCGCCGGCAACCATCCGGCAACCGTATGTTTTGAACTTCCGGCAATCGCGGCACCGTACCACGGGCACAGCGTCCACGGTTTGCATTGCTTTTACAAAGCAATACGTTTGCCTGTCGCATTTATCTCTGCAAACGCAATCTGCGCACACTTCTGCTTCGATGTCAACCAACCGCATTTTCTGTACCACCGTACAAAAAGGCTTCAAGGCCTACCATGCATGAAAAACACAGGTCAAAATGATCTCGTGTCCAGTATTTTCCGTCAATATCGGTGTCTCTCAACCCGATAGAATTTGATAGTGACTTAGGAAACGACTTCCTGCCGTCATAATGCTCGTATAGGCGTCCACAGCGATCACATTTCTTTGCTTGCATTTTCAATCCCTCCGTTCATCTTCGCTTCTCCTTGATCTTATCTATCAGCAGTAGCCGTACCGCTTGACAGAGCGCATATATAAGGCTATTCTGCCAAATGCTACGCCGCTCCTTAATGCGGCACATACCGTTCTCGATCTCCTCCAAGGCTTCCAGCATTGCGTCCTTATTCGCCATCGCTTGCCCTCCGTTTGCCATATACGCAGCCATAATCGCCCGGTACGATGCAGTCAATCGGTGGGCCGTATGTGCAGCACAATCCTTCCAAATCCGCATAGCTGTACTTGCAGTCCTTACACCTCACCACGACCTCTGCGTCTACAGTGGGGAGCTGCTCCGCATACTCCAACACCGTCTCAATGCCATTGAGAAAATGCTTGTTCGCGTGTTCTTTGTCACAACGGTTCGCCCGAATGGGAAACTGTTGCAGTTTGTCATCGTCAATCAGCCGCATCGTTGTCACCTCCGTCCATTATAGCGCCGCAGTTGGGGCAGTAGTTTGGAAGAAGTTTCATTGGCATCGGGTCCTCGTAACAAATATCTTCTCTGCAAGCGCTACACTGCCAATCGCAACACTCTTCGCCGTCAAACAAGGTATCGTCGTCATCAAAGTCACTTTCTGACGGTATCCACCGGGCATGCACCACTGGGGCCACATCAGCGGCGGGAGCATCGCTTACTCCCCGCAACACTTTGGCGGCCTGCAAGTACGGGATTTCCTGTGGGCTCTCCGAGAACACATCCTTGGTGTAAACAACACCGTGATAACGCTTCGTGTTTTCGATTGCCCTCGCACCGGCGTTCATGGCGAGTATGAGTTCTTCCGTGCGCTCGATGTATTCAGCCATTGTCGTCCTCCTGTTCTTCCTCCCCGTTGGATACAGCCGCGCCCTCGTTTTCTGCAACACAGCAATCTGTGCATACGCTCTCTCCGTTTGGCAAGCCGTAGCACTTTTCGCCCATTTCGATGCGTTTTCCGCAGAATGCGCACAAATTCCATAGCCGGCTCATTTCATCGCCTCCAATGCTTTCTCCGCCTCTTCGCGGGTCAGGAATACGGTCTTGCCGATTTCTCCGGTGTTTATACCTGCCAGCGATTGCCAAACAAACCCTTCTACAATGTCCCACTCGATAAACAAGCCAAACAATTCCACGCGGATGGCTCTAACTTCATACACACTGATCGTTTTTCGCCCCGTTACTTCGTAAAGCCTATCGCCCACCTTGCACGGCAGCACAACCAGCCGCCCGGCCTTGTCTGCTTTCAACAGCTCCCGAATCCGTTCTGCCTTTGATGCGTCATCGCTAAAGGCAGATTCGATGATGATCTTTGCGTTTTCGCACTGTTCCGGTTCCAGCCCCGTGTCCTCGTAGGCGGCAAGGCGTTCAACCAGACGGTCAAACGAATTGCAGTCACCAGAACACGTCACGTAATGGTCTGTGCCAATATAGTGCTTTTCAGTCAGTCGTTCCATCACTCCACCTCCTATCTCATGTGTCGTTTTCCGTCCTTTGCGTATCTGGCGCTCTGCCGCACATAGCGCTCCCGGGCGGCGGTGTTGGACCGATCCACCCAGGGCTTTTCCTTCAGCCGCTGGGCCTCATACGCCCGGAACGCCTCGCAGCTCTTCCGGCAAGCCCCGCATGGGAGCCTTTCCGGGCAATCTTTTACGCAGGGGCTTTTCATCCGGCCCACCTCACGATCTTTTCCCGCACTCCCCACCGCAAAGCGTCCTCGTGTCTGTCAAAATACAAATCCAGCCTATTCCCGGCAATGGCTCCGCCGGTGTCCTGCACGGTGTATGTATGGCCGTCCAGTTCGATTTCCGTACCCATCGGCAGCACATCTGGGTCTGCGGCGATCGTCACGCCCTGGGTGGCTTTTGCACCGGTGGCTGTGTAGCCATTTGCGTGCGCCCCACAGCATTTTTCACAGGGGCAGTACGCCGTGACGGTAAACACGCACGTCCGCGTCTCCTGGGTCTCCTGCGGCTCATTGCGGGGCAGAACCACCCCCGGCGGCACAACTACAGTTTCCGGCGTTTGCCCGCTGTCCTCTGTGGCAGATGCAATGCCCAAGGCCCCCAAGATTGCTACAAGCAGCGTTGCGATTAACACGCTTCTTTTCACCATTCCACCGTCACCCTCCCTTCATCCGGCATAAGCACCCGCAGATTCGCCAGCAGGGCTTCTCGGTCTCCGCTCATCTCCAGCCGGGCATGCAGCAGCTTTGCGCCCATCTGCGGCTTGTCTGCTTTCGGCGGTGCATCGTTGGCAGCGTGCTCCTCGCTCTGCGCATCCGCCGTATGTATGTCCACCGCATCCGCATTAGCCCACTCCATGATTTTACGCTGCCACATCTCCGCGTTTCTTCCGCCACGCCGGAAAGGTGCGCCTCCCCTTTCGGCGTTGGCTCTAATGGTTTTATCGGATGCGCTCATTTCCTCCGCCAGCCATTTGGCCGTACCACCGAAAGATTGCATGTTGCGGAAAAACTCGCGTTTCAGATCCTCCGGCATAGCCTTAAATTCATACCACGGCATAGGCCGCGTGAGATATTATAGCTTTTCACTTCTCCGTTTTTCTCCTTCCTCTGCTTTTCGGTGAGGGTATCGCTGGGGAGCGCACACCCGCCGCGTTTTCTGTTGATGTGAGCAAATGCCCCTCGTGCCACACGCTTTTTCTGCATGCAGTCGTAATCAAAATCATTCATAGTCGGCTATGTACACCTCCGTCCGTGGGTTATCCTTGTCGTACAGCACCCGACTCCCGTCGTGGCTAACGATAATGCCGCTGTGGTCGTCCTTGAGTACACCGGACTTCACCAGCACATCGTCAATGGATTCCAGCAGATTTGTCAAATCCACTCGCCGCCGGGTAGGCATATAAAACAGGCATTTGACCTCCACAGGATCCTCAATAAGACGCTGCAGTGTGGCAATTTTGCAGTGCCATACAGCTTCCGCCTCGTAGTCCATATACTTCTGGGACGGCATGATAAACGGCTTCCCCGTTTTGCTGCTGTGCATGATCCGCATAGAGTTTTTCTTTGTGATTGGTGCCAGCGGCACCGTGATCTCAATCATCGTCTCCCTCCCCTATTGGTACGGCCACATACTTGGGCCGTCCTTTGGTACGCTTTCCGCCGTACACGGCACGGTAGATCGTCCGCCAGCTGACGCCGCAAGTGTTGGCCAGCTCGATAATAGATTCCGAAACGGCATCCGGAAGCTCGTACTTGTCCCGGCTCACTCGCATGTATACCGTCATCTCAATACCTCACTCCGATGTAGTCCAATACTCTGGCGTAGCCAAGCCCCTTTTCAGTTGGCTTCCACAGGCCGTCCACAGGGTCATACGCCCCACCGCCAATGCAAAATTCGTAGTGCTTCGGATGCGTGTGCTTCATGCGCTCAAACCGGTTTTCTCCCTTTTCGAGATGCACACCAAACGCGCAGAACATGCACCCCGTGCGCTGGCATCCCGTGCAGCGCAACTTGCAGTCGATCAGCGTCGCGCCGTAGTCGTTCTCGCCGTCGCTGGCTACGATGCCTCCGTACACGCTGGCGTAAGGAAGTTGGTGGTCTACTATAAACCGCAGCACATCCTGCTCCGTCCAGAAACTCATGGGCTTAGATAAGGGACGCTTTCCTTCAAAGGCGTTGCAGCCAGTTTCGCGCCATTTTTGCATCCGCAAAAGACTTTCCTCCGCCATTGTTGCCGTCGTGGGTTTGACATCCGCTCGGTGCTCATAGCTCTTTGCCGGGGACTTTTTCATAATTCCACAGCATTTGTCTGATATGAGAAATGGAGCCGAAAGCAAATACTCCCACTTTTCGCAGTTGTATATGCTCTTTTCCCCATCGGTGCGTAAGACTTCCCCACGCAATAGCTTCATACTGCGGCTCTCCGGTGATCGCCGCGCGGTTTCTATCCGGTGCGCAACATCTTTTCCTATGGCGCTATACCCGTACTTCGTCACCACCTGCCGAATGTTCATCTTCGGACGCAGGCGGTGGAGGTTGACGGTCACGCGAGGGAACTTCTTCCGCAGCCAATCTGCGTACTCATTGACAAACTTCTGTATCTCCGGGTACTCAAGGCCTGTGTTGACAACCACAAGATTCAGCGGCCACGGAGGTGTGCGGAACGACGATAGATACCTTGCAGCCAAATATGAAAGCACCGTACTGTCCTTTCCGCCGGAGAAACTGACATAACACTGTCCGCCCCACGCGGTGTACCACTCATCCAGTTTCTCAACGCTGGTGATGACCTTGTCATCCAAATCAAGGGATAGCAATTTCTTGGCAGCCTCTCTCGTCAACGGAGTGTTAAACCGTTCCATCTCCCGCCACCTCCATCTGCCCATCCACCTGCATCGATTTGGCAAGGCGGCGGTATGTGTCCAGCTCGTCCAGTGCCCGCTTGCGGTACATGGCAAGGAGCATCTTCTTCTCCTCGTCCGTCTCCGCCAGTTTATACCCGCCGTCCTTCAGCGCCACAATGGGCACGCCCTGCCGCCGCTGCGCCCGGATCATTCGCCTGTTCTCTCTGTCCGGCATCCCGGTCAATGCTTCAAGGTTCTGCCGGGTGTATGTAATGCCGGGAATCATGCGTAATGTGGTCATGTCATTCCTCCCCAAACCATTTTTTCGTCACGGCGATAGGAAATTCCTCGATTTCACTTGCCCAGCGTGCCGTGCCCTTGCCGTTGTGCCGTTCGAACACCAGTGGAAAGCCGCCGATGCCGTCAAACAGGCTGCCCATCGTAACAGGGCGAAGATATTGCGCACTGATACGCTTTGCCAAAAAGTCCCAGAAGGGCAGGGCGATGGAGTTGCCCAGCGCCTTGTACCGGGGGCTGTCCGCATCCTTGTGACGCTTGCCCTTGCTGTCGCGCCACTCGCCAATGTCGGTCCAACCGTCCGGGAAACCTTGCAGCCGTTCGCACTCCATCGGGGTAAGGCGTCGCACAATCATGCCCGTTCTCACGGTGTTCTGCAAATTGTAGCTGATTCCGCCGTTTGATTTGGCCTGCAAAGTCCCGTTTGTTTCGCCGCCTTCACGGAAGTTCCGACAATCAACGCTTGCAATATACGCCGCCATATCTTCACGGTATGGGTCATTCCCCTTTGCTCTCAACGTTGGCGAGATTTCACTCGATACGACCAGCATATCGTTGTAAGCGTCTTGCCCGTTATAGCTCCCAGCGTGTGCGCCGGGTGAAAGCGTACCCGTCGTTTGCTGATACGTCAGCGGCACTTGGTTTCCGCCTGTTCCCATACGGGCTTGCAAACTCGGAACGATCTCGCCGCAATCTCGGATGACATCGCAAGCGTGCGACATATCCAGCGCCACAAACGTCTGACAGTGCATACCGGCCTCCGCAGCAAGCGACACTGCCTTATCCCCCACGGCGCGAACCTCTTCGCGCTGATTTTGCGCAAAAGCGATTACCGCCGGTTTATTCCCCCCACACTCTGCGTTCAGCGTAGGGGCCTGTTCCTCTGCATATCCGATGCTCCGCGCCTGTTCGCTGTTGCCGAGCTTAAACCCGGCGCAGACCGCCGGTCGGTCGATGGTGTTCAAGGTATAACTGGTGTCCTCCCGCCATCCTTTTCCGTTGCATCTGGCAGTGTCTGCGCGGTCGATCCCGTTTCCCTGCAAGCAGAAAATCGTCTGGTCGTTTCCGTTGCCGAGCGTCCCGCTCTTATCTTCCTGAACTAAAGCGCCTTTTCCTCCTCCGTCACAGCCCCCCTGATGCGGACTGCATACGATGTTTGGGCCTCTGTCGGCGCATGGGCTTCCGTCCGCTCTTGCGGTAAGGCTCCTTGCGACTGCCGGATTAAAACCGCTTTCAGCAGCTCCGGCAAGTCTTTCCCGCGCCGTTCCGCTCTCCGCAGGATGCCTTGACACGCTTTTGCGCTCAAAGAGTATTTCTCCTGCGGTGTCTCCTCCAAAATCTGCGACAACCGAGATACGGCGGCGGCGTTGGGGGACTCCCCAGTGTTGCGCGTCATGCACTCGCCAAGCCACGCTCCATCGTCCTCCCACCTCATCGTGGTAGCCCCCCCAGGTGTTCCATCCCTTTTCAGGCACTTCAATATCGGGGGCTTCCGGCTCTGCGATGCGGATGATCTCTTCGATGACTGCCGCGAAGTCTTGCCCTTTGTTGCTGCTGAATGCTCCGGGCACGTTTTCCCAGACCATAAACCGAGGTCGGACCATGTCACCTGTCCGTCCGTTCGCTCTGTCACGTTCTCTCATCTCCTTCACGATGCGAACCTGTTCCATGAACAATCCGCTCCTTGCACCGGCCAATCCGGCGCGTTTTCCTGCAATGCTCAAATCCTGGCACGGCGATTCGCCCGTGATAACATCCACGATTTCAATTTCTGCACCGTTGATTTTCGTAATATCCCCGAGGTGCTTCATCTCCGTTCCCCCCATCAATCATTTCAGCCTCCAATTCTGCTTTTTGCCGATGTTCAGCATGTAATCCCTCGCCCGCTGGTTGATTCTGCTGCCGATTGCTTCATCCCAGCTCAAAATGCGGTCAATGGTCAACTCCGTAGAGATGATCGTGATTGCATCCGGGTCAATGTACCTGGCATTCAGCAGGTCAAAGGCGATGTTTTTGTCGGCATCCGTAACGCTGCCCTTTAGAAAATCGTCGATATACAGCGCACGGACGGTTTTCAGCGGGTACATGGCTTCGGCGTATGCTTCCGCATCGTTTACCTTTGCCTTGATTGCGGGAATATCTCCCCGCCATTGCACATACCGGACAGGGATTCCGCCGTCCATCAGCTTGGCGCAAATCGCCGTACACAGGTGGGTTTTCCCAGTTCCTGGAGAGCCGCCGATGAAAAACCACTTGCCCTTCCAGTCGGTCAAATACTTCTCCGCCGCCTGCTTTGCGGCCTGTTGCCAATACTCCCACGTTTGGAATGCCTCGAATGTACAGTTATCCAGCAGGCCGGCCAGCCCGGAACGCTCCATGCGAATCCTGTTTTGCCGGATGATCTCGCATTTACAAGTTCTACTCACCCGTTCGCCGCTTTCCGTGCGCCGGATGATGAAGCCCAGCCCGCCGCAGATGTCACAGCCATGTTCCAACATGGTATTCTTGCTTTGTTGGCTGTTCACCGGCTTCCTCCTTTCTGCGCTTCTCCCATGTTCTGACGGCGGCCTTCCAGTCCTTCATGCGGTTTTTCCCAACCATCCAGCCCTTGCAGGCGTAGAAGTCAATAAACTGCTGTGCGTCAACCGTAGACCCCCGTTCTGCGATATAAGCCTGAACCTCGTCCAAAGAGGGCGGAGAGAAGCGCGTTTCGCGCGTTGGCGGCGTAGCCGCCTTACTCCCTTTGTTGCCGTTAGGCAACGGATTATTGATTTCGGTTTTGATTTCGGATTCGATTTCGATTTGGGTTTTTTGGGTTTCGTTGGGTTTCTGTGGGTTATTTTGGGTTTCTGTGGGTTTTCTCGGTCTGCCGCCTAACTTCCCATTTGCCCTGTTCTTTTCAACCACTTGGACATAGCTTTCCTGTGCCCGATCTTCCTGCATGATGACACGGCGTTTGAAAAGTCGCTCATTCCCATTGAGTGCCGGAAATTCCCCCGTGCGGCTGTAAACCAGCAACGCCCGCGCTAATCTCCCGAACTCAGCGTCTGTGAGGTCGGCCATCTCGTCCAAATACTCATGGAAGAGTGCCGCATAATTTCTTGCCATGCGCCATCACCTCAGAACGGAATACACCGCGCCGGATGCGCCAATAATTTTCCCGCCATGCGTGAGCACATTTGAAACATATTGGGGCTTCCGTCCAATAAACCTTGATGCATCTGCCATCGATGGGAATAACTCCTCGCTTCCGTCTTCTGAGATCAACTTTATTGCTTTTTGAGATTTCGCATACAATCCAGCCGATACACCGTGCCTAATATTGTCTGCAAGAGTTAGCCACTCTAAATTAGCCGCAGCGTTGTTCCTGTAGTCTCCATCGATGTGGTTAACTGTCATACCTGGGGAATACCCATCGCACCATGCCATCGCAACCAACCGTGCAACAAGATGGTCTTTGCGCATCCCGCCTTTCCAGAGCGTTACCCTAAAATCACCACGACCGCACGATTTACTGCATTTTGGCCTTAAAATTCGAGATTTCCAGATGCGTGTAGAATATCTGGCGTTAGCGGTAACCTTGTTCGGAGCACTTCGAATATTCCCCAGATTAGAAGCCTGATAAATCCCCTCGTAACCAGGAATGTCCTTCCACATTTCCATATCCGCGCCTCCAATCAAAACGGTAGCGAATCGTCGTCCTCGGAAATCTCCGTGAAGGTCTGCGTGGGCTTCTGTACAGCGTCCTTGCTGCCGCAGAAATGCACCTTGTCGGCAGTCAGCTCCACCACGGAGCGCTTGTTTCCGGTCTTGTCCTCATAGTCCCGGCTGGAGATCTTGCCCTCCACGATGATCTCCTTGCCTTTGGCAAAGTGGGTGCATATCAGCTCTGCCGTTCCCTGCCATGCCACACAGGGGAGGAACAGCTTCGTTTCTCTGTCCTTTACCTTCTCGCTCCACGCCACGCGGAAGCTGCACACCGTTGTCCCGTTCTGCGTGGCTCTGCGTTCGGGGTCAGAGCAAAGCCGCCCCTGCAAAATCATTCTGTTTACCATCTTTTTCCTCCTTACAAATAGCTTTTTCCGAATTCTCGCCGGAAGTCGTCTTCCGTCCACCCCTGCTCCCGCATGGCCTTTAGCTGACCATATCGGCGCAGCAGACGCATTTGATTTCCGTTGCGGTGTACGGATAGGCTCCCATTTCTATGGCACCGATCGCCGCAGAGATACACCACAAGGCCGTATTTCTCGCTTTTGTTTCGGTATGACCCACCGAAGATGTGGTGCCGCTCCAGCGGGTCAATTGCGCCATTTCTGCCACAGAGAAAACACCGTCTATTGTCAGTCACCTTTATCACCCCCCAGCGGCTGGGCTTCTCCCCAGCGAGATTTCAGCGCATCCAGCTCCTGCGGTGTCATAGTCTCGATTCTAGCCTCCCTACAATCGGAAACAATCTGGTCAATCAGTCGTGACATCTGCTCCACATCGTAGGTGCTGGAGCCGTACCAGACAGTCACATTCACACAGCCGGGAATTTTGCTGGGCCCTTGCTCGGCCATCCAGCCCGTTCCCTTGGATTCCCATTTTCGGCAGAACTCGTCCGCCGCCTTTGATACAATGCACAGAACATCGCTTACGCCACCGATGATCTTGATTGCCTCACGATACACATCATTCCTTGGAATCCCATAGTGCGCCGCCAGCTTGTCCAGCAAAACCCACGCATACGCATTTGCGTCAAGGCTCCTGCCCTTGCGCTTGATCTGCGCCACATACTGCTTATCCGGCTGCAGCTCGTCGCACACGGCCATTGCCGCCCGAGGGGACTGCACCCGAAGGCACAGCCACGACCCATCGCTGTCCTGCTGCCACCTGGCGGCAGTCACATCAGCCTGCAGCATTGTCCTGCTCCTTCTTTGCTGCCTTCATGCAGTCGGCGCACATCTGCGCTCCGTAGCGGCCCTTGGAATACTTAACCATATCCTTTACCGTCCACATTTCGCCGTTGCGCTTCCTTACAGACACAATGTCCGATCCGCACCGATCACACACAGGTGCAGCGTTCCGCTCTTTCTCGTCCAGTTCGGCGGAGGAAATCTTGTCCGGGTCTTCTCCGGTTGGAATCGCAAACGTCCGCAGCCACATGTACTTAAAAGCGTATGTCATGGCCTTGCCGCTGCCCTTGTCCTGCGTGTCCGCACCATCGCCGCAGGACGCAATTTCGATGTATTCCTCCGGCTTTTCCAAATTGACCATGCGGTAAATCACATCCACATGGGTGATGTTGCCGGTGCGGTTGGCCGTCTGTGCGATGGGGTATACAACCAGTTTGTGTTTAAGCAGCTCCGCCCGCATGATGGATGTGACTTTCTCCTCGCTCAATGCCTTGTACTTGGTGCTGCCGAACTCTACATGATCGTCCTTTGCAAGATACTGGACATCCTGCATAATCGCAGCGATTTTCTCGTAGATGTTCAAAATTCTTCCTCCTCTTCAATGATTTCCAGCGGGCAGTGCGCACCAATGATTCTTGTGTCTATCAGATACTCGCCCGTTCTCCTGCACTGGTTGCGGGAATATGTTTCCAGCAGAGGGCAGAGGTTACACGCCATATGGCCCTCCGGAAAGTAAATCTCCACGGATGTCTTGATGTACCGAGATACGCCGTTATCGCTCATTCCCACGCCTCCTCGATATACTCCTCATTGTTGCTGACGCACTCGCCACAGAGCCAAAAGCCCTTGTAATGCAATGCACAATCCTCCTGGATCGGCTCCCCGCAGCAGTCGCACACGGGGCGCCGGTCGGTCTGCCTGTCCTGCTCTGCGGCGTAACACTCCGCGTCCCATACCGGGTCAGTTGTCCACATCGGATGCATCCTCCTTTTCCGGCTCCAGCTTCCACACATCCCGGGTGATCTTGGAAACCTGGGGAATATCCCCCGCATACAGGGCGTTCAGGAAATCGTCCTCACTGGTTCCGCACAGTACAACGTGGGGCGCTGTGATGACCTTGTACCCGGAATATACGGTTGCCTTATTGCTGCCGCTAACCAGGTCGCCCACCTCGGTCACATAGCACTCCGACCGCATAGCTACCCGGATGCCGCACCTTTCAGCTACGATGGCGTAGTAATGTCTTTGCATCTTCATTCCTCCCAAATTCTCACTTGCCTGGTCTATCCAGCTTGTCCACCAGCCGCACAAACCAATAGCTGACCGTTG
>OLNF01002446.1_pt1 | contig 14548 bp, 10 predicted proteins | sample 1673061 | NCBI WGS metagenome assembly OLNF01 (sample SAMEA3136751, study PRJEB25190) | human gut metagenome | reverse complement strand
TGCATACAAATGCGAAGAATGCATTTTATTAATGTCCGTAGGCAAAAGAAAAGCATGCCTTGCCTCCTCGGTCACGTTGAAATAGGCAAGTCTTATAAGTGCGGCAAGGATATAAAGTCCGAGAATCGCGAACAAAAAGCCCGAAAAGATGTTTGTCCACGTTCCGAGTTCCTTGCCGAAAATGTACTCGCTTTTGGGTCGGACGCGGAGCAGCGTTGCGCCTATCGCGGCGGGAAGCACGCCGAACGCGATGATGTCGGAAAGAGAGTCTATCTGAATGCCGAACTTTTGTTCATCGCTCGATCTGCCCTTCTTGGTGCGCGCCACTTTGCCGTCAAATGCGTCGCAAAGACCGCAGAAAAGAAGAAAGATTATTCCTATGTAAGGGTGTCCTTTATCGCTGAGCGCGACGAATATTCCCGTGCTTGCCGAAACGAGCGAAAGATATGTCAACACTACGGTATAGTTATAAAATCCTATCATTTTTCTACCTCTGTTCTTTTCTTCCTGTGCTGTTTTTTCACAACAAAAGCAATGGCCGTTGCCGCAAAGCACAACAATACGCAGACATAAAACGAAAGTGCGCGGCTGAAAAGTTCCATTGACGAATGATTTTCGATGCCGAGCGCGCCGAAGCCGTCAAGCATCAGGTAGTCCGCAACGCCTATCGCGCCGGGCAGCGGAATGCAGTTGGAGCCGAGAACGACAAGGTTCTGAACCGCAAACACGCTTCTTGCCTTTGCAAGTTCCCCGCCTGCGGCAAGAAATACGAAAACGGGAACAAGTATCGTTGAAACACGTTGAAGCACATTAAACACAAAGCATTTGACTATCATCGCCTTGCGCCCGCGTATCATTTCGGCACAATGCTTGTAATCTTCTATCGTCTTTTCAAGTTTTTCTTCGTACTTCTTTCTGTTTTTGAGCAATTTTATTTTTGAAAGAAACGAAAGCACGCCGTTGCATATCTTTTTAAGCACTTTTTCATGACGCAAAAGCAATACAAGCGCGGCGACTATCAGCCCCTGTATCAAAGTTCCGAGAACGATAAGCGTCTGCGAAAAAGCATCGAACTTAAAGAATATCCCGGGATTGAAAATTATACTGCAAAGACCTATGACGACAATGGATATGGTGTACATGACAAGGTTCACCATAAGGGACACGGTGACAACTCCCGTGGGAATACCGTCGCTGCACATAAAATACGCGGAAGCGGGCTGACCGCCCGTAGCCGACGGAGTTATCGCCGAAACATATATGTCGGACGCTGAATAAATAAGACCGTGAATGAATTTTTGACGGTACCCGAAACCCTTGACAACGGCAAGCACCGCCAACGCCTCAAAAAAGATAAAGCCGAGCATGGCGATAACCGCCACACATATCAGAAGAGGGTCTGCGTCGGCGATATAAGCGAGGAATTTTTCAACGGTGAAATCCTTGCTCATATTCGTAACCGCAAAAACGCTCATAACGGCAAGCACAACAAAAACGAGCGTCCAAATCAGTTTGCTTTTTATATCACTCTTTTTCGGCGGAGCCGCGATATTGTCTGTTTCTTTATTTTTCAATTTGTCGCTCCTTTTTTCCTTTGCCAAAAAGGGCAAAATATATTTTTTCGTAAATGCGTTTCAATCTGAATTTGCGGGAGATGAACAGTCCCGCTTCCGCAACGAGTATTCCTGCGGGAATATCAACAAAAACGTGCTGCTTGACAAGCACAACGGAAGCGAAAACAAGAAAGCTGAACACTCCGAACCCCACGGTAAACCCTCTCGGGACTTTTTTGCACTTCATAAGTCCGCGAAAGATCAGCCAACTTTCAAGGCAATGTATTGACGGAAAAAGATTGTTCGGCTCGTCCGCCGCATATATCCAATGGGTTATCATGTTGCAAAAGCCGCCGTCGGGAACAGCCGCACGAACCATTGCCGTGGGAAGCGCAAGAAAAATGACCGCGGTTATTATTTTGGCAACAGCCTCTCCCGTAAACACTTCATAGCACACGTCACGATTTTCCCTCGCAACGAGGCTGAAACCGACAAGAATCTGAACATACCACAGCACATAAACGATTATTGCGGGCGCAAAGTACGGAATAACGCCGTCAAGCGGGATTGACAGGTCATAGTGAACTCTGCCGTGGTTTATCGCCCGAACGCCGTAGAAAGTCGAGAAGTTGAACACAAACCAAAAGAATACGGGGATAAAAGAGTAAACGGGGAAAAAGAAAGTTACGAACTTTCCGAAACCGCTTTTTTTCGTTTGCAATGCGTTTCCTTTCATCCTTTTGCCTTTCCTTTTCGTGCCTCTTTTCTGCCCGCAATGCCGTCGAAATTTTTTTCGGCGCCGTCATTGCCGCAGCGGACAAAAAAGTCCCGCATCCGTCAAAACGCGAACGCGGGACATCCCTGTCGTTGCCAAAGTATTATATCATACTTTAACTGTTTAGAAAAGGAATAAGGACAACAGTTTTCAAAAAGTTTGCATTTTGTATGCAAAATTTTACCGTTTAAGAGTCATCTTACCCTAAAATCGACTGTGCCGCTTCCTCTTCGTATTGTCTGGTGTAAAGTTCGCGGTAGTACCCGCGCATTGCCAAAAGTTCGGCGTGCGTGCCTTGTTCGATGATCTTTCCGTCGCGGACAACAAGGATAAGGTCGGCGTCACGGACAGTCGAAAGGCGATGCGCTATCATAAGCGTTGTTCTGCCTTTGATTATTTCCGAAATCGCGGACTGAATCTTTTTCTCCGTCAGCGTATCAACGGACGCCGTAGCCTCGTCAAGAACAAGGATTGCGGGATCTGCAAGTATGGCACGGACGAACGAAAGCAGTTGCTTTTCACCCGTAGAAAGCATATCTCCGCCCTCTCCGACATCGCTGTCAAGTCCTTTTTCGAGTTTTTCGACAACGCCCTCGGCGGAAACAAGACGAAGCGCTTTCATAATATCCTCATCGGTCGCATTCGGGTTGCCGTAAAGCAGATTTTCGCGAACCGTTCCGGAGAACAGATGCGGGGTCTGCAAAACGTAGCCTATCGAAGAATGAAGCCACAGTTGAGAACGCTCGCGGGCATCTTTTCCGTCTATGAGAACTCTGCCCGAGGTCGGCTCATAGAAGCGGCAGACAAGGTTGACAAGCGTGGATTTGCCCGCGCCTGTCTGACCGACTATCGCTATATTCGAGCCGTGAGGAATTTTAAGATTGAAGTGTTCGAGAATATATTCGTCGCCGTCGGGATACTTGAAACTAACATCGTCAAATTCGATGTCGCCCTGCATTTTTTCCCAATTTTCACGCTTCGGCTCAAACACGTCGCCGTAAACGGAAACGACTTCGTCGCTGTCCGTAACATCGGAACGAACGGCAAGCAGATTTGTGAGACGTTCGATGTTGACCTGCGTTGTTATCAGGTCGGAAATCGCGTCTATAATCCATCGAACGGGTTCCATCATGCCCTGTGCGTAAGACATAAACATCGAAAACGTGCCGACTTCGGAAGCCGCGATATATCCGCCGCGCCACAGCACGACCGCAAGAGCAACAGAAGAAGCAAGGTTCATCGTTGCCGCGAAAAGTCCGCGCAAACGTGCCGCATGAACGGATTTTGAGCGCATCTTTTTTGTGTCTTCAACGAACTTTTCGCCCATATCGTCTTCTATAACAAGCGTTTTTATCGTCTTTGCGCCTGTTATGCCCTCATTGAAATCGCCCGTGATGTGCGAGTTCAATTCGCGCACCTCTCTGTTGGCGCGTATCAGCAATTTTTGGAATATGGAGAAAAGAACGACTATAAGCGGAACGATAACGACAACGAGCGCCGCAAGTTTTGCGTTGACCGCAAACATAACGACAATGGCGCCGATGAAATACGATGCCTGCCACACGCCGTCCACCATCGTCCATGAAACGAGTGAGCCTATGCGCGAGGTGTCGCTCATAACTCTTGCGTGAATGTAGCCGACGCTGTTCTGATTGAAATAGGAGAACGAGAGCGTCTGCAAATGCTTGAACGCAGCGTTTCTCAGGTCGCGGTTGACGTTGACTTCCGTGCGGAACGCCAGCGAGAAAGCGATATAATTGACAAGCCCCGCAAAGACGACAGCCGCAATATAAAGCAGAATAAACCACACAAGTGTGTCAAGCGTGTTTTGCGCAACAAAGTGATCAAGCGCATAGCGTTGGAGAAGAGGAATGAGAATGTCTACCGCCGAACCGCAAAGTCCGAACACTATCATTCCGACAAATCGCATTCTGTATTTTTTCAGGAACGGAAGAAGTCTGCCTATCCCGAAAAACGGAAGCGATTTTTTGTTTTCTGTTTCGGTTTTCATATATTCGCCGCCTCCTCTTCCGAAAGCGACTGACTTTCATATATTTTTTGATAGATCCCGCCCGCGGTTTTCAGTTCGTCGTGCGTTCCCTGTTCGACAATGCGTCCTTTATCGAGAACTATTATCTTATCCGCTTTCATAAGCGTTGTTATGCGGTGAGAGATAAGAATAACCGAGGAACTGCCGAACATCTCTTCAAGCGCTTTTCTTATTTTGACGTCGGTCTGTGTGTCAACCGCCGAAAGAGAGTCGTCAAAGACCATTATCGGCGTTTTCTGCGTCAGCATACGCGCTATCGCCGCACGCTGTTTCTGTCCGCCCGAAAGCGTAACGCCGCGTTCGCCGACAAACGTTTCGTAGCCCTGCGTGAAGTTCATTATCGTGTCGTCAAGGCACGCCGCGGACGCCGCTTCACGAATCTCGTCCATCGAAATATCTTTGCGGGTTATGCCGATATTCTCCGCAAGCGTGCGGGAGAACAGATACGGTTCCTGCAAGACCATGCCGATGTTTTTGCGGAGATATTCGGTTTTGATGTTGCGTATATCGACCCCGCCGACAGTTATTTTGCCGCAGCCGTCGGGCAGGTCGTAAAGTTTGTCCAGCAACATCATCAGCGTTGTTTTGCCGCTGCCTGTGCCGCCGAGAATGCCGAGCGTAGTACCCTTTTCAACGGTAAACGACACGTCTTTGAGCATCTGCGGGTGCCCATCATAAGCAAAATCAACGTGTTCAAACGCAATATCCGCGTGCATATCGGGACATACCGCGTCGGGCTTGTCTTCTTCGACGGGCGCGGTCATTATCTGTCTGATACGCTCCGTGGAAACACCCGCTTTGCTCATTTCGGAGATCATTCTGCCGAGCATACGCACGGGCCACACAAGCATGGAGTTATACGAAATAAACGCTATGTATTCGCCGGGAAGCATCATTCCGCGTGTGCAGAAGAATGCACCGAAAACAACGACGAGCATCACCTGCAAGCCGGAAAGAATGTCCGCGCTGCTCCAAAAGCGGCTCATCACGCGGGCAAGATGTTCCCAAAGCGTCGTGTACGTCTCATTCTGCTTTTCAAACCTGTCGCATTCGTATTTTTCTCTGCCGAATGCACGGACAACGCGAACACCCGTCAGGTTTTCCTGTGCCATGGCGGAGAGTTTGCCCTCGTTTTCGTCACATTCGAGAAAGCCTGCGCCTATTTTTCTGTGAAACAGGAAAGAATATCCGATTATCACGGGCATGGGCACAAGAGAAACGACCGTAAGCAGCGGGTTCATCGAGAACATAAACACCATTGAAAGGACAAGCATTATAACTATTCGCAAAACCGATGTCAACTGCTCCGAAACAAAGTTTCGCATGGTGTCGATATCCGAGGTGCAGCGTTGGATTATATCGCCCGTCTTGTTCTGCATATGCCATGAGAACGGAAGTTTTTCGATATGCTCAAAAAGGCTGTCACGCATGGTCTTGACAAGCGTTTCGGAGCCTTTTGTATTGAATACGCGGAAAGTGTACTGCGAAACGACCTTGAAAAGAGAGACCACAACGACCGCTGTTGCGGGTATCCACAGGTTTTTTGCAAGGTGTTCAAGCCCGCCCGCAGCGTCGGTCAGGAATTTTGCTGCCGAACCCTCTTCGAGAGCGGAGTTCGGAAGAATGTTATCGACCGTTACGCGAATTATCTGCGGAATAATCATATCCGCAAGCGCCGTTACGGCGGCGGAGATCATTCCGATGAAAAAGAACATTTTGCTTCCCCGCAGAAATATTGCGAGCATTCGCGCATTGCCCGTCTGCGGGGTTATCGTTCGTTTGTTTTTACTCATATTTTTCCTTATATTTCAATTAAAGGTTAAGCGCTCACGCAAGAAGCGCCGCCCGGCTCAAAGTCCGGATTGAGAAATTTCACCCAACCCGCCGTTCCGACTTTGTTAACGGGGGAAATACCGTTTCAGATACTGTCCCGTAAACGATTCGGGGACTTTTGAGACTTCACGCGGAGTGCCCGTGCAGAGCACCGTTCCGCCGCCGTCGCCGCCCTCGGGACCGAGGTCGATGATATGATCCGAGCATTTGATAACGTCAAGGTTGTGTTCGATAACGACTACGGTGTTGCCCGCGTCCGTCAGTTTTTGCAGAACCTTGATAAGTTTTTTGACGTCTTCGGAGTGAAGCCCCGTCGTCGGTTCGTCCAGAATATATATCGTTCTGCCGGTAGAGCGCTTCGAAAGTTCCGTAGCCAACTTTATTCTCTGCGCTTCGCCGCCCGAAAGAGTGGTGGACGGCTGACCTATCTTTATATATCCGAGACCGACGTCGTAAAGCGTTTCGAGTTTTCTGTAAATATTGGGTATATTCTCAAAAAACTTCAAACCCTCTTCGACCGTCATATCAAGAACTTCGTAAATGTTTTTGTCCTTGAATTTAACATCGAGAGTTTCTCTGTTGTAGCGTTTGCCGCCGCACACGTCGCACGGAACGTAAATATCGGGAAGAAAGTGCATTTCTATCTTGACGATACCGTCGCCTTTGCAGGCGTCGCAGCTCCATCGCTTCGATCCCAATCCGGGCGGTGCCGTGGTAGCGGTTCCTGAAATGGGAGAGCAGGGCGTCGGAGGAAACATCAGAGATCAGGTATGTCGTTGAACATTCCCGTATACGTTGCGGGGTTCGAACGCGGGGTTCTGCCTATCGGACTCTGGTCTATATTAACGACTTTGTCGAGTTGGTCGATGCCTTCAATGCAGTCGCATTTGCCCGGTACCAGACGCGAACGGTTGAGTTTGACCGCAAGCGTTTTGTACAGAATTTCATTTATAAGGCTCGATTTGCCCGACCCGGAAACACCTGTAACGGAGGTGAAAACTCCGAGCGGGATCTCGACATCGATGTTCTTTAAGTTATTTTCTTTCGCGCCGCGGATAACAAGTGATTTACCTGTGAGCGGACGCGTTTTTTTCGGAACGGGAATCTCTTTTCTGCCCGAAAGATACTGCCCCGTTATGGATTTTTCGTTCTTTGCAACCTCTTCGGGCGTTCCAGCCGCAACTATATATCCGCCGTGAATGCCCGCGCCCGGACCTATATCGACAAGATAATCGGCGGCGCGCATCGTGTCCTCATCGTGTTCGACAACGATAAGCGTGTTGCCGAGGTCGCGCAGTTTTTTCAAAGTGTTTATCAGTTTTTCGTTGTCGCGCTGGTGAAGTCCTATGCTCGGCTCGTCAAGGATATAAAGAACCCCGACAAGAGAAGAACCTATCTGCGTGGCAAGACGTATTCTCTGCGCTTCGCCGCCCGAAAGCGTTGAAGCGGAGCGCATAAGCGTCAGATATTGAAGCCCGACGCTGCGCAGGAAATTAAGTCTTGATTTAATTTCTTTAATTATCTGCGCCGCAATCATCGTGTCGCGTGCGCCGAGTTTGAGATTGTCTATGAAGTCATATGCTTCGCTGACGGATTTTTTGCAGAGGTCGATGATGTTTATGCCGCCGACCGTGACCGCAAGCGCCAGCTCGCTGAGCCTGTTTCCGTGGCAGTCGGGGCAGGGTTTGTCGGACATCAGTTGCTCGATCTCGGTGCGCACCGCTTCGCTCGAAGACTGTTTATACCGTCTTTCGATGCACGGGATTATGCCCTCGTCCGTTTCGCAGCCGTAAAGCAACTTGTCAAGCGCTTCTTTGGGAATATCCTTGACGGGCGTTGAAAGGTTTGCGCCGTAATCGCGCAGAATGGAAGCAAAATGACGGATATAATACGAATTGGAACTTACGTTTCCGAATCCCGTCGCGGCTATTGCGCCGTCAAGAATGCTCAGATCCTTGTTCGGAATTACAAGGTCGGGATCGACCGCCATGGTAAAGCCGAGACCGGAGCAGGTCTTGCACGCGCCCGCGGGATTGTTGAAAGAGAACATTCTCGGTGTCAGTTCCTCGATGCCTATGCCGTGTTCGGGACAGGAATAACGTTGAGAATACGTCGTTTCTTCGCCGTCGGGCACGGAAACGACGATAAGCCCGTTTGAAAGCTTGGAAGCCGTTTCGCACGAGCCGACAAGACGCATTTTTATGTCTTCGCGGATAACAAGACGGTCAACAACGACTTCAATGTTGTGTTTTTTGTTCTTATCAAGCGGAATATCCTCGCCGAGGTCGTAAATTATGCCGTCAACGCGCACGCGGACATAACCGCTTTTTCTGTAATCCTCGAAAAGTTTCGCATATTCGCCTTTTCTGCCGCGAATGACGGGCGCAAGGATCTGAATGCGCGTGCCCTCGTCAAGTTTCATAATCTTATCGACGATGGAATCAAGCGCCTGCTGTTTTATCTCAACGCCGCAGACGGGGCAATGAGGAATACCCACACGCGCATAAAGAAGGCGCAGATAATCGTAAATTTCGGTTATCGTGCCGACGGTCGAGCGCGGGTTTTTGGAGGTCGTTTTCTGGTCTATTGATATGGCGGGCGAAAGCCCTTCGATATAATCGACGTCGGGCTTTTCCATTTGTCCCAAAAACATACGCGCGTAGGAGGACAGGGACTCAACATAACGTCTTTGTCCCTCCGCATATATCGTGTCAAACGCAAGGCTCGATTTGCCCGAGCCCGAAAGTCCCGTAAAAACGACGAATTTATCTCTCGGTATTTCAAGGTCGATGTTTTTGAGGTTGTTTTCGCGTGCGCCTTTTACAAGTATCGTATCTCTCATATCTCACATCTTCTTTCAAGCCGTTTTGCGACGCCGACGAACACAAAAATCACTTTACGCCCTTTGCCTGCGCCTGAATTTCCTTTATCCTGTCGCGCAGCGTTGCGGCATATTCGAAATCCAGATTCTTTGAAGCGCGTTTCATCTCCGCCGTCAACTCTTTTATGAGGTCGTCGAGTTGCTTCGGCGAAAGTTTTCTTGCGTCCACCGCTTTTTCCGCATCTTCCGCAACTTTTTCGGCGGCGGTGAATGCGGCAACATCGGTTATCGGTTTTATTATCGTTTTCGGCGTTATGCCGTGGTCTTTGTTGTATTTCTCCTGTATCGAACGGCGGCGTTCCGTTTCCCTGATGGCGGCTTCCATCGACGGGGTAACGGTATCGGCGTACATTATTACTTCGCCCTCTGCGTTTCGCGCCGCTCTGCCTATTATCTGTATCAGAGAGCGTTCGTTTCTCAAAAAGCCCTCTTTGTCCGCGTCAAGAATAGCGATAAGCGAAACTTCGGGCAGGTCAAGTCCCTCGCGGAGCAGGTTTATCCCGACAAGGACGTCAAACTCTCCCAAACGCAGGTCGCGGAGCGTCTGTATACGTTCGAGAGTTTCCGTTTCATGGTGCATATACCGAACGCGCAGGTCAAGCCCTTGCAGATATTCCGTCAGGGACTCGGACATTTTCTTTGTCAGAGTAACGACAAGCACACGTTCGTTTTTCTCCACCCGTTTCTTTATCTCCGAAACAAGGTCATCTATCTGACCGTCCGTCGGACGAACGCTGACAAGCGGGTCGAGAAGTCCCGTGGGTCTGATTATCTGTTCGACAATCTGCGCGGAATGTTCTTTCTCATAATCTCCCGGCGTAGCCGAAACGTATATCACCTGATTGAGTTTTTGCTCAAACTCGCTGAAAAACAGCGGGCGGTTGTCATACGCGGACGGAAGACGGAAACCGTATTCGACAAGGCTTTCTTTTCTTGCCCTGTCGCCGCCGCTCATACCTCGCACCTGCGGCACGGAAACATGGCTTTCGTCGATGAACATCAAAAAGTCTTTCGGAAAATAGTCCAGCAGCGTGTTCGGGGTCGAACCGGGCTTTCTGCCCGAAAGGATACGGGAATAGTTCTCCACACCTTTGCAGTAACCCACCGTGCGCAAGAACTCCACGTCGTACATCGTGCGTTCTCTGATACGCTGCGCCTCGATAAGTTTGCCCCTGTCCGTGAAAAACTTCTCTCTCTCTTCCATTTCACGGATAATTTCGTCTATCGCTTTTTTCAGATGCTCGTCCGTCGTGACGTAATGCACGGCGGGGAATATCACGGCGTAATTGATTATTCGCAGTATCTCTCCCGTCGTCGGGTTTATCTCGCATATCCGTTCTATCTCGTCATCCCAGAACTCAACGCGTATAACCAAGTCGTTCGCGGACGCGGGGAATATTTCCACAACATCTCCCCTCGCGCGGAACATACCTCTGCCGAGGTCGATGTCGTTTCTTTCAAACCGTATCTTCGCAAGGTTTTTCAGCAGTTCCTCGCGGTCAAGTTTTTGCCCGACACGGAGAGACACCATCATGTTGTGGTATTCCGCAGGGTCACCGAGCGTGTAGATACACGAAACGCTCGCAACTATTATAACGTCGCGGCGCTCAAACAGCGCAGAGGTCGCGGAATGGCGCAGGCGGTCGATTTCGTCGTTTATCGACATATCTTTTTCTATATACGTGTCCGTGTGCGCTATATATGCCTCGGGTTGATAGTAATCGTAATAAGATACAAAATACTCCACCGCATTTTCGGGGAAGAACTCGCGGAACTCCGAACAAAGCTGAGCGGCAAGCGTTTTGTTGTGGGCAAGAATGAGCGTGGGACGATTGACATTGGCGATAATGTTCGCCATGGTAAAAGTTTTGCCCGAACCGGTAACGCCGAGCAGGGTCTGCTTTTTATCGCCGTCCAAAATACCCCGCGTCAGCTTCTCGATAGCCTGCGGCTGGTCGCCCGTCGGCTGAAATTTGGAATGTAAAATGAATTTATCCATCGCTCACACCTCTTTCCGCTTTTTAATTTATCACGAAACGTAATTTTCTTTATTTTGTTTTTTCGTAATTTTCAAATAAAATCCCGCGAACACTTTCGTTTCTCACGGGTCAGCCCCTATATTATATCACACTTATTATAAAAAATAAAGGGGGTAAAGCACTATTTTACAAAATAATCGTATGATTTTTTTCAAAAAGCGGTGTAATAAAATTCCTAAGAGGAAAAAATCTGCGTTTTGTCCGCAAAACATTTCAACGCACAAATTTTTATCACGCACGCGTGTGTGCGCGTATGCAGAAAAACTTCGTCCAAAAATATACCTCCGAAAAACGATTTTACATGGATTTGACAAAACAAGGCTTTTGTACTTTACGTTCGAGGGGTATACTATGAGCGTACAAAGGAAAAAGTACAAAAGAAAGATTCCGATAACGGAAAAAGGAGAATGTTACATTATGAAAAAGTTTGTAAGCATTATGCTCGCGGCACTTCTTGCGCTGGCACTTCTTGCGGGATGCGGAAGTAAAGACGCAACCACGACGACCCGGAACGGTACGACCGCGGCAGACGGAAACAAAGAAGTAAGCGGAACGGTTTCGACCGACGGCTCCACCTCGATGGAAAACGTAATCGGCGCACTCGGCGAAGCGTTTATGCAGAACAACAAGAACGCAAAGTTCACTTATAACCCCACCGGCTCGGGCTCGGGCATCACGGCAGTAGCCGAAGGACGCTGCGACATCGGACTTTCGTCCAGAGCGCTTAAAGACGATGAAAAAGCAAACGGTCTGACCGAAACAATCGTAGCGCTCGACGGTATCGCGGTAATCGTCAACCCCGCAAATGCGGTAAGCGACCTTTCCGTTGAAAATATCGCAAAGATATACACCGGTGAGATCACCAACTGGAAAGACCTCGGCGGCGCGGACGCGGAAATCGTTGTAATCGGACGTGAAGCGGGAAGCGGCACCAGAGACGGATTTGAATCCATCACCTCCACCAAAGAGGCTTGCAAATACAGACAGGAACTTACTTCGACCGGCGACGTTATCACAACTGTTGCAAACAACCCGAACGCGATAGGATATGCTTCACTCGCGGCTCTTCAGGACTCGGTTAAAGCATTGACGGTCGGCGGTGTTGCTCCGTCGGAAGCAACGGTTAAAGACGGCAGCTACGTTATCCAGAGACCTTTCGTCCTCGTAACGAAAAACGGAACTCAGCTCTCCGAAGTTGCTCAGAAGTTCTTCGACTTCGCAACCTCCGCGGAAGCAAACGACCTCATCTCCAAAGCGGGCGCGGTTCCCGTTAAATAACAAACAAAACGGACATAAAGCGGCGGCGGGCTCGGACGAAAGATTCGGGTTCGCTGCGTGCCGCGTGAAAGAGGCTTTGTAAGATGAAAAACAAAAAGAGATTATTCGAAAATATAATACACGGGATATTCCTTGTGCTCGGTCTGATAACGGTCGGCTGTGTGCTGCTCATAACCGTTTATCTGATAATATCGGGCATTCCCGCAATAACGAAAATAGGGCTTTGGGATTTCCTGTTCGGCACGGAATGGGCATCGACGGCAAAAGAACCGAAATTCGGAATACTGCCGTTTATCCTGACAAGCGTTTACGGAACCGCGGGCGCAATACTTTTGGGTGTTCCCATAGGATTTCTGACGGCGGTCTTCCTTGCAAAGGTTGCGCCGCCGAAAATGAAAACACTTGTTGAATCGGCAGTCAGCCTGCTGGCAAGCATACCCTCCGTTGTTTACGGTCTTGTGGGCATGATAGTGCTCGTTCCCGCGATAAGAAAAATATTCAACGTTCCGGACGGTGCAAGCCTGCTGGCGGCGATAATCGTTCTTGCGATAATGATACTGCCCTCTATCATAAAAGTTTCGCTGAATGCGTTGGAAGCCGTTCCGAAAGAATATGAGGACGCTTCTTTGGCGCTCGGCGCGACACCGACGGAAACATATTTCAAAGTTTCCGTTCCCGCGGCAAAAAGCGGTATCGCGGCAGCGGTCGTACTCGGCGTTGGCAGAGCGATAGGCGAAGCGATGGCGGTCATGATGGTTGCGGGCAACGTTGCGAATATGCCGCGCCTTATGGGCAGCGTCCGTTTTCTGACAACGGCGGTCGCAAGCGAAATGTCCTATTCTTCGGGACTTCAAAGACAGGCTCTTTTCTCGATAGCGCTTGTGCTGTTCCTCTTCATCATGCTTATAAACGCCGCGCTGAACTTCTTCTTGAAAGGACGTACGGAAAAATAATATGAAAAACAACAAAACGTCTTTGAAAAGAAAAGCATACGGGGTCACGATGAACGTTCTTATGGGCGTTGCGGTAACGCTGACCTGTGCGCTGGTTCTTTTTCTTATAGTATATATCCTTTACAAAGGTCTTCCCAATATAACATGGGAATTGCTTTCGACCTCGCCGAGTTACCTTTCGGGTACGATAGGCATTCTTCCCGACATTCTCAATACCGTTTATCTTGTTTTGGCTACGCTTGTCTTCGTGCTTCCGCTCGGGGTCGGCGCGGCGATATATCTGACTGAATACGCAAAGAACAAAAGAATAGTTGCAATAATCGAATATGCGGCGGAAACGCTTTCGGGCATACCGTCCATTATCTACGGACTTGTCGGAATGCTGTTTTTCTGTCAATTCCTCGGATTCCAGACATCAATAATCGCGGGCGCGCTGACGCTTGTTATAATGAACCTGCCCACGGTTATGAGAACCACGCAGGAAAGCCTGAAAACCGTCCCGCAGAGTTACCGTGAAGGCGCTTTCGGGCTGGGCGCGGGCAAATGGAGAGTTATCCGAACGGTTGTTTTGCCGGGCTGTATCGACGGTGTTATAACAGGCTGTATCCTTTCCGTCGGACGAATCCTCGGCGAATCCGCGGCGCTGCTTTTCACGGCGGGCGTCGCACACGTCGTAAACGGGCTTTTCGAGGGACTTACAAGTTCGGGAGCCTCGCTGACAGTCGCACTTTACGTTTATGCAAAAGAGCGCGGTAAATTCGACGTCGCGTTTGCGATAGCGGCGATACTGATGATTCTTGCGCTTATCATCAACCTTGCGGCGGCACTCGTCGGCAAATATTTCAAAAAGAGGAGAAGTATATGAGCAATATAATAACCGTCAACGACCTTTGTCTTTGGTACGGAAACACGCAGGCGCTCAAAAACGTCAATATAAATATAGCAAAAAACAGCATAACCGCACTTATCGGACCCTCCGGCTGCGGTAAATCCACATTTCTGAAAACGCTCAACAGAATGAACGACCTTGTACCGGGCGTTCGCATAACCGGCGAAGTCAAATACGACGGCAAGGACATTTTTTCCCCCGGCACGGACGTAAACGAACTCCGCAAGAACATCGGCATGGTGTTCCAGAAGCCGAACCCGTTTCCGATGAGCGTTTACGACAACATCGCTTACGGAC
>OLNF01002442.1_pt1 | contig 14554 bp, 16 predicted proteins | sample 1673061 | NCBI WGS metagenome assembly OLNF01 (sample SAMEA3136751, study PRJEB25190) | human gut metagenome | reverse complement strand
TCGCCCAGCAGCACGATCTGCAGTGCATCGATGACCGTTGACTTTCCGGCGCCGTTCTTGCCGGTCAGGAAATTGATGTCGCCCACTTCAATCAGTTCTTTACTGAAATAGAGCCAGTTGATCAGCAGGATTTTCTTCAGCTTCTTCATCGGCGTTCTCCTCCTTTCTCAGCACAGCCGCCGCCTCGTGCAGTCTCTCCGCGGAAACGGCGGTCAGAATGGTCGGCAGAATGGCAAAGCGGCAGTCCGCCTGATTGTATCTGCCTTCGATGCGCTGGATGACGGCGTGGTTCTCGAACACGAGCATCGCGCGCCTGAATTCATCCATGTTCGGCTTTGCCGGGAGGATGGCGTAGTCGGTCACGACCTTTTCGAGCACCTCGCGCACGGTGCACAGCGCGTCCTGCTCCAGCCCCAGACGCTCCTGACTTTCGTCGTACAGCATGCGCAGCGCGAGCAGGATGGCGGTCTCTCTCTTGGAGAGGATGAGGCGGTTTGCCTCGTCCGTGTTGATGACGTAAAAGCAGCCGTTCGCCTCGTCGTGCCGCAGATCCCAGTCGAGCAGACTGAGATAATCGCGCACGGCCTCAAAATGGATGGACAGAAAGGTATAGTCCGGGTTGTTCAGACGTTCCCTGCCCGGGCGGTACAGCGTGCGCACGACAAAGGTGCGGCTGAGCAGCTGATTGCAGACCGACTTGAACTGCTGAAGCTCCTTCGCGGTCGCGCTGCTTATAAAATCCAGATTCATTTCTCGTTCTCCTTCCGGCTGAACTGCACCTTTGGAATGGAATATCCGTTTTCACAGACCGAGCCGCCGAGCTCCTCGACCTGATACGCCGCCCGCCTCGAGCCGCCGGACAGCACGGCGAGCAGGCTCATCACATAGTCCCTGTCATTCTCGAGCGGAATGTCCGTCGACAGGCAGGCATCCCGGTCTCCCACCTTCAGTTTCCGCTCCACCAGGTCAAAATTTTTCGTCAGCTGGAGCCGTTCTTCCATCTCATGCCTGTTTTTCTCCAGGCTTTCTGCAATTTCCCGTCTCATGGTCTCCTCTTTTCTCTTCCCTTTTCCCGGGAAGTCTGTTCTGAGAGGCAGTATTTCCTTTTTTGAAAAAATTTATGCTGGTCTAAAAGCGTGTCTGGAAAAATACAATGCACTGAGGAAAAAATTTCTTTCAAATAAGGAGGTTTCACCTTGCAGTCCAAGCCGAAAATCCTGGTACTGAAAATGCGGGAACTGGTCTATACGGGAATTTTTCTGTTTCTGGCGGTGGTCCTGATCGTCCTTCTGGTGCTGATGTTCCGCACAGAAAAGGCGCCGGAGAAGCGGACGTCCATCTCCACCGAGCGCTACACGGCCGGCGTCTACTCCTCTCCTGTGACCCTCGGTGACACGGTGGTGGATGTGACCGTGACCGTCGATCCGGACCGGATCAAAGCCATCGATCTTAACAATCTCAGCGAAACCACCTCCACCATGTACCCGCTGATCCGCCCGGCTGTGGAAGAGCTGGAAGCCCAGATTCTGGAAAAACAGTCCACGAAGGATATCACCTGGGAGGCCACGGGAAAATACACCGCCGGCATCCTCTTAAACGCCATCGAAAAGGCCCTGGACCAGGCGGAAGGCAGCGTGTTTTCCGAATAGTTTTCCGCCGGAAAGAGAAAAAGCGTCCCGGTTTTTCGCCGAAACGCTTTTTTCTTTTTCTTATTCTTCGTCGTCTTTGGGATTCTCACGGTAGAGCTTGTAGAGCTTTTCCACAGCCGCATCCAGGTGCGTATCTTTCTGCTCGGAGAATTTTCCGCCGTCTGCCAGGGAAGCCAGAGACGGGTCGATGGGCATTTTTCCGAGAACCTCGGTCTCAAGGGAAGCGGCAATCTCGTCGATATGGCTCTCGCCGAAGACGGAGATCTTCTTGCCGCAATCCGGACAGACAAGGTAGCTGTAGTTCTCCACGATGCCGAGTACCGGAATCTTCATGGCTTTTGCCATGTTGAAGGCCTTGGTCACGATCATGCGTACCAGATCCTGGGGGGAAGAAACGATAACGATGCCTTCCACCGGAAGGGACTGGAAGACCGTCAGTGGTACATCACCGGTTCCTGGCGGCATATCCACGAACAGGAAGTCCAGTTCGCCCCAGATCACATCGCTCCAGAACTGTTTTACCATGTTGGCGATGACCGGTCCTCTCCAGATCACCGGGTCCTCCTCGTTGGGAACGAGAAGATTTAAGGACATGACCTTGATGCCGTTCTCGGTGACAACGGGAATGATGCCGTTATCGTCAGCCACGGCCGGTCCGTGAAGGCCGTACATTTTCGGGATGGACGGGCCTGTGATATCCGCATCCAGGATACCTACCCGGAAGCCTTTCTCTGCCATGCGGTTTGCCAGGGTGGCGGTCACCATGGATTTACCGACGCCGCCTTTTCCGCTGACCACGCCGATGACGTGTCTTACATTGGAATAAATATTCTGGTCTACCAGAAAGCTGGTCTTCTTGGAGGGGCATCCCTCGCAGCTCTCCTTTGTGCAGCCCTGATTGCTGCAGCTTTTTTCTGCCATTTTTATATCCTCCTGTGGCAATTTAATAATCTAATCTTCTGCATAAGCATCTGCTTCTATGCATCTGTGGAAAAATCCCAGCACTTTATGCTCGTATTCCTCCCTGTGGAGATAGTAACTCTCCGCATGGCCTGCGCCTTTGGCGATCCAGATCTCCTTCTCACCGGCTGCGGCCTGATAAATCTTTTTGCCCATGCCCGTGGGCACGAAATCATCCTTCTCCCCGTGGATCACCAGCACCGGAAGCCGGCTCTCGGCGATACAGTCATCGGAAGAAAAGTCAGAAAAACCATAGCCTGCCAAAGCCTTGCAGAAGAGGTTCGTCAGCCAGATCAGCGGCCTGCTTAAATAGCCTTTTCCACTCTGCTTCAGCACATGCTGAAACTCCTCCTCGGGAGAAGTGAAGCCACAGTCCTCCACGATGCCCCGTACGGACATGGGAAGGCAGAGGTCCGACGCCATGAGCACTGTGGCTGCTCCCATGGAGATTCCATGGAGGAAAATGTTCTGTTTTCCGTCGAAACGCTCATCCAGAAAGCGCACCCAGCGGTAGCAGTCTTCCCGGTCCAGGATGCCGGTGCGGGAAGCCCTGATTCTTTTGGAATATCAGGGGCTTGTGAGACGCCTGCCGAATAATCACGTCCGTGTGGCAGAACTTTCTGGAGACTGCCTGGATCATATTTTTGAACTGGGACTGGCACTGGAGGCGGAAGTGCTGGAAAAATGGGCAGATCCGGAAGAGTTGCCGGATGAAGAGCTCGAATTTCACCGCTATCTTTATGAGAAGTGTCCGTTTGATTTTCAGCGAAAAATGCTGGAAACTTTTACGGAAATTTATCTTTGTTTTGGAATCCGTGCAAGAGATCATAAGCTGGAAAAAGATCCGGCGGGCGGCCTGAAGGCTTATCTGGAGGAGATAAAACAGGCAATTATAAAAGAAAGAGGGAAAATAAATGCTGGGGTTAAAACCGATTAAACTGCTGCCGGCCCGTGAGCGGGTGGCATCTGCGCTTCGCAAGGCGATCATCGCCCAACAGATCAAAGAAGGGGAGACGCTGACACTGGAGACCACGGCCCAGCAACTGGGAGTTTCCATCACACCGGTGCGGGAGGCTTTCCAGATTCTGGAGAGGGACGGGCTGATTTCCCTGCAGCAGAACAGAGGAGCCACCGTGCTGGGAATCAACGAAAAAACGCTTCGGGAGCATTATCAGGTCCGGGCCGTCCTGGAAAAAGCAGCCTGTGAGCTTTGCTGTGAAAATGGAGCAGATCTTTCCTCTGTGAAGAACTGCATTGACACTGCAGAGGAGGCTCTGGAACGCAATGATGTGACGGATTATGCCAACCAGAATCAGTCCTTTCATTATGAAATCTGGAAGGCAGCGGGCAACGGAAAGCTGGAAAAAATGCTGGGAGAGCTCTGGAATGGCCTGTCCCTGGGCTTAAATTCCACAGAAGAGGAGTACGCGCGGCGTTCCCAGAAGGAGCACCAGCAGATCTATGCGGCACTGGAAAAAAGAGATGCCGCTTTGGCTGGTAAGGAGATGGAAAAACACATTTACCGCAGTATGGAGGATGTATTGACTCGATACCAGTGATTGTGAATTTTGCATAAAAATAAATATAGAAAATAATAGAAAACGCTGAATCTGTAAAAAATAGTTGACAGATCCAGCGTTTTCGTCTATATTGAGAAACAAGAAATGGATACATTATTAAATATAAAAAATAAAATATCAAGGAGGAACCCATGAGCAGGGAAGAACAGGTAGAAAAACTGACCGCTTATATGGCGAATTTCATCGGCTATACGGCGAAGGTACTTCCGGATGATGTGATCGCAAAACTGGATGAGCTGGCAGAAAGGGAAGATGGCTTTTTGCCGAAAGTGATTTATCAGACGATGAAGAAAAATCAGAAGCTGGCGAAAGAACTGGACCGACCCAGCTGTCAGGATACAGGAGTGCTCCAGTTCTGGGTAAAATGCGGAACAGCTTTTCCGTTAATCGGAGATCTGGAAGCTCTTTTGAAAGAGGCTGTGATCCGTGCAACTTTTCAGACACCGCTCCGGCACAATAGTGTGGAAACTTTTGACGAGTATAACACAGGAAAAAACGTGGGAAAGGGAACTCCCACCGTATTCTGGGATATTGTGCCGGACAGTGATAAATGTGAGATTTACACCTATATGGCAGGCGGCGGCTGCTCCCTTCCGGGAAAGGCCATGGTGCTGATGCCGGGGGCCGGTTACGAAGGTGTGACAAAATTTGTTATGGATGTGATGACAACTTATGGCCTGAATGCCTGTCCGCCGCTTCTCGTAGGTGTGGGCGTGGCCACCTCTGTGGAGACAGCGGCTCTGTTGTCCAAGAAGGCGCTGATGCGTCCCATTGGTTCCCACAATGAAAATGAGAGAGCGGCTTATATGGAAAAGCTTCTGGAGAATGGAATCAATTCCATTGGCCTTGGGCCCCAGGGGATGGGCGGAAAATATTCCGTTATGGGCGTTCATATCGAAAATACGGCGCGCCATCCCTCCACCATTGGCGTGGCAGTCAATGTGGGCTGCTGGTCCCACAGAAGAGGCCATATCATTTTTGACAGAGATCTGAACTACACGATCACAACACATTCGGGGGTGACTTTATAATGCTGGAGATAAAAGGAGAAAAAAAGATTCTCATCACGCCAATTTCGGAGGAGGATTTAAAGGATATCCATATCGGAGATATCATTTATCTGAATGGAGATCTCACGACCTGCCGGGATGTGGCGCACCGCCGCCTGGTGGAAGAGGGGCGGGAACTTCCTGTGGATGTAAGAAATGCGGCGATTCTGCATGCGGGCCCGATCATCCGTCCGCTGGAAAATAGCCGGTTTGAGATGGTTTCTGTAGGTCCTACGACAAGTATGCGTATGGAAAAATTTGAGAAAGAATTTGTGCGGGATACCGGAGTGAGAGTAATCGTGGGGAAAGGAGGTATGGGACCGAACACGGAGTACGCCTGCAGAAATTATAGAGCGATCCACTGTGTTTTTCCGGCGGGAAACGCGGTGGTTGCAGCGACAGAGGTGGAAGAGATTGTGGAGGCACAGTGGCAGGATCTTGGCATGCCGGAAACGCTTTGGCACTGCCATGTAAAAGAATTTGGTCCGTTGATTGTGTCGATCGACACCGAAGGCCGGAATCTTTTTGAAGAAAACAAAGTGCTCTTTAATAAGCGAAAGGACGAGGCCACCGCCGAAATCTGCCGTCATGTAAGCTTCATCAAGTAAGCATAAGAGAAAGGACAGAGAAAAAATGAGCAGACAAAACAACATTATAAATAAGCCGGAACCGGCTCCTGGTACACTGGGAAAATTGGATCTTTTTGGAATTGGTTTTGGAGCCGTAGTGGGAGCCGGAATGGTAACTTTGATGGGGCCAGGCATGGCCTACACCGGATATTCAGTATGGCTGGCCATGCTTTTGGCAACGGTGCTGGCACTGGTTATGATTTTTCCCTACATTATTCTGGGTGGTACGCTTCGTGTCGCAGGTGGTCAGTATTCTGTCGTGACAAACCTCACCAGCCCTTCCGCGGGCGGTCTTGTGATCTATTCCAACCTGATTTTTACCGTTCAGTTCAGTACCTTTGCTATGGCCTTTGGTCTCTACATGAATATGGTACTGCCGACAGTTTCGGCTAAAATTTTTGGTATTACTATCATTTTCCTGCTAGTGGGACTGAATCTTCTGGGTATTAATGCTTTTGCGAAGATCAATAACCTGATGAGCGGCATCCTGCTGGTATCTATGGTGGCCTATGATATTTACGGTCTGACTCAGATCAACCAGCCAATTTTTGATTTTTCCAGTTCTCAGATGTTTACCGGCGGTTTCAAGGGCTTTTTCCTGGCAACCTTTCTTCTTATCAACTGCTGCCATGGGTATTACGGACTCATCTATTTTGGAAAAGAAGCAAAAAGCGCAACAAAGGATATGCCTTTTGCCTGCCTGATGTGTTTCCCGGTAGTGGTATTTATCTATGTGACACTGGCTATGGTTACTTCAGGAACAGTTCCTTATGAAAATGCTAACGGAGCCGCAACAATTTTACCGGCGGCACTGGCGATTCTTCCGAAACCTGTTTATTATGCTTTTGTAGTGGGTGGTCCCATCATGGCGATTCTGACTACGCTGAATTCGTCCATTGCATCGTTCCGTTTCCAGCCAACCCAGGCGGCAAAAGATGGCTGGCTTCCTAAAGCGATTCTGAAAGAAAACAGATTTGGAATGCCACCGATTCAGCTGCTTTTCATGCTTATTATGCTGCTGATTCCCATTGTGTTCAATGTAAGTATTGTAACCATTAACTATATCAGTCAGATTATTATGTTTGGTCTGGGAATCGCCACTCTGATCGGCATTGCGCGGATTCCGAAGCTTTATCCGGAGGCCTGGAAAAAGAACAGCTTTCATATGTCAAAAACGGCGCTCTGGATCAGCGTGCTGCTGAGTGCGACGCTCTATACCATTAACTTTGTGAAAGCCGTCATTGTGCTGGAGCCGATCTATGCAGTTATCGCAGTGGTAGCCATGGTTGTTGCGCTGGTACTCGGAAAAGTGATTGCCGACAGAGGTGGTCTTCATATCGAGACCTCTGTCTGGCCGCCAAAATCAGAATAAAGGAGGAAGTTACCATGTCTGTAAAAAACGATTACGACCGCTTTATAGCAGAGCAGAAAGAAGTTATGAAAAAAGAGCTGATTCAGTTTGCTATGCTGGATCAGGAAAAACGATATGTAGAGCCTTTTCGGATTTTCGGAAATGTCTATTATGCAGGCGATTCCTGGGTTTGTGTTCATGTGATCGATACGGGAGATGGTCTTCTGCTCATCGATTCCGGAAATGCACAGGCAACGGCCATGCTGATTCATTCGATCTGGTCTCTTGGCTTTAATCCTGCGGATATCAGGTGGATTATTCTTTCTCATGGTCATGTAGATCATATAGGAGGGGTTAATTTCCTGAGAAAAATGTTCGGCTGTAAGGTATATCTCGGTGAGCCGGATGCGGTGATGTTTAAGGAACATCCGGAACTTTCTTTGGTGCAGGAAAGTGGCAACTCTCTTGAAATGCTTTTTGAACCGGATGAGGCGATCCGGGAAGGAGATATTCTGAAATTTGGAAATGTCACTATAGAATGTAAACTGGTGCCGGGGCATACGGCGGGCTGTGTCGCATTATTTTTCGATGTCAGTGATGGAGAAAAAACAGTCCGGGCAGGCTATTATGGAGGCTTTGGTTTTAACACACTGACCAAAGAGTATCTGACAGAGATTGGGGATCCCGGGTTTCAGATGAGAAAGGTTTACATAGAGTCCATTGATAAAGTGAAGGATGAAAAGGTAGAGCTTTTCCTGGGAAATCATACAGAAAATAATAAATTTTTTGAAAAACTGGAAAAATTGAAAGCCGACCCTGATGGAGAAAATCCCTTCATCAACGATCAGGACTGGAAAGAGTATCTGGAACAGAAAAAAGCAGAACTGGAGGTATTTTCTGCCAAAGACTGCTGATAAAAGAGTGGAGCAGCCTGCCTGAAAAGACGGGCTGTTTTCCGTGTATAAGGAGGAAAAATGGAAACAATTTATGTAGATCCTGAAAATTACGGGATTGATTCGGGAAAGTTAAGAGAGATGCTGGAGGTACTGGAAAAGGAAGCGGAGCTTCACAGCATTTCTGTAAAATATGAAGGAAAAACGATTCTTGAAGGAGCCTGGAAGCCTTTTACCCTGGAGGATCCCCAGATGATGCATTCTCTTTCCAAGACGGGAACGGCGATTTGTGTGGGTTTTGCCCTGGATGAGGGAAAGCTGAAGCTGGAAGCTCCGTTTCTTGATTATATCAGGGAGGATCTTCCGGAAGAGTACGATCCGGCTTTGGAAAAAATTACGGTTTACGATCTGCTGACCATGCAGGCCGGTTCGCCTTTTTGCTGCAACAATGTCTGGTTTTCAAGACTTGAGAAAAACTGGGAGACCGCCTGGCTGAGAGAAAAAAAGATTCTGGAAGATATTGGAAAAGTGTTTCATTATGATTCAGGCTGCAGCTATACCCTGTCCCGGATTGTCACAAAAGTTATGGGGAAAAACTGCAGGACACTTCTTGATGAACGAGTCTTTGAAAAAATGGGCTTCCGGGAAATTCGATGGCTTTCAAGTCCGGAAGGACATAGCACCGGAGGCTGGGGCCTGTATCTGACGGCTAGGGAAATTTCGGAGCTTGGCGTACTTTTTTTACGAAAAGGAAAATGGAAGGGCGAGCAGCTGATTCCTGCCTGGTGGGTGGAGACGCTGAGTAAGCCCCAGGTGGCGATCCCGGGCTGCGCAGGAAAAGCGCTGTCCCATTATGCCTATCATATCAAAGCAGGGAAAGAGATGTTTGCGGCGGAAGGCGCTTTTGGACAGTTTTTGCTCTGTTTTCGGAATTTTCCTGTTACAATCGGCATTACAGCGGGAACAACGGCAGAGAGGATACCGGATATCTGTCTTGCTTATATAAAGGAAGCTTTTCAGCAGAGGTCTGCTGCGCCGGAGCTTCGGGCAGAGCACAGCAGAAATCTGAAGAAAAAAACGGCAGATTTAAGTCTTGCCTTTCCAAAGGGAGAACATGCCCAGTGGGAGGTGGATAATTGGATGCTGATGAACCAGAAGTTTTCGTTCAGTGAAAATCCCCGCGGCATCCAGGAGGCCCTTTTTCTCCAGGAAAATGACAACCTGGAGATCTGGCTGAAAATTGACGGCGAGGAAAAACAGCTCACGGCCGGCTTCAGAAAATGGATCAGGAACGACCTCTATCCCGGAAACTTCCGGCATCAGTATCACTGCCTTGCTTATGCCTTTGACGGTTCCGCGCTCCGGATCAAAGTTGCTCTGATCAATACCTCCTACGTTGAAACCTACACTCTCCGCCCTACAGTCGCGGGAGATTCCGCTACCGCCATCCACCCTCAGCTTACCTGTAGCTGGCAGCCCAACGTAACCTACCTCCCACCTGCCCCTGACAACACCTGGCACTTCACCGCTACCCGGAAGCCGGAATGAGTTACTTCGTACAAGGAGCCACTGTTCCGCGAGGTGTTTTGGCATGTATATGCCAAAGTGCCGATGGTTACAAGTCAAAATCCATCGCCGAAGGTGATTTTCACTCGTAACTGTGAAAGTACGGAACAGTTTCGGCTCCTTAAAAATGGTGCAATGGGGAGCTTCTACAAGCTTGGATTGACTGCATATTGCAAAATTCCAAAATAAGTCAAATGCAGTCATAAAATGTATGTTTGCAAACGCCCAAACGTTCAAAATAAGTCAAACACATCCATATTTGGATATCCATCCCACCATAGAGTCTTACACTACCAGTCTGACGTAAGCCCCATATTTTTTGACCTTGAGCAGAAAAGGAAGCTCGAAGGGAAAGGCGGCGAGCCTGTCCCTTCGAATATCATTATTTTGAATAAAATTTGACGTAACTCCCAAAATACCTTATAATCCCATCAAAAAGCAAAGGTTTACGCAATTTTATGAAAATGGAAAACAAGCTACTATCTTTAGACACCCCTCTCTTTGAGGGCATCACCCAACAAGACCGTCGCCCCATGCTGGACTGTATTACCTATCATACCGCTGTTTTCAGCAAAGGCGAGATCATCGCCTTCGAGCAGGAAAATATGAAGCACATTGGCATCGTCCTTTCAGGAGCCGTCGATATGATAAAGGAGGATCTCTGGGGCAACAAGACACTTCTGGTCCGTATGCGGAAAAATGAGCTCTTCGGGGAGACCTTCGCTTGTGGGAACGACAGTCGTTCCACGGTGACATTCCAAGTCTCGGAGGATGCCGAGATCCTTTTTCTTCCCTTTGACCGGGTCATGCGAAGCTGCAATATGGCCTGCGTGTTTCACCATCGGCTCATCGAAAATATGGTCCGTGTCATCGCGGCAAAAAACCAGGAGCTCATCCGCAAGGTCGAGGTGATCTCCAAGAAAACCCTTCGGGAAAAAATCCTTGCCTACCTTTCTCTCCAGGCCGAGACCCAGCATTCCCGCTATTTTGAAAGCCCTTTAGGAAGGGTGGAGCTGGCGGAATATCTCTGCGCGGACCGAAGCGCCCTGACAAGAGAGCTGGCGAAAATGAAAAAAGAAGGCCTGATCGATTACGACCGGAACTGCTTCCGGATCTTATAAGAAGGGCGTAAGAGAAACAAGTTAGGCTTTAAATACCAATAGGAAGTTATATAAACTGATGCAAAACCATGTGAGAATAAAAAGTTTTCACATGGTTTTTGTATAGGCGTACATCGGAGGGAAACACTTTAAATATGGTATCATTCTGAGACATATGAGCAATGCCGGACACCAGGGGCCGCCCAATAAAATACCGTTACAACATGCAGGAGGAAAAATAACAATAGCTGCCTCTGGAACAAAAACCCATCCCCAAATGTGACCTCTGCAACATTATAAAATCATTCTCTCCCTTATAATCATGACAGAACCAAACGACACAGCGAAAATCCATGCGCCTGTTTTTTTACAAAACCGCCGCGGATTTTCACCAGATAGATTATAAGGAGACCTCACATGATCCGAAGAATTATCACCATCGACGAAGAAAAATGCAGCGGCTGCGGCCTCTGTGCCAGCGCCTGTCACGAAGGAGCCATCGGTATGGTAAACGGCAAGGCCAAGCTGCTCCACGAGCACTACTGCGACGGCCTGGGCGATTGTCTGCCGGCCTGTCCGGAGAACGCCATTTCCTTTGAGGAGAGAGAAGCTCCGGCTTACGACGAGGCAGCTGTGCTGGCTGCGAAAGCCGCGAAGAAAGAGCCTCTGCCCTGCGGCTGCCCGGGTACGGTCTGTCAGACCATCGAGCATGACGAGCCTGTTTCCGAGGTGTCCATGCCCGGCCAGCTCTCGAATTTCCCGGTGCAGATCAAGCTGGTAGCGCCCAATGCGCCTTACTTTGACGGAGCCGACCTTCTCATCGCCGCGGACTGTACGGCCTACGCCTACGGAAGCTTCCACAAAGATTTTATCCGGGGAAAAGTGACCCTCATTGGCTGCCCGAAGCTCGATGACGTGGACTATTCCAAAAGACCTTTTTGCAGGACTAACATCCATATAGTTCTGGATTATTCGTAAAAATTAACATATAATAAGGGCAGAAAACAAAGCTTTTTCTGGAAGATGGGCATGATTTTGGGACCACTGAAAGTACTTTTGAAAAAGTAACTTCCACCGGCCTGATTATGAAACCAGCACCGGAAATGGATCTTGCAGTTACTTTTTCAAGAGTGATGGCTTAAGGATCACCTGGTTGGCGGGAATCCTTTCCAGCTGGCAGAGGTCCAGCAGTTTTCTGTCTATCAGCAGCAGAGCCAGTTCAAACGGGGTGCAGCCGTTTAAACTGGCTCTTGCTACGCTATTGATGTGGTTGGTGATCAGAGTTACCTGCTCCTGGTCCAAGCCTGCGAATGTCGTACCTTTGGGGATAATATAACGGATGAATTCATGATTTTTTTCCAGACGTCCCTTCTGCCAGGAAGCCATGGGATCGCAGTAAAAGACACGGGATAGAAGTTCACCTTCAGGCCGTTCAAAAATAGCTGGATCTTTGAATGAGGCACCATTGTCTGTAAGAATGACCGGAAAGAGTTTTCGATATAGCTCTGCTCCCAGATGGGTATATATTCGCTGAAACACATCTTGTACGTTGTCCTTCCTGTCAGCCTCCATAAGAAAAATAAGCATAAGGCTACAATTACGGAAAAGCATGGTCAACAGTACTTGTTCTGATTTTCCCCCGGCACCTTCCACCACATCTAATTCCACCACATTTGTATCTGGAAACTTTTCCAGATATCTCTCAAAATCCTGATAGGATCTGTCTTTTCTATATCCAGTGTTGTCAGGTTCTCTGCGGACCTTCCGACGTTTTTTGTAGCGGACCTTCCGGGGAAGGTCGAGGTTGATTGCAGTGAAGTATCCCTGGTCTATATAGTTGTAGAGGGTCCTTATAGAACAAGGGACGGATTCCTGATTAGAAGCAAAGATATGGGACAAAGGCTGTCCCTGCAGAAGCAGAGGGGAAACCAGACGGTCCAGCTGTTCCAGGGACTCAGGAGTCTGGTTAATCCCAGACCGTGAAGAAGATTTTGTTTCACTGTAAATATCGTTGGCGTAATTGGCCCTGTAGAAATAGAAGTCGTGGGAACAGTTGCGTATCTGAGGGCAGTCATTACACACGTAGGGGGGCTTTTTTAACTTTTCGCAGAGTCTGGGAGTAAAGTCAGGACAATACATGGAACAGCGCTTAGGGCGGCATTTCCAGCATAAGGAATTACAAGTCTGATTCCCGCAGATATGCTGCTTTTCACAGTTCTGAAAATGCTCGCATTCTGAGCGCTTCCGCTGGGTTTCGTTTTGAAAATGAGGAACCCGGAAAAGGTGACGCCGAATCTCCTTGGAAATGGTAGAAGAATCCTTGTTGATTCTGCAGGCAATCTGCGTGAAATTTTCCCCACGGCTGATACCATGTTCAATGGCAGCACGATCAGCAAGGGTAAGGTGTTTTTTGTTTCCAGTAGCTTTAGTAGACATAAATGAATCCTCCTATACAATAAAAATATCCCATTTCCGGTAGTTGGAGGATATGACCAGGGAGGAGCCCTGGTATTTCTTATAGAATAAACGATTGCAAGACTAACTTCCACCCCCAGTTCCTAATGTAGAACAAAACAGACTAAAGGTGGAAGTTAGTTTTTCATTTAAGGACGTGTGAAAACATACAGCTCATCCCCGGGCGTTCCTATCACAAGATGCCCTATGTTAAGAATGTTGGCAATAACGACGCTTATATCCGCATCCGTGTTATGATCCCAGCGAATCTGGATACCGCAGTTCTGAACAGCAGCATGTATACCAGCAGTGCTATAAATAAAAACGAGTTCACCAAGGCATTTGATCAAACTGGTTCGGTGGAACGTGACAACATCAAGTACAATGTCTATACCTTTACCCGTATTGATCCTCTGGCTCCTGGTGAGATGACCTACTGGAATGTCTGGGGTACCATTCGCATGGATACCACTGTTACCTCTGCTCAGAGCGAAGCACTCTTCGGCGAAAATGGAAGTTATCCTAACGGTATATTCCCCGTTCTGGTTGAAGCAGATGCCATCCAGTCCGAGGGCTTTGCAAATGCTGCTGCAGCCTGGGCTGCTTTTGACAATTAGTAGTTATTACCTTTTGAAACTTATATTATACAACATGAAAGGAGCAAACAAACATGAAAAAGAAACTAACCGCAATCTTCCTGTGCATCGCCCTTGTGGCAATCGCCATCGTTGGCGCATCTATGGCGTACTTCACTGATACCAAAAACGCCACCAATACCTTTACTGTAGGAAATGTGAAGATCGATCTGATTGAGTCCAGGTTTCATCGCGTAGGTATGGGGAACTCTCGTGATACTTCTATCCCGGATCCGACCGAGACTGCCAGCGATATGAAGTATGTTACGGATGGCCACCTGGCTTTCACTGATGAAGAAATCAAGGCAGATGCTGCAAAGTACACTGACTACATCGGCGGTCGTGGTCAAAACATGGTTCCCGGTCGCCGCGTTGCCAAGTGCCCATATGTGGTCAACACCGGCAATAATGACGCTTACATTCGTATCCGTGTGATGGTTCCCACTGCTGCCAACAATGATTACGTTGATGTGAAGGAGGGCGGTATAATTACCAATATGTGGTGCAGCACTGCTACAAAGTCCGGTGAGTTCCAGCAAGGCGAATCTTCCAATTCTCCTGTCATTACCAAAGAAGGCTATATCGATAAAAATGGCCTGAAGTATGATGTTTACACCTTTACCCGTATTGAGCCACTGAAAGCTGGTGCCATGACTGAGTGGAACGTCTGGAACTTCATCGGCATTGA
>OLNF01002430.1_pt1 | contig 14587 bp, 7 predicted proteins | sample 1673061 | NCBI WGS metagenome assembly OLNF01 (sample SAMEA3136751, study PRJEB25190) | human gut metagenome | reverse complement strand
ATAGCCTGAGGCTTTTTCTTTCCACTAGCTCAGCTAGTGGTTTTCTTTTCGCAAAAATGTGTTTCCGCCAAATATCTTGACGGTGGCTGTATGATGGATAAATACCTAAAGACCAAATGACGAAGGGAAAACGAAGCATGAAATTCAGAGCGCATGAAACATTCTCAATTAGAAAAGGTTGGCTCAGCAAGGGTATGAAGCAGGTCGTCAAAGACCCTTCTGTGTTTGTGAGTAAAGAATATAATCCAATGGATGTGCTTGGTATCGGTTCGAACATGGTAAAGTCATTAAGATACTGGCTTCCGGCAGTTGGACTTTCTGAAAGCCCAAAAGGAAAGAGTGCACAGTATCTAACGGAGTTCGGTGAAATCGTTTATAAGAATGATCCTTATATCGAAGAGATAGGCACGTTGTGGCTGTTACACTACAATCTTGTTAAGCAGCAGGATGTTGCTACATCTTGGTTCTTCTTCTTTAATCACTTTCAGCTTTCCGAGTTTAGCAAGGAAGACTTCACTATTGCACTTGCTAATTATGCAAAGATGAATGGTGGTGGAGAACCCCCAGTTAGATCGCTAGATGATGATTTTAATTGCATCATCAACACCTATATGCCCCGCTATAAGACTGCACCCACTAAGGATGATCCGGAGAGCAATATGGATTGTCCCTTAAGTGAATTGGGACTTATTGATTATTGTAATAGGAAAGAAAAAACGTATAAAAAAACAATCCCTGCTGCACATACAATTGACCCTCTTATTGCGTTGGCAATAATTGTTGATAATTCTAACGGAAGAAAAGAGATCCCACTTGCTGAGATTCAGAATAAGCAGGGCAATCTTGGCAAGATGTTCAACTTAGATGCTATTACCTTACTTTCGATTTTGAACGCTGCAGAACGTGAAGGGTATGTTGAAGTCGTACGCACTGCTGGTCTGGATCAGCTCCATATCACACAGGAACTTTCTTTCTTAGAATGTGTCCGGCTGTACTACGAGAAATTATCCTAAATAAAGTACGAATGGAGAAGCTCCCATGATTACAGATATGATTTCGACTGCTCCGGGATTTCAAACATCGGTAAACATTTCCTATGATTTGAACAACTCGGAAAAAATAAAAAGTCTTATACCTACTTCAACAGCAGTATCTCTTTTTGAAGATTTTCTGCTGAGTACCGATAACTCTGCTACAAATCGCGCGAAAATTTTGATTGGTGCTTACGGAAAGGGCAAGTCTCACATCATTCTATCTATTCTCTCATTCCTTTGCAGAAAGGTCGAGAATGATAATACTACCTTGCTCGCAAAGGTTGAAACTGCGAATAAGGAACTATATGCATATGCACGAGAATATCTTGCGTCAGAGAAAAGACTTCTTCCTGTAATAATTAACGGAAGTAACACCAGCTTGGTTCAGTCTTTTATGAGCGCACTTTACAATACGCTCAAGTGTAACCAGCTCATAAACTTGATGCCTGACACTCACTTTCAAGCTGCAATTAACATGATTCGTCGCTGGGAGGCAGAGTATCCTGAAACACTTACTCGATTTAAGGCAATCATCAATATGCCTTTGGATGAGTTTATTGACCGCCTCGCCGACTTTGATGTCGAGGCTTATTCAACATTTGAGAAAATTTATCCTTCCCTGACTGCGGGCAGCGAATTTAACCCATTTGCTGGTTTCGATGTGATTGAGCTGTACGAGAAAGTCATCGAGAAATTGCCTGAAGTCGGTTACACTGGCATCATTGTCGTTTACGACGAGTTTAGCAAATATCTTGAGTCCAGTATTTCCAAAGCATCAATCAGTGATATAAAGATGCTGCAGGACTTTGCTGAAAAATGCAATCGTAGCGGCGCAAAGCAACTGCATCTCCTTCTCATTTCTCACAAGGAAATTGAAAATTATATCGATGTTCTGCCAAAGCAGAAAGTGGATGGCTGGAAAGGCGTTTCTGAGCGGTTTAGCCACATTCGCATGCACAGCGATTTTTCTCAGATCTATGAAGTCATTTCGCAAGCAATCACCAAAGAAAATGACTTATGGACGACTTTCTATGAGAGCAACAAACTACGTTTTGAAGATATTCGCCAGAGGTTTGGTAGTAGTAAACTATTTACGGACTGTGACGAGGCGGGAAAATCCTCAGTTTTTGTGGGGTGCTATCCGTTACATCCCATTACAACATTTATGTTGCCCCGTATTTCTGAGAAGGTGGCACAGAATGAAAGAACGCTCTTCACTTTCATTTCTGGACAAGAAGCAACAACCCTGTCTAATGTGATGAAGCGCCTGTCCGAAGATTTTCCTTTGATTACGCCGGACGTCTTATATGACTACTTTGCTCCTCAGATGAGAAAGGAAGTATACACAAGCGAGATTCACCAACTGTATCGCCTGACAAGCAGTATCTTAGCGAAATTTTCGCCAGATACACTTCACGCAAAGATTATTAAGGCGCTTTCTCTGATCTACTGTTTGGGCGAATTTGAGAGACTGGCCCCCACCGTCGATACTATTTTGAGCATCTATGTAGATGATGAAATTAGCGCTGAATATATTGAGAATGTAATTTTTGATTTGGTTCAAAAGCAGTGTGTTGTTTATCTGAGGCGGAGCAATGCTTATCTGAAATTGAAAGAAAGCTCTGGCGTAGATGTATACCAAGCCATTGCCGATTTGGTTCAGAAGCGCAGCAACGTCATGACTGTTGCCAATCTGCTTAATTCCGCGAACCACGAACCCTATGCGTATCCGATTCGCTACAATGATCAGCGCGAAATGACTCGATTCTTCCAGTTTGTTTTCATTGACAATGAAGAGGTTTTAGCGGCTTCTGATTATAAACCTCTTGTGCGGCAATACGATTCCGATGGTGTCATTTTCGGTATTTTGCCGCGAGATGATGAGCAGATTGCAGAGATAGTAGACACCCTTCTGAAAAACTCCTGCGGCGTAAAAAGGGCTGTCTTTGTTGTTCCGGAACATGTTGATGATATTTTGGCTCATCTGCGCAACTTGGATGCTGTTCAGATTCTGCGCGATGCAAGTCAGGGAGATGACCTCCTGTTCGATGAATATGATGTCATCTATCAAGATCTTTCCGAGGTAATTCTTAAATTCGTAACTCAATACACGCATCCAGAGTTCCATGCGGCAAAGTATATCTATAATGGCGAATCTAAGGCCCTGCTTCGAAAAGCTCATCTGAGCCATTTGCTTTCCGATATATGTGATGAAGTGTATTCAAAGACGCCTGTAATTAACAACGAGGTTCTTAATAAGAATCGTCTCACGACAGTTGCTATGAATAGTAGAACCAAGTTGTTAAATGGTTTGCTCACTACACCCCTGCAAGCTAACTTGGGGCTTACTGGTTCTGGTCAGGATGTTTCGTTCATGAGAAGCACACTGATAACAACTGGTATGTTGCAGCAGGATAATGACAATACCTTTATCACTTTGTGCGATCTTCCTGAAGAGCATAAAAATCTTCAGCATGTTCTCGCGATTATCGAGAACTTCGTTACTAGCACTCAGACTGATGGAGCAAAGTCTTTTGAGGAGCTGTACAATATCTTGACTGGAACGCATGACGGAATCGGTATGAGAAAAGGGTTAATTCCGATCTACATTGCCGTTGTGCTTCGGAAATACCAAAAGAATGTGGTTATTCGCAATCAGTTTAGTGAAGTAGGGATCACACCCTCTCTTCTTAATGATATCAATGAGTCTCCCAATGACTACTCGGTAAAGACCGAAAAGTGGTCAGACGAAAAAGAGGCATATATTGATATGTTGGACGAACTGTTTGCCGACTATATTTTGGAAGCTGATAAGACTAAGACTGGTTATTCGTATCTGGCAATAGCTATGGGTAGATGGTATTTGTCGCTTCCTAGATATACCAAGGAGTTGAAGCAGGTCTATACTGGATATTTAAAAGATGAATCCTACTCTGACGTCGATGGTAAAAAGAGAAAGTTCATGGCTTTACTCAAGCAACCGTCCATTGGTGCGCTGGATCTCCTGTTCTCGCGTATTCCGAAATGCTTTGGCAAGGAAGAAGCCTCTGTTGAGCTAGCAAGAGAAATCGCATCTGCAAAAATGTTCTTCGACCAAGTAAAACTCAAGCTCGAAGATGCTTTGATTATGGATGTGAAGAAGATTTTCTGTGGCGATCCCTATGTTGAAGCTACTCTGCCATCAATCGTAAAAGATTGGTATGAAGGACTGAGTATCGCAGCTAAAAACAAGGTTTACGCTAACACTGCAGAACGTATTTTCAAGGTGTTTGAGAATGCCACGAATGATGAGTATTTGTTGATTGAAAGTCTCGCTCGAGTCCTCACCAGTCTACGGATCGATGACTGGACAGATAGTAACATCTTGGTTTTCCGTGAAAAAATGGAGATGTACAAGGCTACCATTGACGCGGAATCGGCAAATACGCATTCTGATGCTGATACTGCTGCTGAGTCTATAGCTACCGATGGGAACAGTGGATATGCTGTTGTATTTGTAAACGAAAACGGCAAAGCGATCCAGCGTGTGTTTGATCGGGTTGAGCGCAGCAAGCGTTCGGATGTTCTGTATCGCAAAATTGAAAGCGCGATCAGGGATATGGGCAACTCTGTATCTCCGCAAGAAAAACGTCAGGTTTTGATGGAGATATTGGAAAAGCTTTGCTAAGGAGGACAATAAATGGGAGCATATTTCGATAATGCGGCAACCACATATCCAAAGCCAAATGCCGTATATGACTATATGGATAAATTTTATAGGGAGAATGGTGGAAATGCTGGTCGTGGTCAGTACAAACTGGCTGCGACCGCAAGCCGAGTCATTTCCGAAACACGGAAAATGATTCAAAAGGTTCTGCAGTGCGAAAACAAAGAAGTAATTTTTGCTCCCTCCGCAACCTTGGCAATGAATATGGTCCTTCAGGGAATTGTAGAACCCGGTATGCATATTTACATCTCCCCATTTGAACATAATGCAGTAACTCGTACCCTGCATGCACTTGAGGCTACAAAGAATGTGACAGTTCATATTCTGCCTTATAGTGTGGAGACTGGTTATGATTTAGCTGCGACGCGTAGGGAGTTTAATGTAAACAAGCCTAATGCTTTAGTTATCAGCCATGCAAGTAATGTCTGTGGCCTGATTGCACCGGTGGGCGAGTTGACGGCGCTTGCCAAGGAATTTGGTTGCATAACCATTTTGGATATGGCTCAAACAGCAGGGCTCGTTCCTTTGAATGTCGGATCAGACAATGTAGATTATGCAGTTTTTGCCGGACACAAAACCCTGTATGGCCCTATTGGAATTGGTGGTTTTGTCAAGAAGTCAGAAGCAAAACCTATACCTATACTGTTTGGAGGAACAGGCATTGAATCGGCTCTTCAAGACATGCCTCACGATGCTCCAGCACGGTATGAAATGGGAAGCCAGAACATTCACGCAATTTCTGGCCTTCATGCTGCACTGACTTGGTTTCTTGATAATGCCGAAGAAATTCGTACTATCGAAGAGAAAAACCATAAGCGTTTACTCTCGATTCTGAACGCATACTCCAATATTACTATTGTTGGTCCAAAGGATCTCACTAACTGCATTGGCGTCGTATCGTGCTTGTTTGACGATTACAGCAGCGACAACATTGGCGATGTGCTGGACAGATATGAAATAGCTGTCCGTACCGGCTTGCACTGTGCCCCTATCGCCCATAAGACACTTCGGACATTTCCTGCAGGAACGGTTCGATTTAGCGTGAGTTATTTCACGAGCGAGGAAGAATTCAGTTTGCTTGCCGAAGCCCTTGAATACATAGAAGATAATACTTAAGGAAGGACAAAGATGAACTACCCTAAACTCATAGAGTGTCTCAAGCTCTTCTCTCAGGACAGTCTACGTCAATATCTTGGAGAAGATCTTGTTGAACAGCTTCTTTCGGAGTGGGAAAATAACGGCCCTCTGACGAAGAAGCGTCTTGCTGAGATGATTATTCAGCTTAATGGTATTGAACTGCTGAAAAAAGCGAATTTCCGTAAGGATGTACTGATGCACATGGAAGCAAGAGACATTGAGGCCATCTTTGGTACACTCCCAACGGCAAAGAAAAACGGCTGTTCGACGCTTGCTGAAAAAGCGAATGCGATTGCCTCACTTTCATGGGGGCCTTCCGACACCAACCGCAAACTGTTTGAAATACTTGGAGTTGACTCGGCGATTTTCACTCCTGTTTCCGAAGATAATACAGCAGTTGTGTCCCATCAGGCTGGCAAGCGTTTTTATGAACTTCTTGACTACCAGTTTATTATCAAGCAAAGGGTTCTCAACGAACTGAATCGGCCCTATCCCTTAAAACGGATGCTTGTACATATGCCCACGGGTACTGGTAAGACGAAAACAGCAATGCACACGCTTGTCCACTACTATAACTTCACGCTGAAGAAGCAAGGTGCTGTCATTTGGCTGGCCCATACAACGGAGCTTCTGCAACAGGCATACGAAACCTTCACTGATGTCTGGGAGCATCTTGGTGACGGACAAATTAACGCCTATAAATTATGGCGACAGAGGAATCTCTCTATCCCAAAGGATGGCTTCAAAGGTGTAATGTTCTGTGGTATTCAGAAACTCCAAGCAGTCCGCACTAACAACCCAGAATTGTTTGAGCAGATCGTAAAGGATGCGCGACTTATCGTTTTTGACGAAGCGCATAAAGCTGTTGCAAATGAAACTCGCGCTCTGGTCGAGGCATTTATGTACGCTCCGCCTGGATATAAAGATCGTTCGCTAGTGGGGCTTACCGCAACTCCCGGCAGAACAACTCTGACAAGCGATGAAAACAAGCTCCTGTCCAATATGTTTGAAAATAGGCTTATTGGAATCGATGTGGATGTTGTGAATCAAGTAAACATGTCGCAAGGCGCTTTCTTGAATCACCCCACAGAGAGCAATGTAATCCACTATTTCCAGAATGCTCGCATTCTGGCTAGAATTAAGAAGGAGCAGCTCACCTACACCGAGCAGTTCACAGATGCGCAGCTTCATAGCATTAAGACAAAAATGTTGGATAACGGCTATGTCGATTTTACCAAGACAGCACTCGAAACGATTGGAAAGAATCGAAGTCGCAACAAAGCCATCCTCGATAAATTGAGAGAGCTTTCTACTGAACAAGTTCCCACTATCGTTTTCGCATGTTCTGTTGCGCATGCAAAACTACTTTCTTTTATGCTTTCTCTGGAGGACATTCCAAATGCACTCGTTCTTGGTGAAATGAACTCAGTAGATCGCACTGAGGCGATTGCATCTTTTAAGGATCGTCAAAACCCTGTGAACATTCTTATCAATTATGAAGTTTTGACCACAGGATTTGACTCGACAAACATTCGTTGCGTATTTATTACGCGACCGACCCAATCTATCGTTCTTTACAGTCAGATGTTAGGGCGTGGCCTGCGAGGGCCTATGATGGGAGGTAATGAGGAGTGTTTGTTGGTGGATATCAAAGATAATCTTGGCCGATATGACGCAGATATGGCATTTAGCCACTTTGACGCCTATTGGAGCTAATACAGAAAGAGAGGAAAACAACCATGGGACAAAGTATAGTCCAAATTAAGCAAATGGGTGATGCCCTCCGTAGCAGTGGCTACAAGAGTATTGACTGCGCTGTTGCAGAATTGATTGATAACTCCATTGAGGCCGGCGCGCATGATGTGTTTGTTATCATGACAGAACGGGTTGACCCGATTACTCACCGCAAGGCTATTTATGAATTTGGTATTCTGGACAATGGTAGCGGCATGGAAATCAGCAAACTGGCAAGCTGCCTCGGCATCGGATTTACTACAAAGTCCGATAGGCGAGGAATGGGACGATTTGGCGTTGGCCTTCCCCAAGCTTCTTTGCATGTAACCCCTAATGTTGAGGTTTATTCTTGGACTGAAGATGATGGCCCGATTGAACCCGATGAACCAGTCCGTCAGGTATGGCTTGATATCAACAAAGTTAAGACCGGCGAGCAGGAAGAAATCAACGATCCCGAACTAGTCGAAATTCCTAAGCAGTACCGTCCCTTTCTTAAGTACCGCACTGCAGGCAAGACTTACGACTTCACCCAGCATGGCACCTTGGTATATTGGAAGAACTGCGACAACGTCAAGCCTAAGACCATGGCAACATTGAATGAGAAGCTGGAGTTTGCTCTTGGCAGAAAGTTCCGACACTTGATTATGAATGGGACTCACAACATTCGTTTGATTACCATTGGTCATGAAGACAGTGCAATTGATGTTCTTCCGAACGACCCGCTGTTCCTCATGAAGCCAAACTACGTGTTGGGCAATCCGAATGATCCAGCAAATATCTCCGAAAGAACAAATATCAACTGCACCAAACCCATCTTTGCTACTTACGGTGATAACAATGGCGAGGCAATTATTCCCATCCCGTATACTGACAAGAATACTGGGGAGCAGAAAACATCGGATGTTCTCATCCGTTTCTCCAAGGTTCGTGCTGAATTTTATGACCAGACAGCCATTTCGTCTGGTGATCCTGGCAACAAACCTATCGGCAAATATGTAAAGAAGCTTGAGGGCATTTCTGTTGTTCGTGCAGGACGTGAAATCGACTTTGGTGCATTTGATTTCTACGATAAAACGAATAACCCGTATCATAGATGGTGGGGTTGCGAAGTTTGCTTTGATCCTGTACTCGACGAAGTGTTTGGCGTTGCAAACAACAAACAGCAGGTTGAACTCAGAGATGATGCTGAACCCGAAATGGACGCAAACAATGAGCTGATTCTTCCTTTGTGGAATAGACTTGCACAGGTTATTCAGCCTACCATCAAGAAAATGGTTGAAGATAACAAAGTCCTTCGCAAAGGAAGCCGTAACCAGAGTAATGATGATCTGCCCGAATCTCCTGCTAATAACATCGTAAGTGATGTTGAAAAGCATGAGGATGATACTGGTAGTGCAACTAGCCAGGTAACGGAAACGAGAAAGCCCGAAGAGCTTGAAAGAGAAGCTGAGGAATTCCTCAAAAACCGTGGCGTTGAAACTCCAACTCATGAGCAGATCCGTGCTTTGCTTGACAGAGAATTGACCTTTGAGTATGCCAACCTTGGCAGAAATGGTTCCTTCATGGACACAGATTTCAGCTTAGGTCATGTTAGCGTTACTATCAACACTGCTCACATTTTCTACAATGAGTACATTGTGAAAATGCCCGAAGAAAGCCGATTGGCTTTTGACTTGTTCATTGCAGCTCTCGCAAAGGCTATTGATATGACTAATATTCATAATAGCGATCAGAACGATGAGCTTTTGCAGCATTGGGACCATCGCTTGAAATCCTATCTTAAGCAGATTAAGTCCAACTGATACAAAAGCAAGGAGGATTCCGTATGTCGATTTTAGTCTCACAGAAAATACTTGACTGTATCCGTGATGAGCTTTCTGAAAGTAGGGAATCCTTCTTGCTTATTTCTGCGTACTGCAAACTTCCTCTTGTCAAATACTTTGACTCTTGTATTGTGAATACAAGCATTGAAAAAAAGCTTGTCGTACGTTTTAGACCAGAAGATATTGCTTCTGGAGCTTCCGATTTGGATATCTATCCTTATTGCCGGGATAATGGTTGGAAGCTATTTTTCCGAATGGATTTACACGCAAAGACCTATGTTTTTGATCGTTTACGTTGTATTATTGGCAGCGCAAACGCAACTGGTAACGGAATGAATATCGGCGGTTCAGGTAACTACGAGATGGCTACAGCATGCGAATTGGCAGACAAAGATGTCCGTGCATTAGATTTACTCCTTCGCGGTGCTGTTGAGATGGATGATACCATCTATATCATTATGAAAAGCACGGTTGAAGAACAACGTACTATAATCAATCACTCAACACAGTGGCCAAAGGAGATCACCGGTATGTTCCGACCTGATTATTCTCTTTTGTTTGCTGAGGATTTTCCGAGTTGCCCACATCCTGCAACTGCAACAAACGATGATCTGTTGTTCCTCAATATTTCTTGTAATGCTACTAAGTCAGAGCTTGCAGAAGCAATGCGTTCTGCGAAGTGTTATCTATGGTTGCTGAACTTGGTGAAGAAGCGGTCTCCACAAGAAATGTACTTTGGTGCAGCTACAGCTGCCCTGCATAATGCGTTGCTCAACGAACCTAAACCCTACCGTAAGGAAGTCAAACAGCTATTGAGTAATTTGTTAACCTGGATTGATGAATTAGAGGTTTCCGAGCTACTTGTTGATAGGCCAAATCATTCGCAGCGTGTACGATATATTAGTCGAGAGGTGTAGTTATGGATAAAGTCTTTCAGGAAGAGCAGAAAAAGCTCGCTGAAATTGAAACTAAAATAGATGCTATTGCTTCTCGGTATGAAACTGAGGTCAAAAAACTCCAGACTGAAATCGATGATTTTTGGGTAGTGGATTATGAAGACGTTCAGAACAAGCAGTATTTGATGAGTCAGCGAGCATCCAGCAAAGCATTGGCAGAGAAGTTTCGTTCCTACCAGCCTTCTCCTTATTTCGGACGATTGGACTTGGATTGTGAAGTTGGCGATGAGATTGAAACCACTACGTACTATATTGGTAAGGAAGGTATAACTGATAGTGCAGATGTAATCGTTGTCGATTGGAGGTCACCTATTGGAAACCTGATTCACGTCAAGAACCAAAAGAAATTCAATGTCAATGGTGTGGAGTATTTGTTGGCTCTACGTCGATCTTTGGATATTCGGAATGGTCAGCTCGTGAGTTGCTACACCGAGTATGATGGGGAAACGGTATCTCTTGATGGTGATGTCATTGATCCCTTCCTGCTGACGGTACTGAAAGATAAAAGAAGGCATAATCGTCTTACCGATATTATTCGCACAATTCAGGGCAATCAGAACGAAATAATTAGAAAGCCTCGTAGGGAAAGCTTTGTTGTGCAAGGTTGTGCAGGTTCTGGTAAAACCATGATATTGCTGCACCGCCTTTCATACTTGAAATTTAATAACCGAACGATGTCGTTGGGAAATGTCAAGATCATCACACCAAACAAATTCTTTGATGCTCATATCAACGATTTGAGCGTTGAACTTGGCCTGACATCTATTGAGCGTTTCTCAGTTGAGGAATACTATGTCTATCTGATCAAAAAATACTCTAGCAAGGTACCTGTGGATGTTGAAGTTCAGAGCGAGAAAATACTGAGTGCCGATCTTCTCGCTGATATCTATTCTCTTCAGTATTTGAACAACGCTATTTCCCACTATCATGAATACTGGGAGCAAGTTTTGGCTGCACTTCAAGAGTCAAGGTTGCGTGACTATTTTAATAAATTCGGCTTGTCTTATCCAAATACAAGTCTACACACATCTGCAACTGTATCTCTCTTAGAGCAGGCTTTGCGTCAGATGGCTTCCGTAATTGCGGAAACTGAAAAGAAGCGCACAACAACCGTTCAGCGCCTCGAAACTGTTGTATCGGAAATAAGTGCTATTCAAGGTGAACTTAATAGTAGCAAGGTTCTTCTTGCAAATCTTAAGGGTCAAACTGTGAGTAGAGTCGAACTCGAAATTGCCGCAGTTGAAGACTCCATTCAAAGATCGGATGAAAAGAGCGATACGCTTAGAGCAGAACAAGACGATTTGCAAAATCGCCGCAGACAACTCGAAGGCGAACTTCGTCAAGCAACAGCAGTCCGCAATATGTTCTCTGGTAATGCTTCGGACTTTTCTGATTTTGACCAGTTTATACTTCGGAATGATGCTGCGAGCCAAATCATTCAGAGAGAACTTTCTGATGTTATTCGTCAGATTGCAGAGCTTGAAAGTACTTATCAGAAGGCTCCAGTCTATAACTTTGGTAAGAGAAATACTCTTCGCAAGCAGATCGCAGAAAAGAAGAGTCAATTTGCTCATGATGCGACAACCCTTGTGACAACTCTTTGCTCGAATGCCGAGAAGAAAGTTTCTGAATTGCGGAGTACATCTGAGGATCTAAACCATGAGATTAACGCTACAAGCGAAAGTATTCGTGAAGAGGAAAAGATAATCCGGAATCAGAGAACAAGGCTTTCTGCATTAACAGAATGCCTCGAAGTTTTGAATTCCTCGGAAATGCCGGATACTCAGAGCACCTTGACTCAATCGACTCATAAGGTATGCGCGCAAATCCTTAAGTCTTACGAGGAACAACGCTTGGCTGTCAGCCGCATTTCCCGGAGGTTGGCATCTTACGAAACCACGAAAGCAGATCTTGAGCGTGAGCAAATTCAGTTGGATCAAAGTTCCTACAGTAAGGAAGATACAACATATATCGCAGATTGCACTAGAGTACTCAAAAAACTGCAGTTCAGCGAAGTTACACGCAATGTGATGTTTAAGGATCTGCTGAGCCAATATAGGCTTCACAAACAGAAGTATCAAAAAACAAACTATCGTCACAAGGTCTACCTGAAGCTTCTGTATTGTTCTTTGTATTTTGCGCGCATCATGAGTCCTGACACATTCCTGAACATTGATGAAGCTCAGGATATTTCGGTTGCTGAGTACCATCTGCTCCGCATGGTTCTTGTTGAGAAATGTGTGTTCAACCTTTACGGTGATATCAACCAATCTGTATACAGCTACAAGGGGATTACGGATTGGGAAGATATTTCAGATATCACCGGTGGCAATATTTATGTTCTAAATGAGAACTATAGAAACACACTTCAGATAACCGATTTTTGTAACAAGGAATTTGGTGCAGAAGTATATCCTATCGGTATTTCCGGTGAAGACGTTGTTGAGTCTGACACGACGGCTGCCGTTAAATGGATTTTGGACATTAAGAAAACTAACCCTGATTTCAGGGTTGCCATCATTCATCGACATGGTCTAAAGGCGATTCAGGAATGCCTTCGTTCATTGTTAGCAGAAGAGAATGTATCCTGGTACTCCGTTGATGACAAAAAGTTATCCGTGCTCTCTGTCGAGACTGCAAAGGGCTTGGAATTTGAAGCTGTTGTTGCCATCGTAGATCAGATGTCTAACAACGAGAAATATATCTCTTATACCAGAGCATTAGATCAACTGGCAGTTGTTCGAGATCAGTTTTCAAGCGAACTTGATGTGGATGATACCGAAGAAGACATCGACGATGAGTTTGTTGAACCAGAGGAGGACAATGCAAGGCTGAATGAGTCGCGTCAAAACCTTGTGAATGTCCTTGAAGCAATATATGTTTCCAAGAGAAAGCACCTTGCAGAAACAACCCAGACGCCCACCCTTGAGTACGCGCGTCAGCAGTTGGTTTCTGTGTTGGATGAAATTCGCAAGAAAGGCGAAGCAATAGCTGAACCTCCGGCAGAAGAGACTTTCTACACCGAGTTGTCTCAAGAAGACAACATGCTCATTGCAGAATTTAATTCTATCTTGGAAGATCGCTTTGAACCCATGCACAGACTTACGGCTGCTCAGCAAAACATTGTGCTTGCACTATATCACGGAAAATCAGTAGCCTGTAATGCCCCCTCTGGTTCCATGAAAAATGTAATGCTTTATTTGCTCGCACTGAAAGAGCATCAAAGTAGCGGCAAGCAAACTTTGTTGACGGCAGAAGCTCATCTGCAAGAAAATGAGCTCGTTCTGGCAGATCGTCTCGGTCTTAAGGGTGGCATTATCAGTACAATGGCAGAGTTCTTAGCTGATTACAAGAAAGACAAGTACGACATTATTTTCGTGTCCTACGAGTTCTTTAGGAAACATGAGAACATTGCTCCGTTCGTTGATTACTTCACCAACAAAGTTGCTTATTGGGGACTGGATCATCCTGCATCCGCACAGGATATTTGGATGCAACTAAATAACTGTGGCGTGGCATTGGATGCTGTTATGTTCCTTATGGATAAAGTCGGCTTTGGAGACTTGAACCTAAGTAACTATCAACGGATTGATATTGCCGGAACTGCCGACTTGGGTGTAGTAAAGAAGCACACATTGTTTGCGCCCGAAGAGAAGTTGAAGTGGATACTTGCGAATTTGGATGAACTGAGTGGCCAAGGCTTGATCTATTGTGATGATGAAGCCACATGTAAATCTTTGAGCAAGAGTTTGCGCAAAAATAAGGTTATGGCAGAGGCTTATATCGATGTGTACAATCCCGAAAAGAAGGAGCATATCAATTACCTTACAAACTCCTTCACAAGTGGCGGACTGCCGATTCTTGTAACAACTCATGAAGCAGGGAAAAATCTGTCTAATCCTCACATCCGGTTTATCATTCACTATGATATTCCGGAAGATCAGGAACTATACCAACTTCATATAACACAGATGGGCCAGCTAGCAACAGATGCAGTTGTGCATGATCTGCTCGTTGTGTGATAACTGCACGAGGGAGTGAAATATTATGCCAATAAATTTCAACGAGGAGCTCGTATCCCCTATGCCACTTGACGATCAAAGCGGTGATACTCATCCCTCTGGGATGGAATGTTAGCAGTTTGGTATGATACAAGCGTAGGTGCAAGAGTGTTCATGAGCACTCGCATCTGCGCTT